>ENA-OQAN01000748-OQAN01000748.1-human-gut-metagenome-genome-assembly--contig:-NODE-748-length-16081-cov-2.342046_pt1 | contig 16081 bp, 18 predicted proteins | sample MGYA00242735_ERZ504527 | MGnify/ENA primary metagenome ERZ504527 (study PRJEB26092, sample SAMD00036230) | human gut metagenome | host: Homo sapiens | study: EMG produced TPA metagenomics assembly of... | reverse complement strand
CCCGCCTTTCTATAGAGCAAATGGATCAAAAAGAGCCCGCGCAGACGCGGACTCCATCCATCTCAAAAAGGGTATACGAATCTCCATGAACCGCTCCCCTTTCCTTCAAGACCCGTCTCAAACGTCAGCATCGCTTTTCACCACTTCCAGCATCACCGGAACACTCGATTATTTCTGTTCCATTCCTTTTTGAAAGGTATCTACTGCCTCGCAAATCGGAATACTTGATAAAAGCGTATCACATTTACTGTAAAATTGCAAATAAGACTTATATGCTTCCCCATAAAATGCTTCCCCATAAAAAACGGGCGTCGCCGATTTTCCACTCCAAAACCAGCAACGCCCATCTTCCATTTTCCTAATTATTTCTTACAGAATCTTCCCATACCGTCCCAAAAAGCTCTTCGTTCTCTCATTATCCGAAGCAAACACCTTCTCCGGCGCGCCCTCCTCGACGATGAGTCCGTCTGCCATGAAGATCACGCGGTGGGAGATATCTTTCGCAAACGCCATCTCATGGGTAACAATCACCATCGCGATGTGCAGATCCGCTAACGACTTAATAACCTTCAATACTTCTCCCGTCAGCTCCGGATCCAGTGCGGAGGTCGGACTCGTCGAAAACAGAATCATTCGGATTCAGTGCCAATGCACGGGCGATCGCCACACGCTGGCACTGACCGCCGGAGAGCTGGTACGGATAATAGTCCTCCTTATCCTCCAGACCCATTTTTTTCAGAAGCTCGCGCGCCTCTTTATAAACCGTCTCCTTGTCGCGCTTCTGCACATGGATCGGCGCGTCTGTGATATTTTTCAGCACAGAATAGTGCGGAAACAGGTTAAAATTCTGGAACACCAGGCCGTACATGGCCTGAATCTCCTTCATTTCCTCCTTTCCCGCATACTGAACGCGGCCGTCCCCCTGGTTCCACACTGCCTTTCTGCCTTCATAGAGCACAGCGCCCCGATCCATGGTCTCCAGCATGGCCGCGCACCGCAGCAGAGTGGACTTTCCCGATCCGGAAGGACCGATAATGGAAACAATCTCCCGTCTTCCACCTGAATGGTCCAATAGTAGAGACCGTCAGAATATTGTCCACACCGATAATGGAGTATAACCATCCTTTCCATCTTCCCCGTCAGCTCCATTCTTACCGTTATGAATAGTGATACTCCCGCTTTTGGAGAAGGTTATCTTTGTTATCCGTTTTCAAGAGTTTCCACCCCGGTTACATAGTCATTGTTTTCCAAAGCCGTTATCAATCTTTTCAATGAAGCAATTTCATTGTTGACAGTGGAGCACCATTCCTCAAGTTCGGTCACTTTGTCCTCCACCTTGTCCAGACGGTCTTTGATTTCACTGTCATCGTAATCGTCGCTGCATGATGAAATAGGCAGCAAGGTAAATCCGGCCAATGCGGCAATACCTAAAAATTGGAACGCATTTTTTATAAACCAATTTTTAAATCCATCCTCACATCTTACAATGAGGAAAGCTCCGGAAACAATTTCCGGAGCTTTTTTATTTTTACGGCTTGCCTCAGAATCTCACAAACCGGTATTCCTCTCTCCATTTATAACTATTTGAAACCTGTAAAAAGGAAAATCCAATCCCTCTCCGAATAAAAATTACACAGGGGATAAAGGCGTTTTTTCGGTTTTATTGTTTATTTTTGAAAAGACAATTAAACTAATACTTCGAAACAAGATGAAACTGATATTCCGAATCCAGTATCGTACGCTATGGGGAGAAGAAGTACGCATCATCTTCGATGAAGATGAGAATCAGTCAGTAGCCCTGTCTACCCGCGACGGCGTCGAATGGCAAGGCAGTTGCGACTACCAGTTGTCACCATGCGACGCACCTCTCACCTACCGGTACGCTATATATAGAGATAATTCATGTACACGTAAAGAACTGGGAGCCATCTCCCACATCATCTATCCGGGCAATGCCCAGCAGAGTTGTTATATTATAGACGACTGCTGGCGTGACTTACCAGAAAACAATTACCAGTACAGCTCTGCGTTCAACGGGAAATATACTCCGGTCAGCCCTGTCAGGCTGAACGACAATGTAGGAAGTTGCATAACATTCCGTGCCTTATGTCCGGGACTGAGCAGCAAAGAACAATCGCTCGGTCTGATAGGCAGTTGCAATGCCTTGGGCAACTGGGAATACTGCCGTCCCATACGTATGCGTGAAGTCCGCCCTAACGTATGGCAACTGACGGTAGACGCCTCATCGCTGAAATTTCCTTTCGAATATAAATTCGTAGCAGTCAGCAATAAAACCGGAGCCGTAGTGGCATGGGAAACACGAAACAACCGGATATTCCATACACAACCTTACAGCGGGGAGAAACATATTTTCCACCTGAAACAGAAGTTTTTTTTCAATACTCGCAGCTTGCGTGTAGCCGGATGTGCCATACCGGTATTTTCGCTTCGCTCGGAAGCAAGTTTCGGTGTAGGCGACTTTGGCGACCTGAAGACATTCATTACATGGGCATCGGCTACAAAACAGAAAGTCGTACAGATACTTCCAATCAACGATACGACAATGACAGATACATGGATGGATTCATATCCATACAACAGTATATCCATTTATGCTTTCCACCCGATGTATATTGACCTGCGCCAGCTTCCTGCATTGCAGAACGAAAAAGCCAGCCAAATGTTCGAAGAGCAGCGTATCCGCCTGAACAGTCTTCCGCAAGTAGACTATGAAGAGGTGAACAAACAGAAAAGAAGTTATCTGAGAATGCTTTTCGAACAAGAGTCAGAAAATATTCTAACATCTGAAAGCTTTGAAGCCTTTTTCCGCGACAACAAAGAATGGCTCATTCCATATGCAGCATACAGCTACCTGCGTGATCTGAATCACACTTCCGACTTCAACAACTGGGGAGAGTATAGCAGATACGACAAAGAACAAATCCAGGAGTTATGTAATCCGGACAGTACTGCATACAGTAAAATAGCATTCTACTACTTCCTGCAATATGAATTGCATGTGCAGTTGCTTGCCACTTCCGACTATGCACGAAGCAAGGGAGTCATTATCAAAGGAGATATTCCTATCGGTATCAGCCGTACAAGTGTAGAAGCATGGGTAGAACCGTATTACTTCAACATGAACGGACAGGCTGGAGCACCACCAGACGCATTCTCTACCAACGGACAGAACTGGGGTATGCCGACTTACAACTGGGATGTAATGGCAAAAGATAACTACAGCTGGTGGCAAAAACGTTTCCGGAAAATGGCAGAATACTTTACCGCTTACCGTATCGACCATATACTGGGCTTTTTCCGCATTTGGGAAATCCCCTATCATTCAGTACACGGTTTGCTGGGACAGTTTGTACCTTCCCTCCCGATGAGTAAAGAAGAAATTCAGAGTTTCGGACTGGCTTTCAGCAAGGAAACAATGACACGTCCGTTTATCAATGATTATATACTGAATACGGTATTCGGCGAACATAGTGAGGAAGTAAAAGAAACCTTCGTAAAACGGTTGCATCATGATATTTACGTCATGCGACCTGAATTTGATACACAACGGAAGGTAGAAGCTTACTTTGCCGACAAACCTGATGCTGAAAGTCAGGACATAAAAAGAAAAAGCTTTACGCACTGATCAGTGATGTACTTTTCATCCCCGACCGTGACAACCCGGAAATGTATCATCCACGAATCGCCGTTCAGAATGATTATATCTTCAAGCAGCTAAGAGAACAGAATCAGGAAGCATTCAATCATCTGTACAATCATTACTATTACCAGCGACATAATGAGTTCTGGTATCACGAAGCAATGAAAAAACTTCCTGTTCTGACACAGGCTACATCGATGCTGGTATGTGGAGAAGATCTCGGAATGGTTCCCGACTGTGTACCATGGGTTATGAACCAGCTGCAAATTCTGTCACTTGAGATCCAGCGAATGCCCAAGAGCCCGGCACACGAATTCGGACAGGTTCACGAATATCCTTTCCAGTCTGTATGTACGATAGGTACACATGATATGTCTACTTTCAGAGGCTGGTGGGAAGAAGATAAAGAACTGACCGAACGCTTCTACCATCAGGAACTAGGACATTGGGGCAATGTTCCTGAACACGCACCAGAGTGGCTGTGCGAGGAAGTCATACGCCAGCATTTGGAGAGTCCGTCTATGCTCTGTATACTGACATGGCAAGACTGGACTTCGATGGACAGTACACTTCGCAATCCGGATATCAATATCGAACGAATCAATGTTCCTGCCGATCCGCGTCATTACTGGCGCTGGCGTATGCATATTACGCTGGAAGAGCTGATGAAACAGGATGAATTTAATGAATACATACGCTCGATGATTGAAGAGAGCGGAAGAAGTGTTTCGGAACAAACCGAAGAGGCAGAATAAGAAAATTTATATCTGATACACCGAATACTCAATATCAATTAAAAAAGGCTCTATCACTTTCCGAAACGGAATTTGATAGAGCCTTTTATATTGCTTAATAGAATCTGTAAGTCTTTAGAACTATTCTGTACGATTATTCTTTGATACGAATCAGCAAGTTGGCAAGAATAGCAGTCAGTCCACCGGTTGTAATACCTGACGCAAAAATATTACGCAATGTTTCCGGCAACTGACAAAGTATATCGGGTACAAGTTCTACACTCAGACCAAAAGAGAAACTCAGAGCCATAACCAGTGTAGCTTTACGGTCAATCTTCTGTGCAGCAATAATACGGATACCGGCTGCAGCTACTGTACCAAACATCAACAAAGTAGCTCCACCAAGCACAGGCTCGGGCATCAGCGAAAATACAAGTCCTACAGCTGGGAACAAGCCGAGAACAATCAGGAAGCCGGCAATGTAATAACCTACATAGCGGCTGGCCACTCCTGTAAGCTGTATCATACCGTTGTTCTGTGCAAAAATTGAATTTGGGAAAGAATTGAAGAAACCAGCCAACATAGAGTTGAATCCATCTGCCAGAATACCTCCAGAAGCGCGTTTCACAAAAGTTTCCCCTTCTACCGGTTCACCCGAAATCAGAGAATTGGCAGTAATATCACCATAAGCCTCTATTGCAGTAATCAGATAAACCAATGCCAATGCAATGATAGAAGAAATATCGAACGAAATACCATAGCGGAAAGGTACAGGTATATTGAAACCACCATAACTCTGTACAGCCGAGAAATCTACCATTCCCAATGCCCATGCTGTGATATAGCCGATAACCAGACCAATAACAATGGAGCTCATACGCAGATAGCGGTTTGAACTTCGGTTAAATATGATAATCAATATCAGAACAAGAGCAGCAAGACCAACATGCTCTATCGCTCCAAATGTTCCATTTGCCTGTGCAACAGCACCTCCGCCACATGCAGAAATACCTACTTTTATCAGACTCATACCGATAAGCGTCACAACAATACCCGAAACCAGCGGAGTAATAACACGGCGAGTATATTTCAATACACGGCTAATAAGCATCTCTACCGAAGAAGCAACGATACACGCTCCAAAAATAGCAGAAAGACCTCCTGTCAGTCCGGCTGAAATGATAGGTCCGATAAACGAGAAACTGGTTCCCTGAATACAAAGTAATCCACAGCCGACCGGTCCTACCCGACGGCACTGAATAAATGTAGAAACACCAGATGCAAACAAAGCCATAGAAACGAGAAAACCAGTTGTTTCCAAATCAAGTTTTAACGCACCGGCAATAATCAACGGAGGAGTAATAATAGCAACAAAGATAGCCAACAGATGTTGCAAAGCAGCAAAAATTGTTTCTTTCACAGGCGGACGGTCATTCAGTCCGTAAATCAGCCCGCCCCCGGAGCTTGTGTCTGTTCTTTTTCCATTAAAACTAATACTAACTTTTTAAAATATGAAAAATAAAAAAAATGAAGGAACTGTATTCCAGACTCAAAAATACAGTTCCTCCACGAAAAATTACTCTTTTATTTTAATTTCGCAATGATCCAAGCTTTCGATAATAGCCAATGATTCTACATGAATACCTTGTGCACGCAAGTAGTCACCACCATGCTGGAATGACTTCTCTATCAAAAATCCCATACCCACAAGTTCTGCTCCTGCCTTTTGTACCAGGTCTATGATTCCTTTTGCCGCATTACCATTTGCAAGGAAATCATCGATAAACAATACCTTATCTCCCGGACACAAATAGTCACTGCTGACACATACCTCATACGAACGGTCTTTTGTAAACGAATACACCGTAGTAGTAAGCATGTTTTCCATTGTACTGGGTTTCTTTTTCTTTGCAAAGACAACAGGAAGCTCGAGCAAATATCCTACCATTATAGCCGGAGCAATACCACTGGCCTCGATAGTCAGTATTTTATTGATTTTTGTACTAGCAAAACGGCGTACAAACTCTACCGCCATAGATTTCATCAGAATCGGGTCCATCTGATGATTAATAAAATTATCTACTTTTAATATTCCTCCCTCAAAACATTTACCATCGCGCAAGATACGTTCCTTGAGTGCCTTCATATACCAAAAAGAGCTTTAATTGTTTTATATTTTAAATATTTTGCAAATTTACACGTTTTTATCTTATTTCCGGCAATGCTTGAGGGAGAGATATTATGCAAAACTAAAAATTATCCAACTTTAGGTACGTCGTTCACTGTTATATCTTCTGTTTCACCATCTGTTTGCCAGTCTGAAATATCACTGCCTTCAATGATCAGGCTTTCCTTTTCTATTTTCACTTTATACTTATAACATTTTCCTCCTACCAGATGTCCTTTCATTGCTTCAGTATAAGCTTCGTACGCAAATCCGTCACGTTCATATGAAATAGAAAACTTCAATGTACCATCTTCTGATGTCGGATTCAGCAAAACGGCTATCTCATAGCCTTCTTCTGTAATAGCTACTCCTTCCGGCTCCATATCCAACAAGAGTTTATTGACTTCCGGACTTTCGGCCATTGGCTGCATCTTTCCTTCCGTAAAATTATAGATATATTTCGAAGCAATTCCTTTTCCTTCAAAGCCAGCAGTCTTCAATGTTGTTTCAGCATCTTTTTCATTCTTTACGAGAGTGACCAGTACCAGACTGCAAGTATGTTTAAACGCAGATTCATCAGTAAAAGATACCTTACCAGAATTGGTCTGATAGTTGCAAGTTTTATTGGCTACCAGAAAATCCCACTTCCCGATATTCTCCAACGTTCCATCCTGCTCGCTCAATCCGGCATAGGCACATTAGCACGCTGAGCTCCTTCTGCATATGGATAAAAGGCACAAAAATCATAATCATTCTTCTGGTCCGGCCAAAACAAAGGAGTATCCGGCTGCCAGACACTCTCACCCAATGTCCACGAAATAGCATCATCTCCTTCGGGCATGAAAATCCTATCTTATCACCTTGCACGAACGTTGTATGTCCGTCTTGTTGAGTAGTCGTTCTTGATATAATTTCTCCCGCAACAGAAGCTTGTAAGTTCAAAGCCAAAGAATCTGATGAAATACCCTCTGATAAATCTCTCTGCTGACATGATGCCAGTACCCCAATGGCCAGACACGACCATTTTACCAATGTCTTCTTCATAATGATAAATATTAATTTATAAAATCATTAATCCATTAACGCATACCATTTTCTTTTTATACCATTTTTGTACAATATTTACTTTCATGAAGCCAGAAACGAAAAAGTAATCAAAATGTATTTTGTTATAGAAATGAAAAAACATTGTAGCAACAATTGAAACAGGAAGAACATTTAAGTTTCGGTTTACACAAATAAGAATAAATAATTTCGACTTTACAGAATTATATCGTAAGTTTGTACAAATCAATAATAGCTAAAAACATGAAGAAACTTTCATTATTATTATCTTTTCTTCTCCTCGTCTTGTCGGGCTATGCACAACAAGCGAAATATGTATTTTATTTCATCGGTGATGGAATGGGAGTAAACCAAGTTCAAGGTACAGAATTATACCGTGGTGAACTGGAAGGCAAAATAGGTATTACACCTATCTGGTTCACACAGTTTCCTTACGCAACTACCGCCACTACTTTTTCGGCAACTAACGGAGTTACTGACTCTGCCGCAGCCGGTACAGCTCTTGCAACAGGAAACAAGACTCAAAACGGTACGATAGGGATGAAGCAAGATTTGCAGACCGAAGTCAGCAGTGTCGCTGTATGGGCAAAAAATAAAGGTTGCCGGGTAGGTGTGACAACTAGTGTAAGTGTAGACCACGCAACTCCAGCAGCTTTCTATGCTCACGATCCCAGCCGTGGAAGTTATTATAAAATAGGTACAGATTTATATAAAGCCGGATTTGACTTTTATGCAGGTTCAGACTTTATCGATCCGAACAATAAAGACAACAAGGATGGCAATTCTGAAAACCTGTACACTATGGCCGAAAAAAATGGTTATACAATTGCAAGAGGATATAAAGACTATCTGAAAAAATGCAAGAAGGCAGACAAAATGATTCTGTTCCAGTCGGAAAAAGCTTCAGAAAAAGACCGTACAGCCATTCCATATGCAATAGACCGTACTAAAGACGACTTGACTCTTGCAGACATAACCCGTTCGGCAATAAATTTCCTGTCGAAAGATTTGTCTAAAGGATTTTTCCTGATGGTAGAAGGGGGAAAAATAGACTGGGCATGCCATAGCAATGATGCAGCTACTGCCTTCCATGAAGTAGCCGACATGGATGAAGCGGTAAAGGTCGCTTATGAGTTTTATTCTCAGCATCCGGATGAAACACTTATCGTAGTTACTGCCGACCATGAGACAGGAGGATTTGTGTTGGGTACGGGAGCTTATAAACTAAATTTGCAAGTTCTTAAGAACCAAAAAGTGAGTGAAAGCGGTTTTACCCGTATTCTGAACGAATTGCGCAAAAAGTACAACAACAATGTTTCCTGGGAAAAAGTACAACAAGCTCTGAAAGAAAATTTCGGTTTCTGGGACAAAGTAAAACTTAACGAAAAGCAGGAAGAACGTCTGTTGGCTAAATACAACGACACGTTCAAGGGTAAAGAAGCCAAATTAGAAAAGAGCGAATATGCACAAGACGAGCCTTTGGCAGCAGAAGCTAAACGTATTATCGATGAAATCGCTTTGGTTGGCTGGACCAGCGGAGGACATTCAGCCGGATATGTACCTGTATTTGCAATCGGTGCCGGAGCAGACCTCTTCCAAGGAAGAATTGACAATACAGAAATACCTATAAAGATAGCTAAGGCAGCCGGATATACAGCTGAATAACCCAATCACTCGAAAGTTAGATAGGGAGATAATCTTTTCAGTCTTTCTCGGTAAACTCCTCAAACATGGAGAGCTGAGAAAGACCTTTTATTTTACCTCGTTTACGGCGATACTCCATAATGGCTTTAGCCTTATAAAAGTCCATATAAGGATGTGATCTCAATTTATCCAAAGAGGCACTATTTACCTGAATCTTATGTAAACCAGCAGGTGTAACGACAAACCACTTATTCAGTTCAACTCCAACATGAGGTACTTCCTGTAGTTGTGACACATCATAGAAACCTCCAAGGCGCTGTCGGTAAACTACAATCATACGTGCCAATGTACTCCCAATGCCGGGAATACGCTTCAGAATGGAAGTATCTGCTTTGTTCAAATCGACTATTGTTCCCTCCTCATATTTAGGTATGTAAGGTATTGTATCTTTTAATTGTCTAAAAGTATCTGTACGAACATGACTGACTGATACAAGTGGGGCAATCGTAATATAAGGCTTCAGCTTCTGATACACTTCTTCCTTTAAGCCATATATACGGGAAAAAGACTCCGGTGAACGGAAAACTCCTCCTTTCGCTCGATACTTCAGTATATTACGAACAATATAAACCGGAAGTCCTAACTGACGTAATAATACAGAATCTGCGGTATTCGGATCGAAGGGTTGCAATACGACAGATATTTCATTCTTTGGAGTGTGACTCTTACGTATTTTTTCCTGTTCTTCCAAATTGGCAAGAATGAATCGATTTCCTCACTTTCGGACAACGTAACAGGTACCTCCACCGGACGTAAGTATTCCATAACAGCCCATATTCCCAACAATAATAAAGCTATAGCCAACAAGAGAAGAATTACCCGTCGTTCCGATTTAGTATAATAAAAGAAATCTTTCCACATCGGTTTATCCTAACAGTCCGAGTTCATTCATAAAAATTAAAGCAATACCAATAGGAGCTATAAACTTTAAAATAAAAATATAAACAGGGTAAAATGTAGCTTTCAATGTTCCATAATTAGTCACTTCATCACGTACTATACGGCGATCGATAACCCAACCGACAAATATAGCAGCAAACATACCACCCAAAGGAAGCATAATTTTTGCTGTCAGGAAATCCAATGCATCAAATAAATTCATTCCAGCTATCGTATAACTACTCCAATCGCCCAATGCCAATGAAGAAACAATTCCAATCAGCAGACTGGATACAGTGATGATAGTTGCAGCTTTACTACGAGTAAAATGAAATTTCTCATGCAAAAATGCTGTAGAAACCTCATGCAGTGAAATTGTAGAAGTCAAAGCTGCTAATGCCAACAATACATAAAACAGAATGGAACAAACATACGCTAGCAACGGAACTCCACTAAATGCCTGTTGAAAGACATTCGGCAATGTAATAAAGATAAGTGAAGGACCTGCATCGGGCTCTATACCTACGGAAAAAGCAGCCGGAAAGATTATCAGTCCAGCCAGTACAGCCACAAATGTATCAATGAGTCCGACACTCATTGCTGTATGTCCCAAACGGGTTTCTTTCCCAAAATAGGACGCATATGTAGACAGACATCCCATGCCTAGACTTAAAGAAAAGAAGGCCTGTCCCATGGCACCAAGAAAAACATCAGGTGTTATTTTACTAAAATCTGGAGTCAGCAAGAACTCTATACCTTTTTCTGCACCAGGAAGCATAACCGAACAAACTGCCAGTACAACAACCAGAATAAAGAGTAAAGGCATCAATACTTTAGAGGAACGTTCAATTCCTTTCTGTACCCCTTTTACAATCACAAAATGAGTAAGCAGCATAAAAACTGTCAGCCATATCAAAGGGCGTATAGGATTCTGAGAAAACTGCTGAAACATCGAAACAAATTCAGATGAGGATTTACCGGCAAACTGTCCGGTCGCAGCTTCAAAAACATATTCCAACGTCCATCCTGCTACAACAGAATAATATCCTAATATCAGAAAGCCTGTCAGTACACCTAAATATCCGACCCAACTTCCAATAACCTTTTGGCGCCAAACCTTAAAAGCCTCTCCGGTACTAGCCTTCGAATGCCGTCCAATAGTAAACTCGGCAATCATAATCGGAAGACCTAAAATAAAAATGCATCCTAAGTATATCAAAATAAAGACAGCTCCCCCATGGTTTCCTGTTTCATATGGGAAGCGCCATATATTACCTAACCCAACTGCCGAACCAGCAGCTGCTAAAATAGCTCCTAACCTACTGCCAAAACTTACTCGATCATTATGATGCATAAGACTTTTTGTTATAGTTTGTACAATTATAAGGCGCAAAAATACAAAAAAATATCGTATTTTCGCGCTAAATATAAAAAATTAGCATATTATGTATTACATAAGGACTTATCCTCTATCTATAATAACAATCATCGTAATCTGTTATTTATCTTTCTTTACTCCTCCTCAAACAGAATTAAACAACGTTCCGTTTATTGATAAAATAGTGCATATTTGTATGTATGGAGGCCTGACCATGGTCATTTGGTTCGAATACCTAAGACTGCATAAGTTCATCGTATGGAAAAAACTAATCACAGGAGGTATTATATTGCCAATCTTCATGAGTGGATGTATTGAACTGTTACAAGCTTCATGCACAGACAACCGAAGTGGTGACTGGCTAGATTTTCTAGCCAATAGCCTGGGAGTAGGATTAGCATTGCCTGTCAACTATTATATACTCCGCCCTATAATAAAAAGATTCCTGCAAAAATGAGAAACTCCGGGAACTTCACAGCCCCCGGAGTCAATGAAAAACGTTATTAATTATTTTTAAAGATAGAGAGTTTTTTCACAATTTCAACGGAAGTCCTTCAGTTCTTCCTGCAACTTTTGCCGGGTAAAATAAATACGGCTCTTTACAGTACCAAGTGGAAGCCCCAGCTTATCTGCTATCTCACGATACTTGAACCCTGATACGTACATAGAAAATGGAATGCGATATTCCTTAGGCAAAGCATTAACTATGCGACGCATTTCCTTCAAATCATAAGAACCTTCAGTTGAATCACCTTCAATGTCTATATTCTGATTCAAATAAAATTGATTATCGGTCTGGTCTACATAAGTCTGATCGCGTAAAGCCTTACGATAATTATTAATAAAGATATTACGCATGATGGTATAGATCCATCCCTTGAAATTTGTTTCAGCTGTATATTTATCTTCATTGTCTAAAGCCTTCAATGAAGTTTCCTGAAGGAGGTCATTTGCTTCTTCGCGATCTGCTGTCAACTTATAAGCAAAATTCAATAGTTCTGTCTGAACGCTCAACAGATCCTGAGCAAAATTAGCAGTTCTCATAATTTTATAATTGGTGTTTGAGATTAATATTCTTGTTTCGTTTGGTACTGCAATATTAGCTCATAAACGGACAACCAATTTCATAAAATCAGATAATACACAGGGGAATATCTATCATATAACAGTTTTTACCCCCTTCTGTAACAGTTTACAGGTGGTTTTTGAAGGTTTCAGAAAAAACAAACTGTTATTTTTTCCATGTAGAGTATGGTTCTTTCATCAGAAAAGAATTGTAATATCTCACCTGCCCTGTTACTTCTTCTCCAAGAAAAGCAGGAGATGAGAATGTTTCTTCCGCGGTAGAGAGTTCTACTTCGGCAACAACGAGTCCATCATTTTCGCCATAAAACTCATCTACCTCGAAAGTATGATTATCAAAGTTTACCAAATAACGTGTCTTATCGATGAGTCCAGGCTCGCAAAGTTTCATCAATTCTTCTGCTTCATGAAGCGGAATCTGACGTTCCCACTCATAGCGACTTAACCCCGACTCATCCGAGGGCCCTTTTATTGTAAGAAAACCTTCCTTATCGCGGATACGTACTCTCACAGTTCTCCCACGAGCACTACAAATATAACCTTGCTTTATCCGGCTTTTGCTGTCAGCCAGCTGACGATAGGAATCATCCTTCACCAAAAACTTACGTTCTATTTCCTGTGCCATCGTGGTTATCGTTTTTTAAGACAATGAATAAAGGGTCATAATCAAGACAGCCAAAATAATTAAAGCTACACACAAATACTTTATCAAACGATTTGCTTTTTCTTCTTCACGCTTGCTGTAATCTTGCTTCTTGTTATGTTTTTTATTTCCCATAGCTAGTATATTTAGATTAAACTTTAAAATTGAATGTGCGACATATTGTATCAAAAAGAATCTATTCTTCTTATGCCTCGCTATCGGAGAATTCCATCAGATATGCCTTGATGAAACCATCAATTTTACCATCCATAACTCCATTCACATCGGATGTCTGGTAATTAGTACGATGATCTTTTACACGACGGTCGTCAAATACATAACTGCGAATCTGTGATCCCCATTCGATCTTTTTCTTTCCGGCCTCAACCTTTGCCTGTTCTTCCATACGATGCTGCAATTCTTTATCGTACAAAATAGAACGCAACTGACGCATTGCATTTTCTTTATTCTTAGGCTGGTCGCGAGTTTCGGTATTTTCAATCAAAATTTCTTCTTCCTCACCAGTATAAGGATCTTTATACTGATAACGCAAACGTACTCCTGATTCTACCTTATTGACGTTCTGTCCACCGGCACCTCCACTTCGGAAAGTATCCCATGACAAACGAGCAGGTTCTACAACTACTTCAATGGAGTCATCTACCAATGGAGTAACAAATACCGATGCAAAAGAAGTCATTCGCTTACCCTGAGCATTATAAGGTGAAACACGAACCAAACGATGCACACCATTCTCTCCTTTCAGATAGCCATAAGCATATGCACCTTCTATATTCATGGTAACAGTCTTAATTCCAGCTTCATCACCTTCCTGTAAGTTTGCTACCGAAAGCTTGTAGCCGTTACTTTCAGCCCAACGCATATACATACGCATCAGCATAGACGACCAGTCCTGACTTTCTGTACCGCCAGCTCCTGAATTGATTTTCAATACACAATCCATCTGATCGGCCTCAGAACGAAGCATATTTTTCAATTCCAATTCTTCAAGAGCCTGTAAAGATTTAGCATAAGCCTCATCAACTTCCTCTTCAGTCACTAATTCATCTTTATAAAAATCGAAAGCCAGTTCCAGTTCATCTGTCAATGTCTTTACTGCATTATAGCCTTCAATCCATCCCTGCAAGCTCTTCACCTTTTTCATCTGTGCTTCTGCTTTCTTAGCATCATCCCAAAATCCTGGAGCTTGCGTACGAAGTTGTTCTTCTTCTACCTGTACCTTTTTATTTTCTATATCCAAATAACGATAAAGGGCTTCAGTACGTGTCTTTACATCTTTTAGCTGTTCTATTGTTATCATATTGAATCTCTTGTCTTTTATTCGAATTGCAAAATTACATATTTCGTCTGTTAAGTAAAAACAGAAGATAAAGATTTTGGCAGCTCTAAAAACAAACCGGTTTTATTGCAGCCTTATATCCTTTACTCTTCGTACATTTTTTCTATTTCCTTAGCATAATTTTTCATCAATACCGGACGCTTTATTTTCAGCGTATTAGTAAGTTCACCCTTTTCCATACTAAAAGGTTCTGGCAGCAGAGTGAAACGTTTTATCTGCTCGTAGTGGGCGAACTCCTGTTGCAATGTATCAATACGCAAACGGAACAAATCCAGTATTTCCTGCTTCTGCAACAAATCTTTCATATCAGTATACGCAATATGATGTTCTTCCGCATACTTCTTTACTTGCCCATATTCAGGTACAATCAAAGCCGAAACAAATTTACGCTGGTCGGCTATAATAGATATCTGATCTATATAACGATCTACGACCAATTTTGTTTCGATGGCCTGGGGGGCAATATACTTTCCGTTAGAGGTTTTAAACAAATCTTTAATACGTTCTGTCAAAAATAAGAAGCTGTCTTCTATATAACCGGCATCTCCTGTATGAAACCATCCATCTTCAGTCAACACCTGACGTGTCATTGCTTCTTTCCGATAATAACCTTTTGTTATTGTCTCACCCCGAAGAAGAATCTCATTGTTTTCCCCTATCTTTATTTCCAGATTTGGCATGACACGACCTACAGAACCAATACGGAAACTATCAAACCAACAACAAGATACTGTAGCCGTAGTTTCTGTAAGTCATAACCTGCAATCATATTTATGCCTACTGAATGAACGAATTCTTCCACCGCACGCGGAATGGCAGCTCCTGCAGTCGGGAAGAAATTTCCATTCTCAATACCAATTGTCTTTTTCAGTAAGCTATAAATTGTTTTTTCATAGAACTTATATTTCATATGCAACAATGGAGGAGGAGTCTTACCATTCATCAGATAAGTTATATTATGCTCTTTTCCCACCTTTAAGGCATCAAGCATTAAACTCTTCTTCAAACCTGTTGTCTCATTTATTTTTTCCTGAACTCCTGCATATACTTTCTCCCAAAAACGAGGAACACTGCACATTGCAGTAGGACGAATCTCCTTAATAGTTTTCTGTATATCCTGCGGACGTAGATTAATACAAAGTAAACATCCCTTATTTATACAATAATAACTCCAAGCACGTTCGAAAATATGAGTAAAAGGAAGAAAATTCATAACGACATCCGATTCTCCTAAGGTCGTCAACCGACCATCATGTGCCGCAAAAGCAGCTTCATAACACGAATGATGCAACATGACTCCCTTCGACTCTCCTGTTGTTCCAGAAGTATAAAGGATATTGGCCAAAATCTCCGTTTCCCGATTCAGAGGTGCGTTTGTCTACTTCTGCCTGGAACTTTCTCTCCATT
>ENA-OQAN01000746-OQAN01000746.1-human-gut-metagenome-genome-assembly--contig:-NODE-746-length-16095-cov-1.664266_pt1 | contig 16095 bp, 18 predicted proteins | sample MGYA00242735_ERZ504527 | MGnify/ENA primary metagenome ERZ504527 (study PRJEB26092, sample SAMD00036230) | human gut metagenome | host: Homo sapiens | study: EMG produced TPA metagenomics assembly of... | reverse complement strand
AACGTTCAAAGTTGTAAGTGTGCACATATTTACCGATTGCTTCCGTGCTTGGCACCATTCACTGACAGTTACACCGATCGACGATTCTGGCAATCCTGAATCATTTGAGCCCATTCCTGTAATCGGCAATTACGTGCAACTATAGCTGTTTGAGTTTTCGTAATAGACCACCTCCATGTTGTCGAAACTTTAGGCTAAATTTTTTAGACTAACTTTTTTGACAAGTATCATTTGTTGAGTCTATTTTCTCAAATAACTAGAGGGAATTCAATATACGCACTATGGTGCGTTTACTAAATGTTTATCCAGCCAGCTGCCAATAATCCCGACCATTTTTCCAATGGTAAGTGCAGCTAAAACAGTTCCGATTCCGAGACCGTCCAAATGTCCGAGAAAAGTTTTGTCATACATGCGGTGACTACCAGACAGAGTACATCGAAGGAAATTTTAATCCTTGGATAATGAATTCCGGAAATCTGTGATACTTCTCTAGGAAAAAGATCGGTAGGAACGATAGGCAGACCGCACCGGTTGGAAAGCGCAATTCCCACACTGAGTAACAGATAGCTGATTATAAAATAAAGAATGCGGCAAGGCAACGTTTGTGGAAGGATATGAATCCAAAGTTCATGGACATCCACCAATTGTCCGAATAAAAATCCGACTACAAAACTAAAAAGGTATTGTGGGACAAAGCGTTTTGCAAACATCAAAATTAAGACGAGAAGTCCTTGAAAGAGGTATGTCCATGTCCCAAGTGACAAGTGGGGAAGCACCTCCGAAAAAGCGAATGGTACGCTGGAAATCGCGGAAATTCCGGCACCGGAATACAGCATGAGTACTACTGCGAAGCTGTTGATGATAATGTTAATTGCAAGAGCTAACTCACCGGAAGTATGGGGCGCTCTTCTTTTGTGATTGGTCTTTTCATTTGACCTTCCTCCTTATGATACAACATTTGTCTCTTGTTTTTGACGTGAATAAAATCATTTCAAACTTCTTCTAGTGTATAAAATTATTTGTGATTAATCAAATAAATAGTTTTAATCAAACTATAGACTATGTCTATTATGCGGTGATATACTGACGGTAAGAAAGGAGGCGGTATCATTGAATCTGTCTTATATACGTTATTTCGTCACGCTGGCACATGTTCGACATTACACGAAAGCAGCAGAACAGTTATGCATTACACAGCCGAGTCTGAGCCATGCGGTGACACAGCTGGAAAAGGAATTGGGAATTCCGCTGTTGAAAAAATGGGAGAAATACGACATTGACACAATTTGGAGAAGAGTTTCTTGTCTGTGCAGAGCACACGTTATCTACTTTAGATGCAGGAGTTGCCTCGATTCATCGGAGTGCAAAGGGAGAAGGTGTCATTCGCCTTGGTATGCTTCGCACGTTAGGGATTGAGTATATACCGAAGCTGGCTGCGCAAATTTTTGAGGGAAAATAAAGAGCGAGATATACAATTTACCTTTCATACGGGGGCAACGCAGACACTCTTAGATGGTTTAGAGAGCAGAAAATTTGATTTGGTATTTTGTTCGCAGCCATCTGAAAAGGCAAATTTAAGTGCGACCCCGGTGCAAAAGCAGAATCTGGTATTGATAACTCCCAAGAACCATCCGCTGGCAGGTCAGGATACAATTGATCTGAAGGAGACGGTCTCGTATCCACAGATTTATTTTGAGAAAAGTGCAGGTATTCGCAGTGTGATCGATCAGATGTTTTTGAATATTGGAGAGACACCGAATATTGCCTATGAGACCGAAGAAGATCAAGTGATTGCAGGTCTGGTTGCACAGGGATTTGGGATTGCGATTGTTCCGTACATGGATCTGCTCTTAAAGTGGATGTAAAAATTCTTCCAATTGTCTCACCAAACTGTGAACAGGTGCTGTTTATGGTCCATGACGAACGTGTATTTATGCCGCCTGCAGTGCAGAACTTTCGTCGGTTTGTATTGGAGAGAAATAATATTTTTGAAAAAAAAACTGAAAAAAACTTCGAAAAAAAATCAACGCCGAAAAATTTTTGATATGATAAAATAAAAAAAATAAGGTTCCGGGAGGAAAGGCATATGAAAAAGAGATATATTGCAGGTATGATGGCTGGTGTGGCAGTAATAGCGATTTTTACAATATGTTTTACGTAAGGGAAAAAAGAGAACATAAAAGATGAGAAAGAATTGATTACAATTGGATTTTCACAGGTTGGAGCGGAGTCAGACTGGAGAACTGCAAATTCCATTTCGATAAAGGAAACATTTACGCCGGAACGGGGATATGATTTGATATTTGAGGATGCCAGACAGGATCAGTCAAATCAGATTATGGCGATTCGAAGTTTTATTCAGCAGGATGTAGACTATATTATTTTTTCACCAGTGGTGGAGGACGGATGGGATACGGTCTTAGAAGAAGCGAAACGAGCAAGAATTCCGGTTATTGTAATAGACCGTATGGTGAATGTAAAAGATGACAGTCTGTATACAGCATGGGTTGGATCAGACTTCTATATGCAAGGAGAAAAGGCCTGTGCGGCATTGAAAGCTTACGTGGATGCACAGGAGATGGAGAAAGTCAATATTGTACATATTCAGGGGACACTTGGAGCGACAGCTCAGATTGCAAGAACGCAGGCGCTGACAGAAGCGGCAAGTCGATACGGATGGAACATAGTTGCACAGGAGAGTGGAGATTATACAGAAGCTGGAGCCTATGAGATAATGAACCGCGTTTTGAACGAATATGATGATATTGATTTTGTGTATTGCGAAAATGACAATGAGACATTTGGGGCGTTGGAGGCGATTAAAAAGAAATATTCAAATGGCGGCGGAATTAAGTTGATTTCTTTTGATGCGACAGAAAAAGGACTTCGATATACAATGAATGGAAATATCATGATCAATATGGAATGTAATCCGATGCAGGGACCAGAGGCGGAGAAAATTATTAAGCAATTACAAGACGGAAAAACACCCCAGAAACAAGCATTTGTACCAGAGCAGATTTTGTGGATGGAACGTTATTACTGACGTGTGTGTAGATGGGAAAACATATGATGTTCAGCCAGTGACAGAGGAACTGATTGAAATGAGAGATTATTAGAAGACAAGGGGGAGTATTCGCATGATAAGGAAAATAAAGGTATTTCTTGTAGAAGATGAGGTGATTATTCGCAGCGGAGTCAAAAAAAGTATCAACTGGGAACAGGAAGGATATGAATTTGTGGGTGAGGCAAGTGACGGTGAACTGGCATATCCTATGATCTTAAAAGAAAAACCAGATATTTTGATTACGGATATTCGTATGCCCTTTATGGATGGTTTAGAGTTGAGCCGTCTGGTAAAAAAGGAACTTCCGGATATTAAAATCTTGATTTTAAGCGGATATGATGAATTCGAGTATGCAAAAAAAGCAATTAAGATTGGTGTGACAGAGTATTTGCTAAAACCAATTTCGGCAGCCAAGCTTACGGAGGTGCTGAATGCAGTGGCAGAGACAATCCGGCAAGAAAATGAAGAAAAAAATCTTTTGGAGACATATTTTGCGGAGATGCGGGAAAATACAGAACGGGATAAGATGAGGCTGTTTGAGAAACTGCTGATGGGAGACTTATCTATGGGAGAGATTTTGGAAGCAGGAGAACGGTTTGGTATGAATTTGGGAGCCTCCTGCTACAAAATTGTGCTTTTTAAAATTCTTGCTAATTTAGAAAACCACGTGTATGCAGAGCAGATGGTAGATGCCTGCAGTTCAGTAGAACAAGCAGCGTCAATGATGGAGGGGGTATATGTATTTCAGAGAGGTGTAGAAGGCTGGGCGTTTCTTTTGACTGCACAGGATGAAAAAAAGTATGGAAGAAAGTGCAAAAATATTATATCAGAATCTGAAACAGGCAATGAAGAATTATACGCAATTGGAGTATTTTGGTGGAATCGGCAGCACAGTCCCGAGAATACGGAGCTTGAAACAAGTCCTTTCGAGAAGCAGACAGGCATTTGCGGCAAGATTTGTAGAAGAGGCAAATCAGATTATTTCTCAAAAAGAGTTTGAGAAAAGTCAGATGGAAGAAGGATTGAAAATGCAAGGTGTAGTACAAATTGGAAAATCCAGAGAGATGTTGCAGAAATTTCTGAGCAATGGAACGCGCGAGGAAGTGAAAGCCTTTTCTGATGCTTATATATCAAGGATAGAGGAGGAAATATCCGATCGACGATGGTACGGCAGTATGTTGTGATAGATGTCTGCATAGTCATCTTGTCATTTTGCGAAAGAATATCTTCGGCAAATAGACTGCAGGAGGAGGCAGAAGAGCTGCAAAAGATGATGCAGAAAATACACTCTTTGTCAGAGATTAAAAAATATGTTGTACGTTTATTGAATGAAGCAATAGAATTGCGAGATGCGGAGAGTGGAAGAAGATATTCGGATCTCATTGCGGCGGCGAAAAAAGAGATAGAGAATCATTATATGACGGAAGAAATTTCGCTTAATACAGTAGCGATCAGTGTGGGAATGAGTCCAAGCTATTTTAGTTCTATTTTTAGCAAAGAGGCAGGAAAAAACGTTTGTAGAGTATTTGACGGAAGTAAGGATTGAAAAAGCAAAAGAATTTTTGATGTGCTCCTCTATGAAAACGTCTGAGATTGGATATGAGGTAGGATATAAAGATCCACATTATTTTAGTTATATATTTAAAAAAGTGCAGGGATGCTCACCCAAAGAGTACCGAGCGAGAGGAAAGGAATAAAAGATGAAAGACAAGAAAAAGGTCTCTTTGAATACGAGCTTGATCACAATTGCAGTTACGGCATTTGTGCCAATGCTGCTTGTTCTTTTTTATGCATTGTATACGCTCTCCGGCGCTACAACAGCGTATTCAAAAATTACGTACAGTGTTACATATGCGAATGAGGCGCTGGAATTCAAGGAGCGAATGGATTACAGTATGTATCTTGCAGTTGTGAGGAAGATGGCATTTGAAGAGCTGGGGGACGGAGAAATGACGGTCAATGGAATCGTCACAGTGAATCCATATGAATATATTGGAGAGATGGAAAAGCGGTGTTTGACGTTATCGGACTTAGCTACAGTAGACATTAATCGGAACCAGATTACAAGAATCCATAACACATTAGAATCTTTAAAACAGAATATTTCAACACTTCAAGCAAGAATACAAAGCTCTGTAGATTATGAGGAAAACATGGTATATCTGGATGAAAATATTTACATGCTTACAAGTGTTATTCAGGAAGGGATTCAGGATACATCCATGTAGAGACAACAAATTTGCAGGAAGTCCGTATTGAGCAGGAGCGTCACAACCAAAAAGTGTACTGGCTTTGCCTCGTAATTGTGATGTCTGTCATTATTGCGGTACTTTTTCTTACCGGAAAAGCACTTCGAAATGTTATGGTTCCGGTTAAAAAATTGTATGAACGGACACAGAAAGTTGCGGGCGGGGATTTTACAGTGCAGAGACAGGACAGCCGTATTAATGAGATTGCAGTGCTGATGGATAATTTTAATGATATGACAAAAGAAATCGGCAATCTTGTGGTAGATATTAAAGAAAAAGAAAAAAATTTACATTTGATGGAGACTAAGCTTTTACAGGAACAAATCAATCCGCATTTTCTTTACAATACGTTAGATACAATTGTGTGGCTTGCAGAAGACAACCGAAATGAAGAAGCCGTAGCCATGGTAACTTCACTTTCAGATTTTTTCCGCACAACACTTTGTCAGGGACGGGATTATATTACTGTCAGAGAGGAAGAGGCACATATTATAAGTTATCTTAAGATTCAGCAATTTCGATATCAGGACATTATGGATTATGAGATTCAGATAGAAGAGGAAATGAAGAAATTTGTGATTCCAAAGTTATTGCTTCAGCCACTTGTAGAAAATGCGCTTTATCATGGTGTGAAGAAAAAACGAGGGAAAAGTCTGATTCGGGTAAAAGGTTTTCAAAAAGATGAAAAGCTTATTTTTCAAGTTATTGACAACGGAAAAGGTATGTCTGCTGAAGAGTTGAACACACTTCGGGAAAATGTTCAGAAAGGACCGGATGAAAGAAAAAATAAAGGTTTTGGTCTGGCAAATGTAAATCAAAGAATTCGACATTATTATGGGGAAACATATGGTTTATACATAGAAAGTACAGAAAATGAGGGGACGGAGGCAACAATTATTATAGCAGCAAAAAATATTGAACATTTACCTTAAAAAAATTAACATTTTGAAAAAAATTAAAAATAATTGAACTTTTTACGGAAGATTGTTGGTTTTAAAATAAAAGGACTTCCAGTATATTAAATGTAACAACCGGAACAGAAAAAAGAAGAGACCGGAATACATAGTACAGGGAGGAATTATCATGAAGAAAAAAATTGTAAGTGTTTTATTATGCGCGGCTATGACAGCATCAATGCTCATTGGTTGTGGAAACAAGGACAAAACAACAGGAGAAGATTCAAATGGAGGTGGCTCTGACTTAATTAAAGTTGGAATTATCAACAATGATCCAAATGAATCGGGATATCGTACCGCAAACGACAAAGATTTGAAAGCGAAATTCGCAGAAGAGAACGGATATGATGCACAGTTTGCATATAGTTTAAAAAATGATGAACAGATTACAGCGGCGAAAAAATTTGTGCAGGATGGAGTTGATTATTTGCTGATTTCAGCAGCAGATACAGCAGGATGGGATTCCGTATTAAAAGATGCACAGGCAGAAGGAATTCAAGTGATTTTGTTTGACCGTACAATTGATGCAGACGAAAGTCTTTATGCAGCATCCATCGTTTCCGATATGGATAAAGAAGGTGAGACAGCAGTAAATTGGTTAAAAGATCAAGCACTTTCGGAATACAATATCATTCATATTCAAGGTGTCATGGGATCGGCAGCACAACAAGGACGTACAGGAGCTCTTGACGAAGCAGTGAAATCAGAAGGCTGGAAACTTGTTACACAACAGACAGCAGAGTGGAATGCAGAGAAGGCACAGCAGATCGTTCAGTCAGTAATAGATTCAGGTGAAAAATTTAATGTAATCTATGCAGAAAATGATGATATGGCAAAAGGTGCAGTGGCAGCTCTTGACAAAGCAAATATTTCCCATGGTGTAGGAAAAGATGTGGTTGTTATGGGATTCGACTGTAATAAAATGGGCATTAGAAGAACTACTTGCACAGAATTGGAATTATGATGGACAGTGTAATCCATTCCAAGCTTCTTATATAGATGAAGTTATTCAAAAATTGGAAGCAGGAGAAGAAATTGAAGAAAAGACAATCATCATGGATGAAAAAGGATTTGATGCAACAACGATTACTCAGGATGATGTAGATCAATATGGCATCTAATTAAAACTCAGATTTCGAAACGAATAATGTTTGAAAAAAGGAGCGTGGCGCAGTGATAGTACGCATGCACCACGCTCCTTTTGCGAAAAAATTAAGGGGGAAAAGAACAGTGAAAGAAAACACAGTATTAGAAATGAGAAATATTCACAAAAGCTTTCCCGGAGTACGTGCTTTAAAGGGAGTGGATTTTACACTATGTGAAGGTGAAATTCATGCATTAATGGGTGAAAATGGCGCTGGAAAATCAACTTTGATCAAGGTTCTTACTGGTGTTTATGGAAAAGATGAAGGACAGGTTTATATCAAGGGGCAGGCACAGGCAGTCAGCATTCGTTCGCCGCAGGATGCGCAAAAATTCGGGATTAGTACTGTATATCAGGAAATTACGCTCTGTCCGAATCTTTCTGTGGCAGAGAATATGTATATAGGAAGAACAAATAAAGTCTGCCAAAACTGGAAGAAAATGAACAAAGATGCGGATAAGATTTTACAGTCTCTTGGAATTCCGGCAAGAGCGAGTCAACAACTATCCAGCTGCTCTATTGCAGTACAGCAGATGGTAGCTATTGCACGTGCAGTGGATATGGACTGTAAAGTTTTAATTTTAGATGAACCGACATCTTCTCTGGATGATCAGGAAGTAGAAAAATTATTCAAGCTAATGAAAGACCTCAAATCAAGAGGTGTTGGAATTATTTTTGTCACACATTTTTGGATCAGGTATATGAGGTATGTGATAAGATTACGGTTCTTCGAGACGGAGCCCTTGTTGGAGAATATGAGATTAAAGATCTTCCGCGAGTCAAAACTGGTATCGAAGATGCTTGGAAAAGAACTTGATGATGTTGCAGAAATTAAAGACGACAGCATTGTGTACAAAGCAAAGACAGATATTCCGGTATTTGAGGCAGAAGGACTTCAGAGCAATGCGGGAATCAAACCGTTTAACTTCTATATCAAAAAGGGAGAGGTAAATGGATTTACAGGATTGCTCGGTTCCGGACGAAGTGAATGTGTTCGAGCAATTTTCGGTGCAGATAAAGTGATTCGTGGAACAGTTAAGAAAAATGGAAAAGTTGTAAAGATTACAAAACCAATCGATGCTATGAGACAAGGAATTGCATATCTTCCGGAAGACCGTAAGAGAGATGGTATTATTGGAGATCTTTCAGTAAGAGACAATATTATTCTTGCACTTCAGGTTATGAAAGGGTTCTTTAGACCATTTTCTAAGGCAGAGGCAAATAAATTTGCAGAAGAATATATTAAATTGCTTTCTATTAAGACAGCGTCTGCAGATACGCCGATCAAATCATTGTCAGGTGGAAATCAGCAGAAAGTAATTCTTGCAAGATGGCTTTTGACGAAACCCGAATATTTGATTTTGGATGAGCCTACACGTGGTATTGATATTGGTACTAAAATTGATATTCAGAAACTGGTATTAAAACTTGCTTCTGAAGGTATGAGTGTTACATTTATTTCTTCAGAGACAGATGAGATGCTCCGCACATGTTCCAGATTGATTGTAATGCGCGACGGTAAGGTGTAGGGACTCAGATAAGGAGCTTTCACAGAGCATGATCATGAATACAATTGCAGGAGGTGAAAAGTGATGAAGACAAAAACAGGAAATAGTTTAAAAGCTATGGATAGATTTAATGGACTGTTTAGAAAGCAGATTTTTATACCGATTGCCGCCCTTGTAATTTTGGCATTGTTTAATCTGATTGTAGATCCATCTTTCTTTAAAATAACATTGGGACATAATGCAGCGGGAGATCCGGTTTTGTCTGGATATCTTATAACAATATTGGATTACGGATCAGAACTTGCAATTCTTGCAATTGGTATGACGCTTGTCACGGCGGCTTCCGGAGGACAGGATATCAGTGTTGGTGCAGCGATTGCAATATCAGGAAGTGTTGTACTTCGAGTCCTTTGTGGAACAAACTCAAGACCTGACGAACTTCAGGCACCGATTATTGTAGCATTTTTAATCAGTTGTCTTGTAGCAATGCTATTTGGGGCGTTTAATGGTGTGCTGGTTGCTCATTTTAAGATACAACCAATGGTTGCGACATTGATCCTATATACGGCAGGGCGCTCTATCGCAGCTTGGATTAACAACAATGAACTTCCAATCGTAAGTGATAAGACATTTAGTTACATAGGTGGATTTATACCGGGTATTCCAATTCCAACACCGTTTTTCATTGCAGTGTTGTGTATGATTATCATTGCCCTGGCAATGAAATTTACAAATTTGAAGTTATATACACAGGCAGTTGGTATCAACGAATTTTCATCTAGATTGAATGGTTTGAATCCGACATTTATCAAGTTTTTATCATTTGTAATCTTAGGCGTATGTGTGGCGGTGACAGGGCTGATTAAAGTAAGCCGTTTATCTTCTATCAACTATTCTGTTATTGCCAAAGATATTGAGATGGATGCAATTTTAGCCGTTGCCCTTGGCGGAAATGCTTTGAATGGCGGAAAGTTTAATATGGCAGCATCTATTCTTGGCGCATATGTAATTCAGTTCCTTACAACAACATTGTATAAATTCAATGTGCAGGCAGATGCTCTTCCGGCATATAAAGCAGTTGTTGTTATCGTACTTGTTGTGTGCAGTGCACCGACAGTAAGAGAGTGGTTCAAAGTACTTGGAAAAAAAATAAAAACAAAACCAGAAGTAAAGGAGGTCGGTTAATATGGCAGCAGTTAAGAGCAAACCTATGGCAGCAAAACCAGCAGGTAAATGGAAATTAGGAAATATGACCGACACAAACATGCTGCTTTCGATTACGGTTGTTGTATTTTTCCTGATGTATATCGGAGCAATTCTTTTTCAGGGAGGCGGCTTTTTAAAACCACAGACTTTTTTTAATATTTTAAATGCAAATGCAGCTTTGTTGATTCTTTCAGTAGGTATGAGCATTGTTATGATTACCGGGGGAATTGATATCTCTGTGGGTGGTGTGACAGCGCTTGTAAGTATGAGTTGTGCGGTTTACTTGGATTACCATGATGGAAATGTCATTGGAGCGATGGCGATTGCAATTGCGATTGGTCTTGCATTCGGAATTGTACAGGGAATTCTTGTTGCGTATCTTGATATCCAGCCATTTATTGTTACATTGGCAGGAATGTTTTTCGCAAGAGGTATGACAACAATCATCAATAACGATCCATTCAATGTGCAGAATGAATCATTTGTAGCATTGAAAAATACACGTATTATTGTACCTGGCTTTGGCTCTGTGAATCGTTTGGGTAAATACGTAGATGCCTATGTAGAGATTGGTGTAATCGTTGCAATTCTTGTTGTAGTAGTAATGTTCTGTGTTTTAAGATGGACAAAACTTGGCCGTTCATTTTATGCAGTCGGTGGAAATAAACAAAGTGCGTTGATGCTTGGAATTAATGTAAAGAGAACAAAATTCCTTTCACATCTGCTTTGCAGTGTGCTCGCAGGAATCGGTGGATTCGTATACTTTTTGTATGTAGGTTCAGGCTCACCGTCCCATGCAACTGGTATGGAGATGAATGCAATTGCATCATCTATCATTGGTGGAACGATGCTGACAGGTGGTGTAGGAAATATTATAGGTACATTCTTTGGTGTGATTTCACTTAGCACGATTCAGAATATTGTATCGTCAGCTGGTCTCGATGAGGCATGGTGGACAGGAATTACCGTTGCGGCAATGCTTTGCCTGTTCCTTGTGATCCAGAGTATTGTAATGGCACGTAAGAAAAAATAAATAGTATACTCCGAGGGTTTCCGCCAGGGGAGCCCTTGTTGTACATAGTCAGATTAAAAAATTGCGAAATATTAGGAGGGAAACATAATGCTAAAAACAAAGAAATATCAATTTTGGTTTTGCACAGGGTCACAGGATCTGTATGGAGAGGAATGTCTGGAACATGTAGCAGAGCATTCACGCATTATCGTAGATAATTTAAATCAATCGGGAAATCTTCCATATGAGGTAGTGTGGAAACCGACATTAATCACAAATGAATTGATTCGGAAGACATTTAATGATGCAAATATGGATGAAAATTGTGCAGGGGTCATTACATGGATGCACACATTTTCACCTGCAAAATCATGGATTTTAGGACTACAGGAATATAGAAAACCATTGCTTCATCTGCATACACAGTTTAATCAGGAGATTCCGTATGATAGCATTGACATGGATTTCATGAATGAAAATCAATCGGCGCATGGAGACAGAGAGTATGGACATATCTTCAGTCGCCTTGGAATGGAACGAAAAGTCGTAATGGGATATTGGGCAGATGAAGATGTGCAAAAGAGAATTGGTTCATGGATGAGAACAGCAGTAGGTGTCATTGAAAGTAGTCATATCCGTGTGATGCGTATTGCAGACAATATGCGAAATGTTGCAGTGACAGAAGGAGATAAGGTTGAAGCACAGATAAAATTTGGCTGGGAAGTAGATGCTTATCCGGTAAACGAGATCACAGAGATGGTCGACAGTGTTTCAAAAAGGAGATATTGATACACTTGTAGAAGAATATTATGACAAATACGAAATTCTTTTAGAGGGGCGCAGCGAGAAAGAATCGTAATCATGTGGCAGTACAGGCAGGAATTGAGATTGGGTTTGAACGTTTTCTGGAAGAAAGAATTACCATGCTATTGTGACTCATTTCGGGGATTTGGGTGGATTAAAACAACTTCCGGGACTTGCAATTCAGCGTTTGATGGAAAAAGGCTATGGCTTTGGCGCAGAAGGGGATTGGAAGACAGCGGCAATGGTACGTGTTATGAAGATTATGACAGAAGGAATGAAAGAAACAAAAGGAACTTCTTTTAATGGAAGATTATACTTACAATTTAGTACCTGGAAAAGAAGGAATTTTGCAGTCACATATGCTTGAAGTTTGTCCAACAATTGCAGATGGAAAGATTTGTATAAAAGAGCAGCCTCTTTCTATGGGAGACAGAGAAGATCCTGCAAGACTTGTGTTTACCGCAAAGACAGGTCCGGCAATTGCAACATCATTGATTGATCTTGGTGACCGTTTCCGCTTGATTATCAATGATGTGGACTGTAAAAAAGTAGAAAAGCCAATGCCGAAACTTCCGGTCGCAACTGCATTTTGGACACCGCGTCCAAATCTGCAGACAGGAACAGAGGCATGGATTTTGGCTGGAGGTGCACATCATACGGCATTTTCTTATGATTTGACAGCGGAACAGATGGGAGATTGGGCAGCAGCAATGGGAATTGAGGCAGTCTATATTGATCAGGATACAAGGATTCGCCAGTTTAAAAATGAACTGTTATGGAATAGTGCTGTGTATCGGAAATGATATTTGTTTGGAGGGAAAATAGATGGGCAATGTAAAAGAGACAATTGAAAGTGGAAAGGCAGTGCTTGGAATAGAATTTGGTTCGACGAGAATTAAAGCAGTTTTGATTGATGAGGAACATGTGCCAATCGCATCTGGGGATTACGCGTGGGAGAATCGTTTAGATAATGGAATTTGGACTTATACTTTGGAGGATATCTGGACGGGGCTTCGTGAAAGTTATGCAAAAATGGCAGCGGATGTCAAGGAAAAATACAATGTAACGATTAAACAGCTTGGGGCGATCGGTTTTAGTGCAATGATGCACGGTTATATGGCATTTGATCAGGAAGGAAATTTGCTTGTGCCGTTTAGAACATGGAGAAATGGAATCACAGAGCAGGCGGCAGAAGCGTTGACAGAATTATTCCAATATAATATTCCGCAAAGATGGAGCATTGCACACTTGTATCAGGCAATTTTAAATAAAGAAGAACATGTGAAAAAAAGTGGCATTTTTTACAACACTTTCAGGATATATTCACTGGAAATTAACCGGGCAGAAAGTACTTGGCGTAGGAGATGCATCAGGAATGTTTCCAATTGATCCAAATACGAAAAATTATGATGAGAGAATGATTCAGAAGTTTGATACACTTGTGGAAGGAGAAGGATTTTCCTGGAAAATAGAAGAGATTTTACCAAAAGTGTTACAGTCTGGAGAACGAGCTGGGATGTTGACACAGGAAGGTGCGAGGCTTCTGGATATAAGTGGAAATTTGGAATCAGGTATTTTGCTTTGTCCACCAGAGGGTGATGCCGGAACCGGAATGGTAGCGACAAACAGTGTGCGAAAAAGAACAGGAAATGTATCTGCGGGAACATCTGTTTTTGGAATGGTTGTATTAGAAAAAGAGCTGGAAAAGGGTGTATCCGGAGATTGATCTTGTGACAACACCGGATGGCAGTCTTGTCGGAATGGTTCATGCAAATAACTGTACATCAGACTTGAATGCATGGGTGGGACTCTTTCGAGAATTTGCAGAAAGTTTTGGCATAAAAGTAGATATGGACAGTCTGTTTGGGACATTGTATCGGAAAGCCTTGGAGGGAGATGACGATTGTGGCGGTCTGCTCTCCTACGGATATCTTTCAGGAGAAAATATCACTGGAGTGGCAGAGGGAAGACCGTTATTTGTGCGTTCGCCAAAGAGCAATTTTAATTTGTCAAACTTTATGAGAGTACATTTATTTACATCACTTAGTGCATTAAAAATTGGTATGGATATTATGATGAAAGAGGAACATGTTGAAATAGATACAATTTTAGGACATGGAGGACTTTTTAAGACCAAAGGAGTAGGACAGAAAATTCTTGCGGCGGCTATCAATGCTCCAGTATCGGTCATGGAGACTGCGGGAGAAGGAGGTCCATGGGGAATGGCATTGCTTGCTGCTTATATGATTCAGAAGGAAGAACAAGAAAGTCTTGGGGATTATCTTAGCAAAAAGGTATTTTCAGGAAATGCAGGAGTCAGCATGGAACCGGACGCAAAAGATGTGGAAGGATTTGAGCGCTTCATTGAAAGATATAAAAATGGAATTGCTATTGAGCAGTCTGCATTAAAAAATTTAGTATGAGGAGGAAGGCATGATGTTAGAACAATTGAAAAAAGAAGTATATGAGGCAAATATGCTGCTTCCGAAATACGGATTAGTAACATTTACCTGGGGCAATGTCAGTGGAATTGATAGAGAAAAAGGGGTGTTTGTCATTAAACCGAGTGGAGTAGAGTATGATTTGCTGACACCGGAAGATATGGTGGTTGTTGATTTAGATGGAAATAGAGTAGAAGGAAGATACAACCCTTCTTCGGACACGGCAACACATGTTGTACTGTATAATCGATTTCCTGATATTGGCGGGATTGTTCATACACATTCTTCATGGGCAACGAGCTGGGCACAGGCAGGGCGCGGTATTCCATGTTACGGAACAACTCACGCTGATTATCTATATGGTGAAGTTCCGTGTGTGAGAAATTTGACAGAAGAAGAGATTTGCAGAGGCCTATGAGAAAATACAGGAGTTTTAATCGCAGATGAGTTTGAGCGAATGAAGATTGATTAATGTGGCGACCCAGCAGTACTTTGCAAGAATCATGGACCATTTACTTGGGGGAAAAGTGCAAACGAAGCTGTCCACAATGCAGTGGTGCTGGAAGAGGTAGCAAAAATGGCGGCTAGGTGTGAGATGTTGAATTCACAAAACACGCCGGCTCCGCAAGAACTTCAGGATAAACATTACTATAGAAAACATGGGGCGAATGCTATTATGGTCAATCTGAAAAATAAACATTGCAATTTGGTTGCTATGTGCGACAGCAGCAGTAATTGTAATTCTAAAAAAAACAAATTACTATCATAAAAAATCAAACTTTTCTAGATAAAATGCAAAAAAATCAAACAAAAGTATAAGAAATTATATTTTAACTATTAAAAAAGAACGTTATAGTATCTGATAGGATGCTATAACGTTTTTTTAAAGGAGGTTTTTAAATGAGGAGGCATAAGAGGTTTATGGCAATTCTATTGTGTGCGGCAATGACGTTTTCAGTTCTTCCTTCGGCGGCTGCAAAAGCAGAAGACGAAGAGAAAGTTCTGGAAGTTGTGGCAGAGTATGATATGAGCCATGGAGATGGAAAATTGAGGGATATTTCAGGAAATGAAAATGATGCAGAATTAGTAGGATTTGAAGACTCTGATTTTGTAGAGGAAGATGGGGACACAGTTTTGTGCTTTTCAGGAAATAAAGAAAAGTATGTGAAACTACCGGCTGAATTGGTTGAAGGGGAAAATTTTACAATCGAGGCACAATTTCAGACTGAAATTACAAAGCAAAATTATAATCAATGGCTATTTTGCTTGGCAGTAAAGTAGATACATGGCCAAAACGTAAAAAACTATATTTTTTTCTGCCCGGTACAAGGCGGAAATAACAATGGAAAAGACAAAAATATGCGTGCGGGAATTAAAAATGCAACGAGTGAAATTCTTCTCGGACAGGATGCCCAAATTCAAGAAGGATATAATACGGTAAAGTATGTCTTTGAGGAAGGCAAAGTGACATTATCTGTAAATGAAGAAGAGGTTGAAAGTATAGAAACAGGGTACTCTATTCAGCAGATATTAAATGGTGGAACAGATGGAAATGTTTCTGGATACATTGGTAAGTCCCTATATAGTCCAGATCCGGCATTTCGAGGAAAATTAAAGTCTTTTAAAATTTGTGCGGAAAAGAAGGACAATTCGGATGAAGGGAAAGTTGCAGAGGCAAAAGAACAATTACAAACTTCCCATATGAAAA
>ENA-OQAN01000743-OQAN01000743.1-human-gut-metagenome-genome-assembly--contig:-NODE-743-length-16182-cov-1.947680_pt1 | contig 16182 bp, 21 predicted proteins | sample MGYA00242735_ERZ504527 | MGnify/ENA primary metagenome ERZ504527 (study PRJEB26092, sample SAMD00036230) | human gut metagenome | host: Homo sapiens | study: EMG produced TPA metagenomics assembly of... | reverse complement strand
CGGCAAATGGTTACCATTTCGGCGGAGATATCCGGGGGAATTATAAGATCGGATGCGAACTCCAGAGGAAGCGTGTGGAGTGCGCTATCATGATAAAAGCCGCTTTGGCGGAATAAGAGAGGAAAAAGAAAATGAAGAAAAGTAGAGGAATTGCAGTGCTGCTTCTGACAGCAATTGTCACAGTATTCTTCTGCTATGTGGCTGCGGTAGGCATTGGTCCTACAGGAACAGGTTCGGCTAAGAATATCAACACCGGACTTGATCTTGCCGGCGGTGTCAGCATCACATACCAGGCTAAGGACAGCAATCCGAGCAAGGAAGACATGTCCGATACTGTTTACAAGATGCAGCAGCGTGTTTCTCAGTACAGTACTGAGGCACAGGCATATCAGGAAGGTTCCAACCGTATCACCATTGAGATTCCAGGAGTATCAGATGCAAATGCGATCCTGGAAGAACTTGGAAAGCCAGGTTCTCTGTATTTTATCGATCAGACAGATGCAGATGGAAACCAGAATTTTACAACAGGAAACAGTGAGAGTGGATATGTTCTTGCAAGAAGTATTGAGGATATCCAGAAAGCCGGATCTGTTGTACTGGAAGGTACAGACGTTGCAGATGCTGAGGGAGGTGCTTATCAGGATTCATCCACAAGCTCCCAGAAATATGCAGTCAGTCTGACTCTTACAAAGAATGGAAAAACCAAATTTGCGGAAGCTACCAAGGCAAATGTTGGAAAGCAGATCGCAATCGTATATGACAATCAGGTTTTAAGCGCTCCGAATGTAAATGAGGAGATTTCCGGCGGAAAAGCCCAGATCACCGGAATGGCAAGTACAGAAGAGGCACAGAATCTTGCTTCTTACATAAGAATCGGTTCCTTAAGTCTTGAGCTTACCGAGCTTCGTTCCAGCGTAGTTGCTGCACAGCTTGGTGAAGAAGCCATCGCAACAAGTGTAAAAGCCGGAGCGATCGGTCTTGTGATCGTTATGCTGATCATGATCATCGCATACCGTATCCCAGGTCTGGTTGCATCTGTTGCACTGGTTCTTTATACAACCTTAATGCTGATCACACTGAATGCCTTTGATATCACCCTTACGCTTCCGGGTATTGCAGGTATCATCCTGGGCATTGGTATGGCAGTGGATGCCAATGTTATCATCTACGCCAGAATCCGTGAGGAGATCGCGGCAGGCCTTTCTGTCCATGCAGCGATCAAAAGTGGATTCGGCAAAGCGTTTTCCGCTATTTTTGATGGAAACATCACAACACTGATCGCGGCTTGTGTGCTGATGTGGCTTGGCTCCGGTTCTGTTAAGGGGTTTGCCTACACGCTGGCAATGGGTATCGTGATCTCCATGTTTACAGCACTGGTTATATCCAGGCTTGTTATTAATGCGGTATACGCAATTGGTGTTCGTGACCCGAAATTCTATGGCATTGCCAAGGAACGTAAGGTTGTGGAATTCGTTGGAAAGAGAAAAATCTTCTTTGCTGTTTCCATTATCCTGATCCTTTGCGGACCTGTAGGAATGCTGGTCCACAGTAATGTGATCGGTGACAAAGCCATGAATTACAGTCTGGAGTTTTCCGGCGGTACTTCTACCAATGTAACCTTCAATAAAGAGATGGATATCAAGGAAATCGATTCCGAGGTAACACCGGTTGTTGAGGCAGTGACAGGTGATAAGAATGTACAGCCGACCAAGGTGCAGGGAACCAATCAGGTAGTGATCAAAACACGTTCTCTGGATCTTAAGGAACGAGAAGCACTGAATAAGGCATTGGAGGAAAATTTTGATGTAGATACAAGTCTGATCACATCGGAGAATATTTCCGCTACTGTCAGCAATGAGATGAGAAGAGACGCTATCGTAGCGGTTATCGTAGCTGCGATCTTCATGCTTCTTTACATCTGGTTCCGTTTTAAGGATATCCGCTTTGCAAGCAGTGCAGTACTTGCACTTCTTCATGATGTCCTGGTCGTACTTGCGTTTTATGTTATTTCCAGAACATCTGTGGGAAATACATTTATTGCGTGTATGCTGACGATCGTAGGTTATTCCATCAATGCTACTATTGTCATCTTCGACCGTATCCGTGAGAATATGAGAGGCAGAAAGAAAGTTGAGGATGAGAAACTGAAAGAGATCGTAAATACCAGTGTTACAGAAACTCTGACACGAAGCATTTACACATCCCTGACAACATTTGTAATGGTTGCAATTCTTTATGTAATGGGTGTTTCCTCAATTAAAGAATTTGCAGCACCGCTGATGGTAGGTATCATCGGTGGAGCATATTCTTCTGTATGCATCACTGGTGCTCTGTGGTACACTATGAAAACATTCAGAAAAAATCGTGTTGCAGCACCGGCAGCTGTAGTAGCTTCCGCAAAGATTTCTTCCGAGAAATCTGAGAAAAAGGTAAAACAGCCATCCGGACAGCAGACAGCTCAGCAGCCGAAGAAGAAAAACCGTAAAAGAGTTGCTGAGCGCCTTGCAGCGCAGGAGGCAGCAAAGCAGCAGAATGATGAGGAGAAATCTGAATAAAATTGCTGAATAACAGAAACGTTCCGTACCGGGAAAGAATATTTCCTGGCGGAACGTTTTTTTGTGTGGCATAAAAAACTTGCAGCTATGCAGGAGTATGAGTTACAATACGGTTATTGTGTTGCTTTGAAGAAAGAAAGCGGCAAAGCATCAAGGAGGAAACAACATGGAACGATGGGTTGTTGCTGCAAAACGGGCGGACTTTGCGGCAATTGGAAAAGAGTTCGGAATTGATCCGGTGATCGCCAGACTGATCCGAAACCGGGATGTACAGGACAGGGATGAAATTCGCAGATATCTTTATGGAAAGGTGGACGAACTGGCTTCTCCACATTTGATGAAAGATGTGGATAAGGCAGTGGAGATCCTGCGGAATAAAATAAAGGAAAAAAAAACGCATCCGTATTATAGGCGATTATGACATTGATGGGGTAGTATCGACCTTCATTCTGATCAAAGGACTGAAGCGTGCAGGAGCTCTGGCAGATACATATATTCCGGACCGTGTGGCGGACGGATATGGAATCCATGAGCACCTGATCGAAAGAGCAGTGAATGATGGGATTGACGTAATTGTTACCTGTGATAATGGAATTGCGGCGTACAATGAAATCACTATGGCTAAAGAGAAGGGAATGACGGCGATAATAACCGATCATCATGAAATTCCCTATAAAGAAACGGAAGATGGAAGAGAACTGATCCTTCCGCCGGCTGATGCCATTGTAAATCCAAAACAGCCGGACTGTAATTATCCGGAGAAAAGATTGTGCGGAGCAGTTGTTGCGTTGAAGCTGGTGACAGCTCTCTATGAGGCATGCGGGATTCCGGAAAAAGAGCTGGAAGATTTTCTGGAATTAGGAGCCATTGCCACGGTGGGAGACGTGATGGATCTTCAGGGTGAAAACCGCATCCTTGTAAAGGAAGGCCTGAAACGACTTTCCCACACTTCTAACAAAGGTCTCCGTGAACTGATCCGTGCCAATGGCCTGGAGGATGGGACGATCACTGCCTATCATGTAGGGTTTGTGCTGGGACCATGTATCAATGCCAGTGGAAGACTGGATACCGCTGCACGTTCCCTGAAACTGCTCTGTGCGGAGACGGAAGATGAAGCAGCAAAACTTGCCGGTGATCTGACTGCACTGAATCAAAGCAGAAAAGCTCTCACAGAAGAGGGAAAGGAAGCAGCGATCCGTATTGTGGAAGAGACAGAAATCGGACAGGACAGGTTCTTGTGATCTATTTACCGGACTGTCACGAAAGCCTGGCCGGAATTATTGCGGGACGTATCCGGGAAAAGTACAATAAACCGGTCTTTGTCCTGACGAAAGGTGAAACAATGGTGAAAGGCAGCGGACGTTCCATAGAAAGCTATTCCATGTTTGAGGAACTGGTAAAATGCGGAGATCTGATGGAACAGTATGGCGGTCATCCTATGGCGGCAGGATTATCTATTAAAGAAGAAAATGTGGAAGAGTTCCGCAGACGGTTAAACGAAAACTGTACTCTGACAGAAAAGGATCTGGCTCCAAAGATCCTGATCGATGTGCCAATGCCGGTTTCCTATTATAAATAAGGAACTTGTGGAAGAGATATCCCTGCTGGAGCCTTTTGGAAAGGGAAATACCAAACCGATTTTGCACAGAAGGGACTTCGGGTTTTAAGCAGCCGTATTCTTGGCAAAAATAGGAATGTGGCAAAGCTTCAGCTGTCAGACAGTACCGGCTGTGTAGTGGAAGCAGTATATTTTGGAGAAGCAGATGAATTTGTTGATAGAATAAAAAACTGTGGAAGTATTGCGGTCACATATTATCCTGAGATCAACCGTTATCAGGGAAGAGAGACCTTACAGATCGTAATCCGAAATTATATTACAGAATAACAGGAGAAGGTATCACTAAAATGCAGATCCTGACAGCGAGTAATTGACTGTAAAACAGGAAAGAAGGCTCTGTACTGGGCAATATGCAGTCCAGGGCCTGTCGTAATTCCGCGAGTTCTGTCGGGTTGCACATTGATTCCCTACAGAAAAAGTGCTATACTATCTAACATCTGATTGACAAATTAAATCATTGGAGGTTATTATGAAAAAAATAGAAGAATATGTAAGAAGTATCCCGGACTTTCCAGAGCCAGGGATTATTTTCCGTGACGTTACCAGCGTCCTTCAGGATGCGGATGGATTACAGCTTGCCATTGATTCTATGCAGGATTGTCTGGAGGGTGAGGAGTTCGATGTGATCACAGGTCTTGAATCCAGAGGCTTTATCTTTGGTATGCCGATCGCATATAATCTTCACAAACCCTTTGTTCTGGTCCGCAAAGCAGGAAAACTTCCATGTGAGACCGTTTCCAGAACCTATGAGCTGGAGTATGGAAGTGCAACTATCGAGATGCATAAGGATTCCATCAAGCCGGGACAGAAGGTTGTTATTGTGGATGACCTGATCGCTACGGGCGGAAGCGTGGAAGCAGCCATCAAGCTTGTGGAGGAGCTTGGCGGCGAGGTTGTCAAGGTGGTTTTCCTTATGGAGCTTGCAGGTCTGAAGGGACGTGAGCGTCTCAAAGGTTATAATGTGGCATCTGTGATCTGTTACGACGGAAAATGATTTTTTTGTCGGTGGAAGGGGATGTGAACTGTTGTAGTCATACGGCAGTATGAAATTGTGCACAGGCAGGTGGGATTTAATGGCAGAGACAAAAAACACGGAAAAACAAAACATTGAGATACAGAAGGAAGAAGAAAAAAGAGAGTCTGTCCGGAAGGCAGATGCGGCGGTGAAATCCATGCATGATTTTACAAGCCCTGAGGTTCTTTATCAGGAGCTGATAAAAAGTGTGAAGAAATATCATCCGTCTACAGATATTTCCATGATTGAAAAGGCCTATAAAGTGGCCAGTGAGGCACATAAGGATCAGAAACGTAAATCCGGTGAACCTTATATCATTCATCCTCTTTGTGTTGCGATCATCCTTGCGGATCTTGAGCTGGATAAGGAGACCATAGTGGCAGGTCTCTTCATGATGCGGTAGAAGATACTTGGATGACGTATGAAGAAGTAGAAAAGGAATTTGGTTCTGAAGTAGCGCTTCTGGTAGATGGTGTTACCAAGCTGGGACAGCTGTCCTATTCCAAGGACAAGGTAGAGGTTCAGGCTGAGAATTTAAGAAAGATGTTCCTTGCAATGGCTAAGGATATCCGCGTTATCCTGATCAAGCTTGCGGACCGTCTTCATAATATGCGTACCCTGCAGTATATGAGACCAGAGAAACAGCAGGAGAAAGCAAGAGAAACCATGGATATCTATGCTCCCATCGCGATGCGGCTTGGTATTTCCAAGATCAAGGTGGAACTAGATGATCTTTCTCTTAAGTATCTGAAGCCGGATGTTTACTATGATTTGGTAGAAAAGGTTGCTCTTCGCAAAAGTGCCCGTGAGGAATTTGTTAATTCTATCGTGAAACAGGTAAAGCAGCATATGGAGGATGCCAATATCAGGCACAGGTGGATGGCCGCGTGAAGCATTTCTTCAGCATCTATAAGAAGATGGTCAATCAGGATAAAACCATTGATCAGATTTATGACCTGTTTGCTGTACGCATCATTGTAGATACTGTGAAGGACTGTTATGCAGCTCTTGGTGTTATCCATGAGATGTACAAGCCGATCCCCGGCAGATTTAAAGATTATATCGCAATGCCGAAGGCCAATATGTATCAGTCTCTGCATACAACGCTTATTGGTCCTAACGGACAGCCTTTCGAAATCCAGATCCGTACATTTGAAATGCATAAAACTGCAGAATACGGTATTGCAGCTCATTGGAAATATAAGGAAACTTCCGATGGTAAGAAACCTGGAAAGAGTGAGGAAGAGAAGCTGAACTGCTGCGCCAGATCCTGGAGTGGCAGCGCGACATGTCCGATAACCGGGAGTTCATGAGTCTTCTGAAAAATGATCTGGATCTTTTTGCGGACAGTGTTTACTGTTTCACTCCCCAGGGAGATGTAAAAACACTTCCCAATGGTTCCACACCTATTGATTTTGCATACAGCGTGCACAGTGCAGTAGGAAACAAGATGGTAGGTGCCAGGGTCAATGGCAAACTTGTTCCTATTGAATATAAGATCAAAAACGGTGATCGTATTGAGATCATAACATCCCAAAATTCTCAGGGCCCCAGCCGTGACTGGCTGAAGATCGTAAAGAGCACACAGGCAAAGAATAAGATCAATCAGTGGTTTAAGAAAGAACTGAAGGAAGATAATATCCTGAAGGGTAAGGACATGCTGAATCAGTATGCCAAGACCAAGGGCTTTAAACCAGGCATATATACCAAGCCACAGTATATGGAATCGGTAATGCATAAATATGGTTTCCGAGACTGGGATTCTGTATTGGCAGCGATCGGACATGGCGGCCTGAAAGAAGGTCAGGTGTTTAACAAGCTGGTAGAAGCCTATGAGAGGGAGCATAAGAAGAATCTTACAGATGAACAGGTCCTGGAGGCAGCTTCCGAATCACAGGAGAAGCTTCACATTGCCAGAGTAAGAGGTGGCATTGTAGTAAAAGGCATTCATGATGTGGCAGTTCGTTTTTCCAAATGCTGTAGTCCGATCCCAGGAGATGAGATCGTAGGCTTTGTAACAAGAGGAAGAGGGATCACCATTCATCGTACAGACTGTGTGAATGTGCTCAACATGCCTGAGATTGACCGGAAACGTCTCATTGAAGCAGAGTGGCAGATGCCGGACAGAGCGGATTCCGAGAAATACGAAGCGGAGATCCAGGTTTATGCAAATAACCGTACCGGACTTCTGGTGGATATTTCCAAGATCTTTACAGAGAGGAAGATCGATCTTCGTTCCATTAACAGCCGTACCAACAAGCAGGAACGCGCCACGATTTCCATGTCCTTTAATGTATGCAGCAAACAGGAACTGAATTCTCTGATCGAAAAGATCCGTCAGGTTGAAAGTGTTCTTGATGTAGAGCGAACAACGGGCTGACCCGATAAACGGAGGAATTTTTATGAGTAAACTTGAAATGCAGCAGTGTGTGCTGGGCCAGGTGTTTACCAACTGCTATTTTCTGAAAAATAAAGAGACCGGAGAACTGCTGATCGTAGACCCGGGAGACTATGCAGAAAAAGTTTTTCAGAAAGTATCTCTTTATGCAGGGAAAACCGGTGGGGATTCTTCTGACACATGGTCATTTTGATCACATCATGGCTGTAAAGGAAGTGAAGGAAAAATATCAGATCCCGGTTTATGCATGCAGGCAGGAAGAAGCAATGCTGGCAGAGCCCACGATAAATATGACTGCTGTTTATGGAAGTGCCTGTTCAATTAAGCCGGATGTTCTTCTGGATGACGGGCAGATTTTCGAAGCGGCAGGATTTTCCATCCAGATGTTCCACACACCGGGACATACCAAAGGAGCTGCTGCTATTATATCAAAGACGAAGGTGTGCTTTTCAGCGGAGATACATTGTTTTGCGGCTCTGTGGGAAGAACCGATTTTCCTGGCGGAAGTTCTGCTGAGATCGTAAGAAGCCTTCATAAGCTTGTGGATACTTTGCCGGAGGATACAGAAGTATTTCCGGGGCATGACGCATCCACAACCATTGGTTATGAAAAGAGGTATAATCCATTTGTATAAGATTGGCATTTTGTTTCAGAACAGAGATTTTGAGCATGATGTGTATGAACTGATCAAAGCGTTTTATCCCGGAAATGAGATCGTTTCTCTTTATGAAGAGGATGATGCGGATTATGATATCCGCTTCCGGATCTTACGTGATGAAGAAGGTTATACCATCAGTTACAACAACGGAATAGAGAAAAAAACAGCTCATGGGGCTGTGATAGAAGGGCAATCCAGTGGAGAAGCTTCGGATGCCTTATTTCTTGCAATGATGCCCATGATATCCGCAGAAAAAATAAAGACGCGATCAAATACGCCCTGTATCAGATGCTTTCCAAAGCTACAGGAAAGACACTTCCCTGGGGAAATCTTACAGGCATCCGTCCTGTGAAAATGGCTATGGGAATGCTGGAGTCCGGAATGAAAAATACGGAGATCGCCAGATATATGAGAGATCAGTATCTGGTAAGTCCGGAGAAAACAGCTCTTGCAGTTACCATCGCAAATCGTGAGCGGGATATCCTGAAAAACATTGATTATGAAAACGGCTACAGCTTTATGTTGGCATTCCTTTCTGTCCGAGTATCTGTCTGTACTGTTCATTCAGTTCCTATCCGCTGGAGAGATGGCGTAAATATGTGGAGGCGTATCTGGATGCGCTGGTAAAGGAAATCCGGGCTGTTTCCGGGATGATGAAAAACCGGAAGCTGGATACGGTCTATATCGGTGGGGGAACACCTACCACACTGGAGCCGGATCAGCTTCGGAGACTTCTTGGCGCGATCACGGAATATTTTCCCTGTGAGGAGCTGGAAGAATTTACGGTTGAGGCAGGAAGACCGGACAGTATAACCTTGGAAAAGCTTCAGGCGATCCGGGAGTTTCCGGTTACCAGGATTTCTGTAAATCCACAGACCATGAATCAGGAAACCCTGGATATCATTGGCAGACGTCATACAGTAGAACAGACAAAGAATGCGTTTCATCTGGCAAGAAAAGCCGGATTCGACAATATCAATATGGATCTGATCGTGGGTCTTCCCGGCGAAGATATCACAAAAGTGCAGCATACACTGGACGAGGTAAAAGCTCTCGGGCCGGACAGCCTGACCGTACATTCTCTTGCTGTGAAGCGTGCGGCAAGACTGAATATTTTCCGTGATAAATACCAGGAGATGACCTTTGAAAACAATCAGGAGATCATGGATCTGACTATGAAAACTGCCTACGAGATGGGAATGGGTCCTTATTATCTGTACAGACAGAAGAATATGAAGGGGAATTTTGAGAACGTTGGGTATTCTGAGGTTGACAAAGCAGGGATTTACAATATACTGATTATGGAGGAAAAGCAGCCGATCATCGCACTGGGTGCAGGTGGTTCCTCCAAGCTTGTGTTTGATCACGGACAGCGCATTGAGCGTGTGGAGAATGTGAAGGATGTTGTCAATTATATCACACGTATCGATGAAATGATCGAGAGAAAACGCGAGGGCATTGCAAAATGGCTGTAGACGGAAAGGAGAGACGGATCCTTGAAAAGCGTACAGAAGATAAGTGAAACTACGCAGGACCGGATCCTGGAAATGGATCTTTCCGCAGAGCTGAAACATGGGGTTGTTGTCAGTAACCTTGCCTATGATGTGGCAAAGGAGCTTGGTCTTGGTGAGAAAGAATGTTATCAGCTGGCTATTGCCGGAATGCTCCATGATATAGGCAAGCTGAAACTGGAAGGATACATTAATGGCCAAGAGCAGAATCCGATGGTCATTGAAGAACTGAAATATGTTCGCATGCACTCCACATTAGGTTATGAGATCCTGAAAGACCAGGGATATTCCGATTATGTTCTGGAAAGTATTCTTTATCATCATGAGAATTTTGACGGCAGCGGTTATCCCAGCAACAGAAGCGGAAAGGATATCCCTATGGGTGCAAAGGATCCTGAGAGTATGTGATGTATATGCGGCTTTGAGTATGGACAGACCATATCGGAAAGCTCTGGAAAATGATGAAGTTTTAAGACTGATGATCGATGAGATTAAAAACTTTGACATGCAGGTGTTTCTTGCATTTCAGAGGGTGATTCATAAAGGAGGAAACTATGGCATTAAAAAAGAAACCGGTTACAGGAATGAAGGACATTTTACCGAAGGAAATGGAAATCCGTAACTATGTGATGAATATGATCAGAGAGACGTACGGAACCTTTGGTTTTTCCGCAATTGAAACTCCCTGTGTAGAACATATTGAGAATCTCGCAGCAAGCAGGGCGGTGAAAATGAAAAACTGATCTTCAAAGATCATGAAGAGAGGCGAGAAACTGAAACTGGATACTGCAAAAACAGAGAATGATCTGACAGATTCCGGACTTCGCTATGACCTGACCGTACCGCTTTCCAGATATTATTCCAATAATGCAAACGAGCTTCCGGCTCCGTTTAAGGCACTTCAGATGGGAAATGTATGGAGAGCTGACCGTCCGCAGAGAGGTCGTTTCCGTCAGTTTATGCAGTGTGATATCGATATCCTGGGTGAGCCGACCTATCTTGCTGAGATCGAGCTTGTACTTGCAACTACAACACTTCTTGGAAAACTGGATTTCCATAACTTTACGATCCGTATCAATGACAGAAGGATCCTGAAGGCAATGGCTCAGTACAGTGGATTCCCGGCAGAGAGCTTTGATACTGTCTTTATTATTCTTGATAAGATGGATAAGATCGGCATCGAGGGAGTTGCAGAGGAGCTTGAGAAAGAGGGCTTTGCGAAAGAGAGCATTGACACTTATCTTGGACTTTCCGTGAGATCACCAACGATGTTGAGGGTGTCCGTTATATTAAAGAAAAACTTTCTGATGTTCTGGAAGCAGGTATTGCAGAGGATCTTGAAACGATCATCAACACTGTAGAATCTGTAAAAACAGCAGACTTCAAAATGTCCTTTGACCCTACACTGGTACGTGGAATGTCCTATTACACAGGTCCGATCTTTGAGATTTCCATGGATGAGTTCGGCGGAAGCGTCGGTGGAGGCGGACGTTACGATGAGATGATCGGTAAATTTACAGGAAATAATACCTGTGCTTGTGGTTTCTCCATTGGATTTGAGAGAATCGTTATGCTGCTTCTTGAGAGAGGCTATGAGATTCCAACCAAGAATGGCAAGAAAGCATATCTGATCGAGAAGAACATGCCGGCAGACAAGCTTCTGAACATCCTGAAACAGGCAACTGAGGAAAGAAGTGCAGGTACACAGATCAATATCTCTATTATGAAAAAGAACAAAAAATTCCAGAAAGACCAGCTGGCAGCAGATGGTTATACAGAGTATGTAGAATTTTTCAACAGAGACTGAAACTGCCCGTCTGAAAACGGAGATAGCAGAGTAAATTAAAATGACTATGAAAAAAATAGTCAGAGGAGGATAAAGAGATGGCTGAAAGCATGCAGGGACTGCACAGAACTTGCCGATGTGCAGAAGTGACCACAGAGATGGTCGGAAAAGAAGTAACATTAATGGGATGGGTGGCAAAAGCCAGAAATAAAGGAGGTCTTGTATTTGTGGATCTTCGTGACCGTTCCGGGATCATGCAGCTGATTTTTGAGAATGGCAGCATTGACGAGGAAGGCTTTACAAAAGCAGGTAAACTGCGTAGTGAGTTTGTTATTGCTGTAACCGGTACCGTAGAGAAACGTGGAGGAGCAGTAAACGAGAATCTTGCAACTGGCGAGATCGAGCTTCGTGTAAAATCCCTCCGTGTTCTTGCTGAGGCAGATGTTCCTCCATTCCCGATCGAGGAGAATAGCAAGACAAAAGATGAGATCCGACTTAAATATCGTTATCTTGATTTAAGAAGACCGGATCTTCAAAGAAATATCATGATGAAGAGCAAGGTTGCCCAGCTTACAAGACAGTTCTTTACAGAAGAGGGATTTCTTGAGATTGAGACACCGATGCTTGGAAAGAGTACTCCTGAGGGAGCCAGAGACTATCTGGTACCATCACGTGTTCATCCGGGAAGCTTCTATGGCCTTCCACAGTCTCCGCAGCTGTACAAGCAGCTTCTGATGTGCTCCGGATTTGATCGTTATATCCAGATCGCAAGATGCTTCCGTGATGAGGACCTTCGTGCAGACCGTCAGCCGGAATTTACACAGATCGATATGGAGCTTTCCTTTGTTGATGTAGACGATGTTATCGATGTTAACGAGAGATATCTTGCATTCCTGTTCAAAGAAGTTCTGGATATCGATGTAAAACTCCCGATCCAGAGAATTACCTGGCAGGAAGCTATGGATCGTTTTGGTTCCGACAAGCCGGATATGCGTTTCGGTATGGAACTTCATGATGTCAGTGATATCGTAAAAGACTGCGGATTTGGTGTGTTCACAGGTGCGCTTGAGAATGGCGGAAGTGTTCGTGGTATCAATGCAGAAGGTCAGGGCGCAATGCGAGAAAGAAGATCGATAAGCTTGTTGAGTTCGTAAAAGGTTATGGTGCAAAAGGTCTTGCATACATTGCCATTGCGGAGGACGGAACCAGAAAGTCTTCTTTCGCCAAGTTTATGACAGATGAAGAGATGGATGCTCTTGTAAAAGCTATGGACGGCAAGCCGGGAGATCTTCTTCTTTTTGCAGCAGATAAGACAAAATTGGTATACGATGTACTGGGAGCACTCCGTCTTGAGCTTGCAAAACAGATGGATCTTTTAGATAAAAATGAGTATCGTTTCGTATGGGTAACAGAGTTCCCGCTTCTTGAGTGGAGCGAGGAGGAGAACCGTTTTACAGCAATGCACCATCCGTTCACCATGCTTATGGAGGAGGATCTTCCGCTTCTTGACACAGATCCGGGAAAGGTTCGTGCAAAAGCATACGACATCGTTCTTAACGGAAATGAGATCGGCGGCGGCAGCGTGCGTATCCATCAGGATGATATTCAGGAAAGAATGTTTGAGGCACTTGGCTTCACAAAAGAAGCTGCACATGAGCAGTTCGGATTCCTTCTGGATGCATTCAAATACGGTGTTCCGCCACACGCAGGACTTGCATATGGTCTTGACAGACTTGTCATGCTTATGGCAAAGGCAGATACGATCCGTGATGTTATTGCATTCCCGAAGGTTAAGGATGCCTCCTGTCTGATGACTCAGTCTCCTAGCCAGGTAAGTGAGGCACAGCTTCATGAGCTGGGACTTGACCTTGAGCCGCAGAAAGAAGAGGAAGAATAAAAGATCATGCAGCCGACAATCTATACATTTCTGATCGTTTGTCCACTTGTATTTCTTGCCGGATTTGTAGATGCTGTAGCAGGCGGGGGAGGACTGATCTCCCTGCCTGCTTATCTTTTGGCCGGAGTTCCTGTACATAATGCTGTTGCCACCAACAAGCTGTCATCAGCAACAGGAACATTGATCTCAACTGTCCGTCTGTGCAAAAATAAATTTGTGGACTGGATCTTGGTGCTTCCATGTATTCCAATGGCGCTTCTGGGATCTTCCATAGGAGCTCACCTTGCTCTTATAGCCAGTGATAAGCTCCTGCGTTATATGCTGATCCCGGTTCTTCCGGTGGTTGCTTTTTATGTGCTGCGCAAGAAAAATATGGATGAGAAGGGTGGCGAGATCGCCAGAAAAAAACAGATCCTGCTCTGTGCCGTATGCTCTCTTGCTGTAGGATGCTATGATGGCTTTTATGGACCAGGAACAGGAACTTTTCTCTTGCTTTTGTTTACAGGATTGGGAAAAATGAGTGTGGCAAAAGCTTCCGGTACCATGAAGGTTACCAACCTCTCTTCTAATGTAGCGGCTCTTGTTGTATTTCTGCTCAGCGGAAAGATTGTGATCATGCTTGGAATTGCAGCGTCAGTGTTCTCAATCGCAGGACATTATACCGGTGCAGGTATGGTTATGAAAAACGGAAGCCGGATCATACGGCCTATTATTCTTATAGTCCTTGCATTGCTTTTTATAAAGATCATATCCGGAATATAAAAAGAAGAATATAAAAAACCCGTGAAGATCACGCTTTCCTGTCAGAGAAAGCAGATATTCACGGGTTTTCTAGCTTTTATTCTTTATTCGTTATCTTCGGTAGAATCTTCAGGAACCGGTGAAGCGGTAAGAGTTCCGAAGATGGCATTGCCCAGTTCGGTACCTGCATTCTCAAGCTTCCAGGATGCACCATCGTTTGTGAGATGGAAGGTAGCAGTGGCAGTTATGGTTGCCTGATTATTCCTGATACTGTCCAGAAGCAGTTCATGTGATTTGTTGTAACGCTTCTGGGAACCGTCGATCACTGCATCAGCAGAAGCCAGATAAGTATTCAATTCTTTTTCGTACTGTGTAAGAATGGAATTACTGTCAAATGTGGTAAGCTCTGCGTCCACTTCAGCAAGATATCCGGAAACAGAGGTGCTTGATATTTTGTAGTTAAAACAGGAGTGAAACTGTTCCATAAGGGCAGAGGCAATGGCGTTTTTTGCCGAATCTGAAGTGTTCAGAATGGAATCCAGCCCCAAATAATTAGCCATCTGCTTTACATCCATTTCTTGAAGCGTTTTCAGATAGACGGTAAGCGTTTCGGCAGGCGGCACAAGATCAGGATCGGACAGATAGGTGATAAGGCCACCGACCAGATCATTTTCGAGAGAGGAACTGTGCGTAATCTCCCAGTCAGGTTCTGAAGAAGATCCAAGATTGTTTAGTTGGATGGAAGTAGTGCGTTCTGCAGAACTGTACGTGTTATTCTTGAGGAGCTTGTACAGGAGCAGATAACGCTGCTCCAGGGAATTTCCGTTATCATTTTCTTTACCGGAGGCGGTTTCTAGTATTTCTTCCTGAAGGCTTGCAGAAACAAAATCACTGGCAAGAGCTCAGCATCCAGAGTAGTAAGCTTAAGCTGCGCAGAAGCATTTTTTTCGTCGCTATCAACGGATATACCCAGGATTTTGTAATCGAAATTCTGAAAGAAGAGAGAAAATACTTCTTTTATGTCAGCAGAAAGCTTTGTGCTGTCATCAGAATCCGGAAACAGTTCCTGATAGGATATGTACTGCATGGTTGTTTCAGAGTCCAGATTTTTAAGAAGATCCAGATCTTTTTTGATCGCCTTCTCCGCATGAGCTTTGGCCGACTGGGAGCAGCTACATAAAAAAACTGAGAGAAGAATGATCATCAAGAAAGCCAGCAGATGTTTTCACTGTCTTCATATTATTCTTTCCTTTCAAAAAAAGTTATATTACAACATTTTAGCAGATAAAGTACCGAAAGTCAAAATATCGCAAAAATGGAGAAAAAGGAGACTTTTTTATGAAAAATCTGTGAAATCTGCATCGTTTTCTTCAGGGACTTTTCTTTTTAGAGTGAATCTGCTATGATGTTTGAAGCAACAGATAGTTTCAGTACGATGCTGAGAAAAGGGGACAGATATGAAAAAACGTATTTTGATCGCACTTGGAATCCTTGTACTTGCAGCCGGTATCGGAGCCGGTGGATGGTATTATTATACACATCATGCAGGGTCCGCAGGAGGCAGCGATATTGTATATGTAACAAAGATAAGCAAGCTTTCGGAAATGGATTCCGGAGTGGAAAACCGATATGCAGGTGTTGTGGAACCGCAGGAAACGGTTCAGGTAAAGATCGAAAGCGGCCGAAAGGTAAAAGAAGTTCAGGTAAAGACCGGTCAGGAAGTCAAGAAAGGGCAACTTCTTTTTCAGTATGATCTTGGAAGTATCCAGCAAAGTCTTCAGGAAGCACAGCTGGCTTTGGACCGCCTGAAAAACGAACAGTTAAGTATATCTGATCAGATCACCACACTGGAAGCTGAGAAAAAGAAAGCTACAGCGGATAATCAGCTTTCCTATACAATAGAGATCGAAACACAGAAAATGAATCTCAAGAAGAATGAATATGATCAGAAAAGCAAACAGGCAGAAATCGAATAAGCTTTCCCAGGCAACGCAGAATACCGA
>ENA-OQAN01000742-OQAN01000742.1-human-gut-metagenome-genome-assembly--contig:-NODE-742-length-16186-cov-2.395417_pt1 | contig 16186 bp, 16 predicted proteins | sample MGYA00242735_ERZ504527 | MGnify/ENA primary metagenome ERZ504527 (study PRJEB26092, sample SAMD00036230) | human gut metagenome | host: Homo sapiens | study: EMG produced TPA metagenomics assembly of... | reverse complement strand
TCAGATTTCCCTCTATCTGCTGCAGCAACCAGAAATACTATAAATAAATAAAATTGCCTGTTTACGGATTTACCATAAAGATTCAAAAAGCTCCCACCGGCACACCCGATGAAGGCTCCGAAAATCGGGATCAATGCCGTAAACGCAATTAAAACTCCGATCAAAAGTGCATATGGCATCCTCAAAATACTCAGTATCACAACAAACATACAACCGAGGATCACAGCTTCCAAACACTGACCTGCAAGAAAATTTGCAAATGTCCGATAAGTCAGAGAACAGACTTTAAGAAAAGCATCTGCTTTTTCTTTGGGAGAAAGGCAAAAATACTTTTCGGATCTGCACATGCAGCTTCTCCTTCTGAAAAAGGACATAGCAGGCAAATGAAAAAGCAATAAAAAAGGTTGCCAATCCACTGACTATGGAACCCACTGCTGACATTGTAGTATTCATCATATTTCCTGCACCGTTTCCAAGAAGGCTTATCCCCCACTTGATCGCCTGATCCGGATTAAACTGTACCTGATCTACCAGCTTCATGATTTCCTGATTATTATGAGAAAATTCCCGGATCCAGCTTTGCATCTGCGGAATAAAATCAGCGATACTCATCATCAGAGTTCCCATTGTCCGCGTAAGCTGCGGGATCACACCAAACATCACCAGTACGATCACGCCAACCACAAATACGAGCGTAAGGAAAAGACTTATCGGTCTTGCCAGTTTTACACCTATCTTATTTTCTTTTTTTACCCTTCCAAAAATTTTCTTTTCCAAAAAGCTCATTGGCACGTTGGTCACAAATGCGATCGCTCCGCCAAGTACAAAAGGAAATGCGATCCCCCATATTGCTTTCAGCACATCGAGCACCACATCAAACTTCCACAGGGCAACCACAAGAAATGCTGTAAACACAATAAGCTCCCGGATTTTTTTTACAGATATTTTACTTATATCCACTATCATTCTCCTCTTTTTCCTAATTTCATGCGTATCCATTTAAGCAGCTGAATGATCGGAAGACTTGCAAACGCATACAGATATACACAGCCAAGCTGCATCAGATCCAACGTCTCTACTTTAAACAGGAGATGAAATCCCGGAACCGTCAGTACAACGGTAATGAGTACTGCCCCAAGTACAAATGCTCCCTGAAGCCATTTATTATTAAAGAAACGTTTTGTAAAGATAACCGGATGATCCGATTTGCAGTTGAATCCATGGAACAGACGTGCCAGACAAAGTGTTCCGAAGGCATAAGTACTGCCAAGCAGTGCACCATTCTGATGATATCCTGTCAAAAATCCGATCATCGTCATCATACCGATCACCAGTCCTTCCAGACCGATTTTACCAAGAAAATCCTTTGTCAGTATTGACTCGTCTGCTGATCTTGGTTTCTCATTCATCACCTCACTGCTGTGCGGCTCCACGCCTAATGCGATCGCCGGAAGACTGTCTGTCAAAAGATTGATAAACAGCAGATGTACCGGTGCAAAAGGAACCGGAAGTCCTGCAAGTGATGCACAAAGGACTGCCAGGATCGCACCAAAGTTTCCGGACAGAAGAAACTGAATCGCATACTTGATATTCTGATATAAATTTCGTCCGTTTTCCACTGCTTTTACAATTGTTGCAAAATTATCATCTGTAAGCACCATGCTGCGGCATCCTTTGCGACCTCGGTTCCGGTCACTCCCATTGCAACACCAATATCTGCCTGCTTCAATGCCGGAGCATCATTCACACCGTCTCCGGTCATTGCCACGATCATCCCCTTCTCCTGCCATGCACGGACAATACGGATCTTGTGCTCCGGTGACACTCTTGCATACACAGAAATATTCGGGACAAACTCCTTCAGCTGCTCATCACTCATATTTTCAATATCAGCACCTTCGCAGGCCTCTGACAGATCATGTAGGATCCCGATCCTTTTTGCGATTGCCGCTGCTGTGATCTTATGATCTCCCGTGATCATGACCGGCCGAATCCCCGCTTTTATACATTCTGCAACTGCAGCCTTTGATTCTTCCCTCGCGGATCCATCATAGCGATCAGCCAAGAAATACCAGATGGTTCTCATCTTCTATCGTCAATACATGCTTCTCCGGAATTTCACGATAGGTAAATGCCAGTACCCGTAACCCTTCCATTGAAAATTCCTGATTCTGGCGCCGGATCTTTTCTTTATCTGCTTCTGTGATTTCCCGAACTCCGTCCTTTGTCCAGATCCTGTCTGTCAGCTCCAGAAGCCGGTCAACCGCACCTTTTACGATCATCCGGTTCTCATCATCAATTCTGTGAAGTGTTGACATCATCTTACGGTCACTGTCAAAGGGAAGCTCTCCTTCCCTTGGATAAAGCTTTCTTACACCAGCAGCCTCGATTCCGTACCGGCTGCCCAGATTGATCAATGCCGTTTCCGTCGGATCTCCGATCTCCACTCCATTTTCATTTGTTGAATCATTACATAAAATGCTGTAGTCTAAAAGACATCTCTGCGCCGGATCTGCTACATCAATTGCATCTGCTGTGATTCTTTTTCCATCAATATAATAATCTTCTACTGTCATTTTATTCTGTGTGAGTGTTCCGGTCTTATCCGAACAGATAACAGATACGCTTCCAAGACCTTCCACAGCCTGAAGCTTACGAATGATCGCGTGCTCCTTTGCCATCTTCTGTGTTCCGAAAGAAAGGACGATCGTCACGATGGAGCTTAAAGCTTCCGGAATCGCTGCGACTGCAAGTGCTACTGCAAACATAAATGCACTGCTGATCTTCTCACCGCGGAATACACTGATCGCAAACAGAATTCCGCAAAATATCAGGATCAGAATGGAAAGCTTCTTTCCAAAATCATCCAGATTCGCCTGAAGTGGCGTCTGTTTTCCGAAGTCGATTTCAGAAGTCCCGCAATCTTTCCAACCTCTGTCTGCATTCCTACATTCGTTACAACCGCTCTGCCACGCCCATATGTGACAAAGCTTCCGGAAAACAGCATATTTGTCCGATCACCAAGCGGTGCTTCCTCCAAAATAATGTCCCTACTCTTTTCAACCGCAAGACTTTCTCCGGTAAGGGCACTTTCATCGACCTTAAGGCTTGCATTTTCAATCAATCTTCCATCGGCCGGGATCATATCACCTGCTTCAAGAAGGATCACATCTCCTACAACCAGTTCTCTTGCCGGGAGCTGTACCGCCACACCATCACGTAATACCTTTGCCTCCGGTCCGGAAAGCTTCTTTAAGCTCTGCAGGACTGCTCAGCCTTTACTGTCTGCACAGTTCCCAAAATCGCATTGATCGTAATAACGATCACGATAACTGCTGCACTTTCCACATCTCCAAACATACCGGATATCACTGCCGATGCGATCAGGATCAGCACCAGAAAATCCTTATACTGTTCAAAGAAGATCTGCAAAATACTTTTTTTTCTTTCCTTCTGCAAGCTCATTCCATCCGCACTTCTCTCTGGACCGTCTGACCTGTTCATCGGTAAGCCCTGATTCCCTGCTTTCCACACGCTCGAGAACTTCTTCTGCTGTCTGCTGATAAATTTCTTTCATTACCTTTGCCTCCTTTTTTGCAAATATTCACCAACTGTAATTTTTTATGCAATAAAGGATTTTTTTGATAAAAGGATATAAAAAAGAAACCCTTATTGCACAACAAAAAAATGCAATAAAAGTCTCACCATTTCCCTGCAGCGCCGGATGTTTCCACCGTACTGACGACACTGCAAACGCAGATTTCCAAACGTAGGTTACTCCCCTTTATCAGTTTTAATAGTATAACAGGATCGGTACCTCTGTCAAGATACTTTATAAATCACACCTTTCAAATATGATACTCCGGTAACAGAAAACTCCCATTTTTTGAATGGAAGTTTTTCTGTTACCCTGAAAGTATTATAGCCTGCAGCCGTTTTATTACCTTTTAAGATTTATTACTCTGATCAGCCACAATATTTCCCTGTACAACTCTTCCCTGATCTTTTCCTTTTCTCAGTCCTCGAACTACCTGTACATTTCCAAGAATCAGATAATCCATTTCCCTCTTAGTGATTTTCGCAAAATTTTTTCTTTGAAACAAAATAGAAGGTAACTCCCATCAACACCCACACGATCAGTGCTGCAAAGGACTGTGGAGCCATGAATGCAGGAGAACCGGGCACGATCAGAAGCAGCAATATTACAACAGAGATCACACAGCCGCCCATTGCTACTGCCGGATGGATTTTATTTGTATCTGTATCATCGCCATATTTTTTCAGAAGAATATAAGCACCTGCACAGGTAAAGAAATATCCGAACGCAGTACCTACGAAACACATATCTACAACCCAGCCGATCACTTCTCTGCCGAAAAATGGGCAGATACAGCAGATGATCATGGTAAACCCAACACATATGGACGGAGTTTTATGCTCCGGATGAACCTTTTCAAAAGCTGACGGAAGCATTTTTGCTCTTGCCATACCAAATAAAAGACGGCTGGATGTCATAAAGAATCCGTTCATACCGGTAAAAATCCCCATGCACACTGCCAGTGCCACAAAGCACACACCAACTTTTCCCATTGCAAGATCAAGAACTGCACCTGTATGCCATTTTACAAGAGTTCCATTCGCATCTGTCATAGTCAGAACCTGCTGCCAGGGAACAACACAATCTGTCACCAGTGCCATTGCACCATAGATCAAAGCACCTACGATCAATGCTGAAATGATCAGCATTTTGCACTTCTGTGGTGGAAAATCATATTCTTCTGCCGCCTGTGGAATACAGTCAAATCCTACATAAAGGAACGGAGCCAATGCCAGGATAGATACAAAACCGCTTCCAAGAGACTTGCCTTCGGCTCCGTATGCCGGCTGCAGATTTGAAGCATCAAAATGTCCTGTTGCGATCACACCAATGACTGATACAACAACCACTGCACACATGATAAGGACCATCGCAAGCTGAAGATTTCCTACAGATTTCGCACCTTTGTAATTCATGATCCCGAAAAGTATGATAAAGAACAGGGATAATCCGACTTCACCCATATATACATCATATCCTGCAATTGTATACAGGTAGCCTCTATTAAAGACTCCAGGAAAAATATAGGATGCCAATACCGGAAGTGCCGTTGCATTCAAAGCTACAATAGACAGATATCCAAGCGACAGCATCCATCCACATATGTACGAAGCAGTTCTTCCAAAGCCTTTATATGCATAGGCAAATTCACCACCCGCTACCGGGAATTTTGCGATCATATAAGAATAGCTGTAGCCTACCACGATCATTAAAAGACCGCCTGCCAGAAATCCCAGAAACAGCGGGAGCGGTCCACCTGCACGTTCTGTCCAGAGGCCACCCTGTATAAAACATCCCCATCCAATGATGGAACCGACTGCAACTGCCCAGATCGAACCAGGTCCCATGGATTTTTTTAATTTTGTTCTTTTATTTCTTTCACCCATATATATCCTCCTGCTTCATCAATCATATCATTCATCATCATCTTCTCTGGTTTCTTCGCTGATCGTATATGCCTCACTGATATCGGAAACAAAAATTTTTCCATCACCATAATGTCCATACTGCCCACTCTTTGCACTGTTAATGATAATATCTACAACCTCATCTTTTTCTTTGTCCCCAACAGTAATATACAGCATGTTTTTTGCCATTTCCTGATAAAGGACATCCCCTACCTGAATTCCTTTTTCCTTACCTCTTCCTGAAATTGCCCATTTTGAAAAAGCAAAATATCCTTCCTGCTCCAGTGCTTTGATGACGTCCATCACTTTCTCAGGTCTTACGATTGCTGTGATCAGTTTCATAATCCTTCATCTCCCATCCATAAATACAAAAAGAGCCCAGATACCAAAGTATCCGGACTCCATCGTCTCTCTATATTATCATTATTTTTTTCAATATTCAATCAAAATCTTTCACTTTCCGGCCAGATATCGATACATCTCATCCAGCATCTCGTCTGTGATCTCTACCGGATTGTTATAAAGGTTCGGGTGTCTGCTGATGTGAACCAGCTCCGCAATCTGATTATCATCAAGCTCCAGATCCTTCAGATCACACCGCAATCCCATTTTTTTCTTTAATTCAAGAACTGCATCCGCCATCTCTTCTGCATCTTTGAATCCATCCTTCTGGCAAATTCCTCTACACGTTCACCGTCCTTCGCCTTTTGCATTGATTCTTATAAAATAATCCAGGGTCAGGCCACACGCCTCGCCATGCGGGATGTGATAAATATTGGTCAATGGAAATGAACACGCATGGGACGAAGTAGTTTTCGGTAAAGTAAACGCCAATCCTGCGATCAAAGATGCTTCGCACATTTTCTCCCTTGCTTCCTCATCATCGGGTTTCCTGTATGCTCTGTAAACATATTTAAATACCAGTTCTGCTGCATGCATCGCAAGTACATCACAGATCGGCTGATGACCTTTGCTCCAATAGCCTTCGATCGCATGGGAAAGAACATCAATTCCTGTTCCTGCCGTAACCTGCGGTGGCATTGTATAAGTAAGTTCCGGATCAATGATAGCTGCTGCCGGATAAAATCCCTCTGATACGATCGGCGCTTTTTTTCCATTTGCATGATCCGAAAGAACTGATACACAGGTCACTTCACTTCCTGTTCCTGCAGTCGTAGGAACTGCGATCAGTGGAAGATGTTTCTCCGGCATTGCTACTCCGGTTCCATGATACTTACGGATGGAATCCGAAGTCAGAGCTACACTGGCAGCTGCTTTGGCACAATCCATGGGACTGCCTCCACCCAGTGCTACCACAAATCCGATATTTTTCTGCCGGATCACTTCCGCACAGGCATCTACCTCTACAACGTCCGGGTTTGGAGAAACATCTCCAAAAGAAGCAACGATCATTCCTTCTGACTCTTTTATGACCTTTTCGGCAAGACCGCTTTTAAAGAAAAACGGTCCTGCCACCAGAAGGCCTCTTTCGCAGCCAAGCTCTCTGGCTATTTCTTTGATTTCTTTTACTCTGCCTTTGCCGAAATGAATTTTTACCGGCTGTAGATAATCCCAGTTCATAGGCTACCTCCTGCTTTATCAGTCACAAAATTTTTCATCGACCATTGTAAGCACTTCATCAAGGATCGGGAGATACTCTTCCAGCTCCTCTTTCGTGATGATCAGTGGCGGACAGATTTCAATAAAGTTCTCACGTCCGAAGGTTGCAAAGCCACGTTTTTTTAATTCTGCAAATATCCACGCATTACCGGTCCGGGTACGCCGTATTCCTGCATCGGTTCTCTGGTTTCTTTATTCTTGACTACTTCAAGTGCACCGAACAAACCGATACATCTTGCTTCACCAATACATTTATGCTTCTTTACCATCTCATCCATAAACGGAGCAACGATCTCGTGCATCTCAGCTACATGGCCCTCGATGTCGTGTTCTTTATAATATTTCATTGCTGCTACACCAGCCGCACATGCAAGTGTATGTCCACTGTAAGTAAGTCCGCACTGAAGAACATTTTCCTCAAAATACTCCGCAACCTTTTTACTTACAATACATCCGCCCAGCTGTACATAACCACAGGTAACACCTTTTGCAAATGTAATGATATCCGGTTTCATGTCGAAATTCATAAATGCAAACATTTTTCCTGTACGGTAAAATCCTGCCATAACCTCATCACAGATCAGAAGGATTCCATATTTGTCACAAAGTGCACGAACACCTTCCATATATCCGTCTGGAGGAAGAATGACACCGTTTGCACCTACTATAGACTCCATCAGGATCGCTGCCACATTTCCGGGGCCTTCATATCTGAGCTGCAGATCCAGCGCATCCAGATATTTTTTCGTTACCTCTGCATCATCAACTCCTTTTGTATATCCGTCACGATACATCTGAGGTTCATAAAGTGTACGAACCCATTTGCACCACCGATCTCTGCTGCATATCTTCTCCAGTCACCAGAAGCATTGGATGCTCCAAGTGTAGCTCCATGATAGCTTCTGTAGCAGGAAAAGATCTTGGTTCTTCCGGTTACCATACGTGCCATTTTTATAGCATTCTCATTGGATTCTGCTCCACCATTTGTGAAGAAAACTCTCTTGTATGTATCTGCTCCTGCTGCTTCTACAAGCATTTTTGCCAGCATGCTCTTAGGCTCGGATGCATATGCCGGTGCCATGAAGCACATCTTATCAGCCTGTTCCTTGATCGCTTCAACGATCTCCGGAAGCTCATGTCCGAGGTTGGAACACACCAGAAGTGAAGCCATATCTGCATATTTTTTTCCATCATAATCGTAAAAATAAATTCCCTCAGCTCTTTCTACCGGTAAAGTATCTGCTCCTGATCTTGCCCATGACTGCATCACATAATCTTTGTGCATCTGTGCTACTTCTTTTCCTGTTAAACTCATAATAACTTCCTCCTCTTTATCTGTAATTCAGTTTTAAATATTGTTCATTTTTGCGGTAAACAAACTTATTATTTGTTGTAGAATAAGAAAAGCGCCCGGCCCACATTCATTTGTGAACCAGACGCCTTTGTCTTATCTGAGTCATATATTACTCTCGACACTGGCTGTCTGCAATAGACATCTATCCAATTATTTTTGTGCTGCAGCACAATCGTTATTATTCTGCTGCCGCATTTTCCTTTTACATTTCATTCATCTGATATAACAGGAAACCCAGCCTCAGCTGAAAACGCACATCAAAATCAGAAAGATTTTTCCGAGTATCTCAAGTCGGCCTTTCCAAAGCTTATAATTAATTGTATTTCGATGTACGATCAATTCCTGTGACGCACTTTTGACACTGCAGTCGTTAGCCAGGTAGCACTGAAGTACTCTGACCAGATCTGAGTGGTTCATCTCATCATATTCATACAATGGAGCTACTGTATCTGCCAGATATTCTTTTATTGCTTCCTTATCTGTAAGTGTGAGCAGTACCCTGTAAATCCCAAGATCTTTGTAAAAAATAATCTTTCCGCCATCTGTGCTTTGCTCGCCCGGAACCTGACAGACACATAATAGATCAGACATTTTTTCCGCAACTGATAGCTCTTATAAATCTGCCTGATCCCGGAAATCTGCTTACTTACACTTACAAAAATCTGTTCCTTCTGACATACCATCCTGCATAGTATCTGAAAAATCCTCTCTGTAGTTTTTCTGCATGCGTCATCAGAATAATCACACAAAACCAGAAGAATCTGCTTATCCTGGGCACAACACAAAATCCCATTATAATTACAGCGGATATGACTGCTCAGTTTAGATAAAATCTGCTCTAGCCTTGTTCCTGTTACACGATCATTGTCTTCCAGAACACACACATTCACAACCGTATATGCACTGTCTGTAAAATACCCTTTTCTCATCAGTGCCGAAACATACAGTTCTTCCTGGGACGGACATAAAAAGGCATTGTTCAGTGCCGTCGCAACCTCAATTGCGTTCTGCTGCTCTTTTGTTATTGCAAAACATATGATCCGCATGATTTCAGCCATTCGAACCCTCCACGGTACTTCAAATACCGGGAATCCCTTTTCATTTGCAAAATCAATAACATCCTGTCCGATCTCACTGATATAAGGCCCTGTATTGATCACGATTCCACTGGCTTTGTTTCGCCATACTTCCTTTACCAGACGAAGAAGAGTCAGATTTTCATTCAATCCTAATCCAGTTGTAAAAGTAAGCTCCTGTCCCTGCAGAAATGCAGAAATCGTGTCGCTGTCTACCATATGAGTCCATGACACTTCATGATCCAGTCCTGCCTCACCTGCTACCAGCTTCATCTCCAGATGCTGTACCTGTTTTATGATCTCACGCAATGTTACTGCCATATTTATACACCTTTCTCCACCGCAGCTTCCTGTGATCAACTGCATCAGACGATCAAAGATACTCCAGATATCAGAAGCAGTATATAAGTCAGATTCAGAAATACCTTCTGAGATACTTTACATACCAGCTCTTTACCTAACCATGTAGCTATAAGTAATGGCAGGATACTGATACAGATCAGTCGAATATCTGCCGTTCCAACCAGGCCGCTCCTGAACTGGGTAACCATCAGAAAAAAATTCAGCACCACCCATACAGGGGCCACTGTCGCACGAAATTCTTCTTTTTCTTTCAGTACCTGTGTTGCATAGATCACAAGTAAAGCCCCTCCTGATACAAACATACCATGAATTATCCCTGCCAGGATCAGAACTATCCACAAAATGAGATCCGGAAGTTTTTTTCTCTGTATGGATGCACAGATTCTTTAATGCAACTACGACGATTATGATTCCATATATTGTCAGAAGAATATTTTCAGATTTCACGATCCGGCAGATCTGTATCCCTGCAAACATTCCAACCAACATGACCGCAGACATCTTAAGCAATTCTTTCCAGTTTATATGTCGATATCCGGTCACTGCGATCATCAGTCCGGACAGCCAGGCCATAACATTCAGGACCACCTTTGCATGATCCAGCCCAAGCAAATAAACGGAAGGCGGCATCGCCAATACCGTACCGGCAAACCCTGTGATAGCCTGAATAACATTAGAAACAAACAATACAAGCAAAAATAACAATTCTTTCATAAAGCATTCTTCCTTTTCTGTATTATCTGTTTACCGCACACTCTTTATCACTGCTGATAAAATAAAAAGACGCTTTGCAATAATGACTGCAAAACGTCTTTGTTTTTCTACACTCTCGATTTTAGCACGCTAAAAAGCAAAAGTCAACAGTTGCCTTTCTCCATTACCTTGACACATTCTTTTGTATTATTATTTTTTGCTATTTTTCTTAATGACAGCTATGGCTTCCACATCCATGCTCGCCACATGTATGTCCTTCCCCGTGGCTGTGCTCATGGTGAGAACACTTCACATCCGGATTATAATCGAGTGTTTCATTGATAAAAGCTTCTACTACTTCATCCGCACCCTCCCCTCTCCAGATTTAACGCTTAAAACTGACCCATGGTATAAATTGGCCTTATGGCTTGGCTACTGCTAATTATTTCCTAAAGTGGCTGTCCAGGCTGATTCCTATCAAACGAAGTGATGCCTTGACAGCTACTTTGGGAAATGATAGTGGGTCAATATTCAGTGTAAAAGTGGGTCAAAAGAGAGTGTAAATCAACATAGTGTCATGTGTATTGCAAGCTCTATATAATTCACCTATTGCTCAGTCTTTTATATTTTCTACAATTTCTTTTAGTTCTTTTACATCTGTAACATTAGTAATCAACCTTTGATATCTCATCATCTTTTTATTCATATATTTTAAATACCTAGTTATTCCATCCACTTGAGATATACAATGCGTCCACTTTATCATAAACTCCCGCTTTAATTCACTATTTGATTGAGTTAAATCTATTTTTATAAGTGCTGGCTTATTGCATTCATCCAATTCTATATGTCCAATATTATCGCTTAGAAGTAATTCCAAAATTCTTAACTGAACAAATGCTTTTCGATTATGTTTAGCATAGATTGTTATTCCATACGGAATATTCCATATTTCAGCTAAAAGTTTTTTTATTTGCACTATTTCCGTTGTGTAATCTTCATATCTACTTATCAAATAAGAATCATTGGTGTGTTTTCTCGCCTCAATAAATCGAATATTTTGTTTAATAACACATGAATTATTATAGATTTTGACTCTAAGACAAAATAATATATCTTCAATTGCTTTTTGCCGATCAGCTACTTGTTTAACATTTGTTGCATCCTTCCCCCAAATAGCCTCTATTGATAGGTTGCAATTTTTTTTCGTTCATACATTGCATATACCGCTAAGGAAACAAACACTATAAGCAATATGACATTTCCATTTTCAGAAATAAAACTTACCAAAGACTCTATAATTGCCCCCAACATCTATTTCTTTCACCAAATTAATTATAGAATTTATCCGCAAAACTTTACGTTCATACAAAAATGTAATAACAAATACTAAATCTATTAAAACATTCCCGACTATTCCTCTTATAGCTAATAATGTCATTCCAATACATATTAAAAATTTCTCACCGATATTATAGGTATTATACCATTCTTCTCTCATTTGATAGTAATCCCAGCTTGTAGGTGCAAATGAAAATGTTGGCATTGTCTCTACAATCTTTGTTACATTGTAAGCAAAACTCTCTTTTGCTTGAGCCCACACACCAAATGTATATTTATTATGTTCTAATACCCATGTATAAAATTTCATATTTCGTATATTATTAAATATATATGTCATTGCAATAAAAATGATAGATTCTATAACATATATCATTTTGCATCATCTCCTTTAATCTTATATAAAACATACCTAAAATTAAATCAAAAAATCCAACTGCACCTGTATCCAATATGGTATGTTTTTATATTCTAATCGAATCTTTTCTCTTATTATCTGTTCTAACTCTAATCGATTCTCGACTTTAATTTCTTTTTCATCAAATATCTCTTTATACAGATACAATGCTGATTCCCTTGGAACTCCCATTTCAATCATGCATCTTTCTACTACACCAAAAGCTCCTACTTGCATGCACTTCAAAAAAGGACTTTCTGATTGTTTCATATCATAAAGAGGTTTTAGCAACAATGGTAAGTTGTACGAGATTGTATTTTGCAACAATTCTATAGTACTATCAATATTATCCGCGCCATCATCTCCCTCATATCTTGAGTTGTTCAATATTTCACAAAGTGCCTTTCCAGTAGCCCACTGTAATGATAAGCTAGACATTATACTACGCATTGTCCTCTTCCTATATGTTGAAGGTATATTTTTATTATACATTTCAGCCGTTACATCATTTTCCCTAAGAAAACGCATTGCCTTATCCAACTTACTTTTTGCACCTTTCTCCATCGGTGTATTAGGGAGTTTTCCATCATATTCATTATAAATATAATCCAATACAAGCGGATCCCAATACCTGTTTTTATAACAAATTTCTTTAGGAACGTCTATTGAATCGAGTTTTAATATAATTGCTGCAACCTGTTTTTTGTGTAAGCTTTATTCCAACATTTTTCATACGACCACGCGATTCAGCACCATACTTCAAAACAGATTGTCTTATATATGAAATAATATATCCATATTTTTTCATAGTTGCATCTACTGGCGTATTATTATCTAATGCTTCCTCTATAAAATCTTTATATTCTTCAAACTTTTGTTCATAGCCTGAGGGAAGTTCCTTGGTAACATCTTCAAATAATTCAAGTTGCTCGTAGCCTTCCGAATCTATAAACTCATCCTCATCCATCACAAATGTTCGACCTATATAATCTTTTAACAATCTTCCTGCCCGACCTCGCAAATTAGCCATCTCATAATTCGTCAATTCAGAAGATTGCTTTTGTTTCTTAACATAAAGATGTGGGTTCCTAATAAAAACATTCTGAGCCGGCAAATTGACTCCTTGCAATAAGGTAGTCGTACACACAACCGTATTTATTTTTTTATCTGCTATAGCTTTTTCTAAGGTTCTTCTCACATGCATAGGTAACTTTCCATGGTGATACGCAACCCCTTTTTCCAATGTTTGACAAAGAGAATAATTTTCTCTAACCGTCATACCATAATACTCAATAAGTTCTCTTTCAATCCCGTTGCTTGTGTCACCTAAGGCCATTGCAATCTTTCTCGCGGAATCTGAAGTCGGTGAAAAAACTATATTTTGACAATTCTCACCTACTCCTTTTACTACATTGTTTAGATATGACAAATACCTATCCGTATACTGTTTTTTTCCATATCCCTCAATAATTTCTGCATTTTCATTTCTAAAGTCAAATGGTTCCTGCGTCAATGCACAATACTGTTTCAAGTAATATTTTTTATCAACTTTTTTTATACTATATGTTAAATTGAGTACCGGGCTAATATCCGTTGTATGATCTTTTGTTTCAATGCCAAAAATACTTTTACCAACTTTTTCAATTTCTTCTATTCTAGGTCCCGATATAATAATTTGTTCAACATTATCTTTATATCTAAATTCAATTAAAGTGTCATATAAAATTTTAGCTCTTTGATCCTTGTCCTCTCTTATTCTTTCAATATTTTGGATTTCATCTGCTACAAGTATCAATCTTTTTGTAAAGGCCTTCTCTGTATCAGAAAAAGCAGCTATGGCTTTTTCCTGTGTCATAATATAAATATTCTTTTTATTCGATAATTGTTGATCATCAAATGAATTTGAAATCCAATAATCTGTTACTCCAACTTTTTTCAATTCTCTATTAAAATCCTCAGTTACTTGAGTTAATAAACTTAAAGTCGGAACAATATATACAATATCTATATTATCATTTATCAACCTATCTACAAGTTTCAAAAGAATAACAAAAGATTTCCCCGCTGATGTCGGTGCCGATATTCCCAATACCTTATCGTTATCCATACTATCCCATATCTGTTTTTGATAATCTGTAAGAAGATATTTTTGGTTAGCAACCATAATCTCATTTTTCGTTTGATTAATTGTCAGAGCAACCTCATCTATCCAACTATCTAATCCTGAAAAAGTTCCGTTCTCTTTATCGAAATCTTTATCACATATTATTGCAGAAGTAGGATATCCGATACGTGATAAGATTTTAATAACGAATTTTCTTAAATCAAATTTAGTATGATCAACATGCTCCCACATTAAACCGATAACAGTAATAATATAATTAACCGATGGTTTTTTAACTACAATAGATTCATAATCAAGACAACGAATTGTATCCATAAGTAACTCTAAATTTACATCGCAACTTTTGTTTGACAGTCCCATTTTTTTAGCAATATTAACCAGATCAATTTCAAGCCATTTATAAAGAACTTGCTTCATTTTCTCTTCCATAAATCATGTACCTCATTTTGAATCATATCATCTTTTGGAATTCTTCAACCATACCTTTCAAATCCCATACAGGAAAACAATATATGTTATCCGCCTCAGTATAGGATTATTCTCAATATCAATTTTATTATTATCAAACAAATGATATCTTTCTGCAATTATCGTCTCTATTTGATTTTTAATCCCTGTCTCCGTATCAAATTCCAATTTTTTATTTTCATTATAGGTAATTATGCTAACTAAATGAACCTCAACATTTTCAAGTGTATTATTCAAGTAATCTTCTGCAACCTGATTCATCTCATTATCCAAAAAGTCCTCATGCACATAAAGATTTAACTCTCTCCTGTGCTCTTTATATGTATTAATAATACTATTTAATGCATCAGAAAATGCTGTGGCAAATTTGTAATTACTACTATATGTTTTTGCTTCTCCAAGGATTATAATATTTTTTGCATCCTGAATTTTATAATGAATTGCATCCGCACCAAATCTTTCATGTTCTGAAGATGTAGCTATCTTCATTTTTCTCAATAAAGGTGTTGCCTGCATAAATCTTTGTATAAAATGAAATAATAATAATTCTCCAAACTGCCCCTGGATTAACAATTCATCAGTATTATGGTCAGCTCTAAACTTCTGCCTTGCTTTTCTACCAACTCCTGAGTTGCTGCAGCATCTGATTTTCCTTTATCCATTGCTTTTTGTTTCAACTCTGCAAACTTGTCGGAGCTATATATCCAGTCAACAATCGAATCTATCAGTCCTCCAAAAAATCTTCACGTAACTCATTCAAATCTTGGAATTCAATATAAGCTCCCATGTGATTTTTGTCCTTTGGAATAATATCATAATTTTGTGTTATTACGTGTATATTTCTGAACAAGGCATCATTCTTAACAAGCCTCTTCAATATATCCTTCTCCTTCAATAATCCGCCTCCGCCACTTTTCCTTCATAGTTATTTCAAAGAATTTAATATTACTCAGAAATAACCAATTTACATGAACTCTAATATGCGATGTACTTCCTCCGACTGTATCAACATCCTCATCTTCTCATTCCCATCCTCAATCTTCGGCTTACCACACCTCCGATTATCTGGATGTTCCGACACACAGCAATCCTTATACCAACACTCGCCCATAAGCGTCCCCTTAACGGACCACTTCTCGTTTTGTGTAAATTCACCCACCAATGATTTCATCACACGCTCTGTAGAGTATCTCTTAAAACCTGCCAAGTACTGTAATGTCTTCACATCATCAATCTTTGACAAG
>ENA-OQAN01000741-OQAN01000741.1-human-gut-metagenome-genome-assembly--contig:-NODE-741-length-16197-cov-2.001431_pt1 | contig 16197 bp, 19 predicted proteins | sample MGYA00242735_ERZ504527 | MGnify/ENA primary metagenome ERZ504527 (study PRJEB26092, sample SAMD00036230) | human gut metagenome | host: Homo sapiens | study: EMG produced TPA metagenomics assembly of... | reverse complement strand
GTGGTTCCGGTTTGGTTTAACCAGGTATATTTGGTATAACCGGATTGAAGCGCTACGGATATGTGGAGGAAGCCGACTTGCTGACTCGCAAGTTCATGGCACATGCTCAAGGACTGATGACCGACGGACCGATTCATGAAAACTACAATCCACTGACAGGTGAAGTGTTGAATGCACCCAACTTTGGTTGGTCTTCTGCTTTGATTTTGCGATTGTTGTTGGATCAATGATAGTGGAAGTAAAAATCAGTATGCGGATACTCCGAATTTATTAAAAGATATATTTATGATGAAAATTCGTTCTATATTGACAGGGATTGCCATATCTTTGTCGTTGGCAGGTATGGCACAATCCCAATATGACGGTGCTCCGGTAAACAGGAGCGCTAACGAAACGAGCACAGACAATGTAGAAGTGCGTAGAAACAAATACCCCCGTTCGGATAATGATTGGGAGAATTTTGATGTGCTTCATATCAATCGTCTGCCTTCGGCGGCTAATTTTATGGGATACCCCACTAAAGAATTGGCATTGCAGGGTGATAAATCACAATCTCCTTACTTCCAATCCTTGAACGGAACATGGAAATTTCATTTTGTACCCCGTTCGGATGAACGACCGATGGACTTCTTCCAAAAAGGATATGATGTTTCAGGTTGGGATGATATTAAAGTTCCTTCCAATTGGGAGCTTCAAGGGTTCGGCTATCCTTTTTATGTAGGCAGTGGGTATGTATAAAGAAGAATCCACCATTGATTGCAGTGGAAAACAGCCCGGTTGGCTCTTATAGACGTACTTTTACTATTCCTGCCCATTGGAATAAACGTCAGATTATTCTTTATTTCGGAGGAGTGGCTTCTGCTTTTTATGTGTGGGTGAATGGTGAAAAAGTAGGTTACTCTCAGGATTCCAAAACACCTTCGGAGTTTGATATTACGCCGTATGTAAAACAAGGGGAGAATGAAATAGCCGTACAGGTTTTCAAGTTCAGTGACGGATACTATCTGGAAGATCAGGATTACTGGCGTTTTGCGGCATACAGCGTGATGTTTATGTGTATGCCCGATCCGCAACTCATGTGCGTGACTATGAAGTGGTTACCGATCTTGACGGGGAATACAAGAATGCTGACTTTCATCTTTTTGTAGAGTTGGGCAAAGCAGGAGAAGGTAAAATAAAAGGGGCTGAAGTGGAAGTAAGCCTGTTGGAGAAATCGGGTAAAAGTATCTACAATGAGCGTAAGCGTTGGAATGCTGCCGATCGGGAACTTCATTTTAAAAAGGAAGTGAGAGAACCTTTGTTATGGAGTGCGGAGAAACCAAATCTGTATAGATTGCTGATTACTTTGCGTGTAAATGGCAAACCGGAACAATATATTTCCCAATACGTCGGTTTCCGTAAATCCGAAATCAAACATGCTCAATTGCTGATAAATGGCAAGCCGGTCTATATAAAAGGAGTAAACCGACACGAACACGATCCTTATAACGGTCATGTGGTAGATGAGGCATCCATGCTGCGTGATATTCAATTGATGAAAGAGAATAATATCAACAGTGTACGAACCTCTCATTATCCCAACGATCCCCGCTGGTATGAATTATGTGATATTTATGGTATGTATGTGGTTGATGAGCCAATATCGAGAGCCATGGCATGGGATATAAGCGATCAATGCCTAGCTAACCAGCCGAATGGGAGAAAGCTTTCATAGACCGCACGGAACGTATGTTCGAGCGTGACAAAAACCATCCTTGTGTCATTATCTGGTCATTGGGTAATGAAACCGGTGAGGGATGTAACTTCGCGGCTACCTATAAATGGGTACATACCAATGACCGTTCACAGCGTCCCGTGCATTCGGAAGACGGAATAAAGGGACCTTATACCGATATTTTCTGTCCAATGTATAAAAAGATAGATGTATTGATCAATCATTCTCTCTATCTTCCGTCCAAACCGCTGATTCTATGTGAATATGCCCATGCTATGGGCAACAGTGAAGGAAATCTTCAGGATTATTGGGATGTGATAGAGAAATATCCCTCTTTACAGGGCGGACATATCTGGGACTGGGTAGATCAGGGCTTGTATGCAAAGACGCCGGATGGAAAATTCTATTGGGCATACGGAGGTGACCTGGCTCCGAAAGGTACTCCAAGTTCTGCCAATTTCTGTATGAACGGTCTGATTGCCGCCGACCGTACCTTGAAGCCGCATATCCATGAAGTGAAAAAAGTATATCAAAATATAGCATTCTCTTTATTGGATTATCATGAGGGATGGGTAGAGTTACGTAACAAGTACTTCTTTACGGATTTAAGTGATTTCAATTTTACTTGGAAGCTGGAGGGGAATGGTGAACTTTTGGCTACCGGAACTATTGATAATGTATCCCTGGCTCCTCGGCAGACGGGTAAGTTTAAGACTTCTTTTCCAGCCATACAGGTAAAACCCGGTGTGGAGTATTTCTTGAATTTCTATGCCAGTTTGAAAAATGAGGATGGTCTGCTGAAAGCCGGAACAAAACTGGCTGATGCCCAGGTGAGTCTTCCATTTTATCAGCCGTTTGTTGCTGAGGTTCAGTCTTCACCGGTGATAGCAGATGATGCGGCTTCGTTGTTGACACTTACAGCCGGTAATCTGAGCGTAGGTTTTGATAAGGAAACCGGTGCTTTGACTTCTTATAAAGAGGGAAGTACGGAACTGATAAAAGAAGCTTTACGTCCTAATTTCTGGCGTCCTGTGACGGATAATGATATGGGAAATGGCATGAATAAAACCTTGCGTCCGTGGCGTGATGCGGGGCGTCAGGCAAAACTGTTGTCCATGAAACAAAAGGCGTTGGGTAAAGAAGTTTATGAGGTTGTTTCTCATTATAAGTTGCCTGTAGGAGAGTCTGATTTTATCGTTACCTATCATTTTTCGGGAAAAGGGTATTTGGATGTGAACTGTACTTTCATTCCGGGTAACGATACATTGCCTTTATTGCCTCGGATGGGGGTTAGTATTACACTGAACAGGCAGGTTTAGTCAGATGGAATGGCTGGGACGTGGTCCTCATGAGAATTATATAGACCGGAATACTTCTTCTTATGTAGGTCTGTACAAGGGAAGTGTGGCCGATCAGTATTTCCCGTATGACCGTCCGCAGGAAAACGGTAATAAGACTGAAGTCCGTTGGATGAGCCTGACAGATACCGCCGGACAGGGATTGATGGTTGTCGGACAGCCTTATGTCAGCACCAGTGCTTATCTGTTCCCTACAGAAGATTTAGATGAGCCAGGTCTTCGTAAATCGCAGCGTCATTTATCTGATATCCAGTTCAAGGATATGGTGACATGGAACATTGACCTGAAACAGATGGGAGTGGGTGGTGACACCAGTTGGGGGGCTTATCCTCATCAGCCTTATTTGATTCCGGCTGAACGTATGTCGTTCTCCTTCCGTTTCTGTCCTGCAAAACAGAATGGGGTATCGGGAAACCGGCAATATTTGAATTTTAAGTAATATAGGTTCGTTCAAAAAGAAAGCTGATAATTATTGTTTGCTTATTTGCGGTAGTCCTTTTGTGAATAATTTAAGGTCAGAAGGGGGATGGTTCAGTAAGTGAAGTATCCCTCTTAAAAAAGCAGCTTGGATAGTGAATTTTATCCAAGCTGTCTTTTTATTAATGATATTTGCCATTACCGGTTAATATCCCGGATTCTGATATTCATTAGCATTATCAATCAGCAATAATTCGGCTGTGGGAATGGGGCGTAAATAGTGAATGTTCTTATCGAATTTTGTGATTTGCGGGTTAGCTTTTGTGATACGGCTCTCGAAAGCACGGAATCTTTTCAAGGTCATCCAACGGTTCCATTCACCTATCATTTCACGCGCATATTCATCCAACAAGAAATCTTGGGTAACTTCCGAAGCTGTGATATCCATACTATGGTCATGTCCTTTACAGGCACGGTTCCGAAGTATGTTCAGTCTTTCGGCAGCACTTTGGTTGTTGCCTAATCTCCAGTCAATTTCGGCTGATAGCAAGTAGGTTTCTCCTAAACGATAAACAATACAGTCTGCTGAGGAATAAGGTTTGGAGGCATTTGAACCGGCATATAGGCTAGGACAATCTGCTTTCTTCAGACTTGGGAAAAACTTCAGAGGACTTTTTGTATTGGCATAGTTGTCTTCCAAGTTGAAAATGGCATAGCGGCAAGCGTCTCTTTCGGCTTGTGTATAGGTCTTACGAGATAAATAGACAGCCGTATCTCCTAAAGTGATATCATAGGCAGAATTACCGACCCTGCTGGTGGATAGACCGTATCTTTGTGCATCGGCTTCGTTCCATGTATATCCGTTCTTGGTACTGTTCGTAGCGTTATTCACATAATAAGTGTCTTTGAAGAAAGCTTTATAGCGACCGTCTTTCTCTCCATATAGATCAAGCATATACTTGCTTGGTTCCATATAGCAGTTACCTTTAGCCAGTTTGGGAACTTCGTATCCGTTGATATTTGTGGCGTAACTGGGTGTCATGCCCGAAAGATAGATACCTGAGGTATTGTTATTGTATGCTTCGGAGTGTTTCCATACACGGTTGAAATAGTTTCCACGAGGATTATAAGCCGTAATGGTAGAGTGGCAGACAATAAACAGTGCTTCTTCATTATTTTTGTTATTGTTCTCATCAAATACAGCTTCTACGTTATCATAGAGCTTGACCCCCAGTGAGCCTGCATTTTGAATCAGATAATCTGCCGCTGTCTTCGCTTTTTCCAGATAGCTTTACTTTCGCTTTCCGTCAAGGCAGTAGTATTGCCTAAACCATCTGTGTAGGTCGAGAAGGTGAGGCAGGCTTTGGCATATAAATGATAAGCGGCTGCACGTGTCACGTGCCCTTTTACTTCCTGTGTGATAGGAAGATTTTTCATGGCGAATTCCAGATCTTCCAGAATTACTTTATAAAAATCATTAACCGAACTGCAAGGAAGAACGGAAATAGGACTGTTCATAGGCTCCAATGGCAGGTATTTACCTCCCCATTGCTCTACAATATTATATAAGGCATGGGCACGGATAAACCTTGCTTCGCTGACCAACTCGTTGATTCTTGTTTCGCTTAGACCTTCCACTTTGTCGGCATAATGGACAGCTGCATTACATGCACTCAATATACCATAGAAACCCGCATATCCTTCATTCAACATACCGTTGGAAGCACCGTAATCTTCATAACGGAGTAGTTTGCTCCAGTTACCGTTGGTACCATCGGGATTCGTATCTTGCCAAATGTCTGTTCCACCTTCTGCAACCATTAGATAGGTGTCTTCTGCCTGACCATAAACTATGCGGACCAGGTCAAAGTAACAGTCGTTCACTTTCTTTTCATAGCCTGCCGGGGTAGACCATTCTTGTTCTGTAGAGATGCCGGAGGGATTAAATTCATCCAGGCTACAGCCGTAGACAGACAACATCATGATTACGGCTGATATAGAGAGTAATTTATGTTTTTTCATCAGTATAAGTTTTTAGAATGAGATATTAACGCCAAATACGTATTGTTTAGACAACGGTGCGTCGTCATCATTTCCTCCCTTTCGATCATAGTTTTGTAAGTAGTCACACTTTGTAAAAATGAACGGATTGTTTGCGGTAAAATATATACGCATTTTGTTAATCTTTACGGCATCCAACCATTTTTTGGGAAATGTATAACCTAGTGAAATAGTTTTTACTTTCAAGTAGGAACCATCAAAATAATTAGCCCATTGTTGATACGGTCCTGTCCGTTTGTAATACTTGCATCCGGACGGGGATAGCGGGCACTTTGATTTTCAGGAGTCCAGTAGTCACATACAGTAGGTGAAGGCGTCAGACCGTCTGTACGATACCATCCGGTCAGACCGTAAGGGATTGTCCAGTCCCACCGGGCAATCAACAAAATGCTTAGGTCGAAATTCTTATAATTGAAATTATTAAGTAAACTGCCCGACCATTTCGGTGTAGCGCTTCCTAGAACATAATAGTCATCCGCATTCAGTTTGTAATCGGGAGTACCATTTTCTGCGATATGGACTTGTCCGGGTTTCTGACTGTACTTGGCTGCTTCTTCTGCTTCGGCTGTACCCCATATTCCGGCATACTTGTATCCGTAATAAGTTTTGATTGCCTCACCGGGAATCAGGTAGTAGTCTCCGAACTGAAGCGGGCCTTCGCTGGTTGTTTTTATCACTTCTTCCTTGTTGGTTGAGAATGCCAGTGTGGTGCTCCATTGGAATTTAGGTCCGACAAAGTTACGGCTGGTAATGCTTAATTCCACACCTGTATTACGTGTTTCGCCTACATTAGACCATATTTTGAAACGGAGAGGAGCCATAACCTCCCGTTGCATAGGGCAGGTTTTTCTCGAATAAAATATCTTTAGTATCTGTCCGGTACCAGTCGAACGCCACGTTCAGTCTGTCACTGAATAATCCCAAGTCGAATCCCAGATCTGTCATATAAGATTTTTCCCATCCCAGACTCTTGTTGGCGATGGATTGGGAATAACCGCTATAAGGGACTCCTACATCTTGAAATCCGATAATGCCTGTGCGGCTGTAATCTAATGTGGCGTATTCTGAAGCACCGGCATTACCGGTGACACCGTAACTGGCGCGTAATTTCAGATTGGAAACAGCTTTTACATTCTGCATGAAGGGTTCATCACTAATGCGCCAGGCAATAGCTCCTGCGGGGAACATATCCCACTTGTTTCCATCTGCCAAGATGGATGAACCGTCCCAGCGGCTGCTTAATGTCAATAGGTAACGTCCTTTATAGCTATAGTTAATGCGGGCGACATAGGACATTTTTTGGCTACCTACATAAGAAGAAGAAACTGTGGGTGTACCGGTTGCGGCACCTAAATTATGGTATAGATAAGAATCCGTATCAAATTTGTTGGCAGTGGCGGTCGCTTTTTCTTTTTGGTCTTTTGACCATTCAGTGACTCCGGTTATTGTGAAATCGTGATCCTCTTTTATTTTGAAGTTATAAGTCAGAATATTCTGCCATTTATAATTATAAGTGAAGGTGTTTGGGATAGTGGCCTGAACTAGTCCGCTTTCTAGTCCCTGATATGATTTTGTGCCGGTATACTTACTTTCTTTCACATTCCGGAAATATCCGCCTAACAGACTTTTGAATGAAAGTCCTTTTAGTGGAGTCAATTCTACATAAATCTGTGGGGCTACGCTCAATGTCTTCACATTATTTACATATTGGTCTTCTCCATATCCGCCAAAGGATTCATGTTGCCGTCTCCCAACGGGTAGTCTACCAGATTGCCGTCTTCATCATAAGGAGTACCCAATGGTGGCATACAGAGAATACGGTTCCATATACGGCTGTAACGCTTGTCATTTTCAGAATACATGGCATATAGGTTTAGTCCGTATTTTACCATTTCATTGGCTTTAAAATCTATTTTGGCACGTGCGAGTAGCGTTCCAGTTCGTCTCCTTTCAATAATCCTTCCAAATTGTAATATCCTAAAGAAAAATAAGAGGTGACCCGGTCATTAGAATAAGATGTGCTTAGATTGTAGCTATTGGTGATACCGGTTTGTGAAGCTAAATCAAACCAGTCCACCCATTGATTGTTGTCTATATATTTTTGCATATAGCTGGGAAAAAAGATTCCCGTCATCGGCCGGGCTGTTCCAGGCACCTACCGTTCTTTGTGCTTCTCTGCGGAAGTTAATGTAATCCTCTCCACGATTTACTTCGGGGAAGCTGGAGATGACATTCCAACCATAGTAGGCATCCAGATCGATGGAGAATTTATCTTTTTTAGGAGTTTTGGTGGTGATGATGATAACTCCATTTGCTCCGGCAGCACCATAAACAGCTGTAGAGGAGGCATCTTTCAGTACTTCAATAGAAGCGATATCATTCGGATTCAATTCATCGTAAGAGCCTTCCATGCCGTCAATGATGAATAACGGGCTATTGTCACCATTGATGGAGCGTGTGCCACGTAGGGTCATGTTCACTCCGGAACCGGCTTCTCCACTACTGCGAGTGATATCCAAACCTGCCACCTGTCCTTGAATAGCCTCTAGTACATTGCTGGTTGGCATTCGGACAATATCCTCACTTTTTACGGAGCAACAGCTCCAGTCAAATCTCTCTTTTTTACAGTGCCGTATCCCTACCACTACCACTTCATCCATGTTTGAGTATCAGGCTGCATTTTGATATTCAATTGTGTGTTTTTGCCAATGGTTATTTCTTGGGTTTTATATCCTATATAAGATATTTCAAGACTGTTTTTTCCTGCGGGTACATCCAATGTATAATTTCCGTCAAAGTCAGTGATGGTTCCTATAGTATTTGCGCCTTTTACAGTGACGGATACTCCAATTAAAGGTTCATTGTTCTCATCAATAATTTGACCTTTGATAGTACGTCCTTGCAGGATCGATTGAACCGATTCATTGTTCACTATGTTACTTGACTTTGCATGCGAATAGGCAACCGGTATGCATAGGACCATTGACAATCCTAAAATAAGGGGACTACGCATAAGGCTGCTTTCCCTGTTTTGTTTTGGATTTTTCTTCATGTTTTTCATTTTTGCTTCTTTATTAACTCACTATTTGTTTTTAAAGGTTGATGTTATATCAAATTATTGAATCTGTTTGGTTTCAATCGTAAACTTATTAGGTTAGATAAATCTTTTGTTTTCTTTCTTTTTTCGTATATCTGTCTTTTAAGGCCTTGATATCTTGCTTGTATTTTTGTTTTCTTTCTTTATTATTGCTATTTTATGATTTTGTATTTATAAATATTAAAATAGTTTCTTTATTTTATTTTTAACACACTGTTTGTGTTATAATTATCTTATCGGTGCAAAAATATACGAAAGAAATCGAAGATGAAAGGGAAAGTAGTATGTTGTTGAACATATCTATAGCAAATTCTATTTTATTGTTTTATTATATTATAGCTGAAATTTGGTGTTGGAAATATTAAGATAAAAAGTCCCCGGATAAGAACGCCTTTCTTATCCGGGGACTTTTTTAAATATTATAAGATGTATTCTTTATCGGTTTTTATACATTCTTTCATAATACTTTTGGTAATCGCCACTTGTTACATTTTCCACCCATGCTTGATTTTCCAGATACCATTGGATTGTTTTTACAATACCGGTTTCGAATTTTGTTTCAGGATACCATCCTAATTCATTAGTGATTTTGGTAGGATCGATAGCGTAACGTTGGTCATGTCCCAAACGGTCTTTGACAAAGGTGATTAATGATTCGTTAATCCAGTCGATAGAGATCTCACCTTTGTCGTTCAACTCTTTTTTCTTCAAGATTTTGCGATATTCGGGAGTTTCCGTCATCATCCGGTGAATAGTGGCTATGGTAAGTTTACTATCTCTATGTTTTCTTTCTCATTGTGTCCGCCTACATTATATACTTCCCCTTCGCGGCCTTGCGCAGAACCAAATCGATGGCTTTGCAATGGTCTTCTACATATAACCAGTCGCGTACATTCTTTCCGTCACCATATACGGGAAGTTTCTTTCCTTCCAAAATGTTTTTAATGATTAGTGGAATCAGTTTTTCAGGAAAATGGTACGGACCGTAATTATTGGAACAGCGGGTAATGGTTACCGGCATTTTGTAAGTATCACGATAAGCCATGACAATCATATCAGCGCTTGTCTTGGAGGCACTATATGGGCTGTGTGGACATAAAGGAGTTGTTTCAGTAAAGAAACCTTCTGCTCCTAGCTGCCGTATACCTCATCTGTAGATACCTGGTGGTAACGTACATCTTTGCGCCAGGTGGGATAACCATTCTCATCTTTTCCCGTCACCCAAGCACGGCGGGCCGCATCCAGCAGGTTTTGGTTCCCAAAATATTAGTTTGCAGAAACAATTGTGGGTTTTCAATACTGCGGTCTACATGGCTTTCTGCTGCAAAATTCACGATGTAGTCAAACTTGTATTCTGCGAATAGTTGGTCTGCCAAATCACGGTCGCATATATCTCCTTTTACGAAGAAACAACGTTCATTATCAATGTCTGATGCAATAGTTCCCAGATTGCCGGCATAAGTCAAGGCATCCAGTACCACCACCCTGATGTCATCATGTTTGGCCAGGATGTATTTTAAATAGTTGGCTCCGATAAATCCGGCAGCTCCTGTAACGAGATAAGTCTTCATATTGTTTTTGATATTAGTGTGTGCAAAGTTCGGAAAGATTTTTTAATCTTACAACTTATCCGCTAGTTCTATTACTTCTAAATCTTTAAATTCTCCATTATCGATACAAAAACGTACCAATGTTCTCACTTTATGAAATCCGGAAATGCCTGCTGCTCCCGGGTTGATGTGTAACATATCCAGTGTCTTGTCATATTTCACCTTTAATATATGCGAATGTCCGCTGATAAAAAGCTGGGGAGGTTTCACCAGCAGGCTGCCGCGGATGGAAGGATCATAGTTGCCCGGATATCCGCCTATATGCTTTATCAACACCTCCGCACCATCTACGGTGAAGCGGTTGGTTTGAGGATAAGTCTGCGTATGTCCTGCCCGTCAATGTTTCCATATACTGCCCGGAAGGGGCGGAAAGCGGACAGTTTCCGGGCGACTTCCACCGAGCCGATGTCTCCGGCGTGCCATATTTCATCACAATTCTCAAAATATTTCAAGTATTTGTCATCCCAAAATGCATGAGTATCCGATAATAATCCGATTCTTGTCATAGTTTTTTTGTTTATTATCGGCAAAGGTACTATATTTGGAACAAATCTAAGCATAATATGGAGAGCAAATATCATTATTTCAAGCGTGATATCAGTTGGTTGTCTTTCAACTATCGCGTGTTGTTGGAGGCGGATGACGACTCCCTTCCGTTGTATGAACGGATTAACTTTATCTCTATATATTCTTCTAATCTGGAGGAATTCTACAAGATTCGTGTAGCGGAACATAAAGCCATCGCTTCCGGTGGCCAAAGTGATGATATGACACAAGAAGAAGCCAGACACCTGATACATCAGATAACCGAAGCTGTCAATAGCCAGATGGAAGACCGTATCCGCATTTATGAGCATAAGATTGTCCCGGCTTTGCGCAGGCATCATATTATTTTTTATCAAAGTAAACAGGAGGTAGAGCCTTTTCATCAGGAGTTTATCAGTAATTTCTTTAAAGAAGAAATTTTTCCCTATCTTCAGCCTGTTCCGGTATGCAAGAATCGAATCAAGACTTTTTTACGTGACAACCGTTTGTATCTGTCGGTACGCGTGACGCGCAAAGACACGGGGGAAAAGGAATACTATATTATCAAATTGCCTTATAGCAAAGTTCCCCGTTTCATAGAACTTCCCCGACAGGGAGAAAACTTTTACCTGATGTATATGGAAGATATTATAAAGGCGAATATCAACCGTATGTTTCCGGGCTATGATTTGGATTGCAGTTATTGTTGCAAGATATCTCGTGACGCCGATATTTTCGTGGATGATGCAACCAGTTCCGAAGTAATGGTGGAACAGTTGCGTAAAAAGGTGAAAAAGCGTAAAATAGGTGCTGTATGCCGTTTTGTGTATGACCGAAAGATGCCTGCGGATTATCTGGAGTTTCTGGTCGATGCATTTGGCATCAATCGTGATGATTTGGTTCCGGGAGACAAACACTTGAACTTGGAGGATTTGGCTCGTCTGCCTAATCCCAGTAAGGAACTTTGTACCCAATTGAAACCTCGTCCCATGACATTGAATTGTTTGGATGAGAAAGAATCCATATTCCGTTATGTGAGCAAGAAGGATTTGATGTTGCATTTCCCTTATCATTCTTTTGAACATTTCATCCATTTCCTGTATGAGGCCGTTCATGACCCGTCCTGTAAGGAGATCATGATTACCCAATATAGGGTGGCGGAAAACTCGGTTGTTATCAATACGCTGATTGCTGCTGCGCAGAATGGTAAAAAAGTAACTGTTTTTGTAGAACTTAAGGCCCGTTTTGACGAAGAAAACAATTTGGCTACCGCCGAGATGATGAAGCGGGCGGGGATACATATTATTTTCAGTATACCGGGATTGAAAGTGCATGCCAAGGTGGCGCTTGTACTGCGGTATAACAAAGAGGGAAAACAGACTCGCAGCTATGCTATATCAGTACCGGAAATTTCAATGAGAAGACTGCCCGGATATATGCTGATTCCGGTTTGTTCACTTCCAACGAGATTATTGTGAATGATCTGTATACTTTATTCCGGGTATTACAGAAAGAAGTGACTGAACCCAAATTCAAGCGTTTGTTGGTAGCCCGTTTTAATCTGCTGCCGGAACTGAGAAGACGTATCGGATATGAGATAAATATGGCAAAGGCGGGAAAAGAAGCGCGGATTATCTTGAAAATGAATGCGCTGCAAGATCCTGCATGATAGATGAATTATATAAGGCTAGTGAGGCAGGAGTGAAAATAGACTTGATAGTACGTGGTATCTGCTGCTTGATTCCCAATCAGCCTTATAGCAGAAATATCCGTATCACTCGCATTGTGGACAGCTTTTTGGAACATGCCCGGGTGTGGTATTTCCACCATGGAGGAAAACCGCTTCTGTTCATGGGTTCGCCGGACTGGATGAGGCGCAACCTGTACCGGCGTATAGAGGCCGTTACCCCCATTCTTGACGAAGATCTGAAACAACAACTGATAGATATGCTGGTTATTCAGTTGAAAGATAACAGAAAAGCCGGTTGGGTGGATGAAAATCTGAATAATGTGTTGAAAAGGAATCCGAAAGAAGAACCGGTACGGGCGCAATATGCTTTTTATGAATACTTGAAGGGGAAGAATAAATGAAGAATATGAAATAACATATTTTATCTTATTTGAAATGATTATCCGCAATCATACCACCGGATGATAAATGGAAATTTATAAAACGGGGTGATGGAATGCGAACTACACGGACGAAGCGGACAAACACGGACTTAAAATTTAAATTTGTACTTGCAAACCCAATGACAGGTAAAGTAAAAAAATCCGTGTTCCATCCGTCATCCCATTCTATAAATAAACATTTTGTGATATGATTGAGGATTATCATTTCATATATTCCCAATGGAATGGACTTTTACATATTTGTCTGCCCGAACCACCGTCCACGACTCCAGGAGTAATGCACCGTAAGTTCGGGCTGAAAAATCCTTCAGATGTTTCAGCCCAATCCCAAGGAGGATATAGCGGATAGTTTAGTTTTGACACATCCGGTTTTAACAGGTCTGTTTGTAAAAGATATGTAAGATGCGGCGATGCATGATACATAATGATTATCCGCCATCATACCACCGGATGATAAATGGGAGTTAATGGATGGAACGCGGATTTATTTCGTTCTATAAATTAAAATTGGAACACAAATGATACAAATTAATAACAGTACAGCATGGATATAAACCTGCCGGAGGTTAGATTTGTGTCATTTGCGTTCCGGTTTAACCGATAAATAATTGATATTGTTATGAAAAAATTATATATAACTTTCTGCCTCTTACTGGTTTCTCTTTGCATACATGCACAGATGATTAGTGGAATAATAGTGGATGAAAAAAACAGCCACTAGAGTTTGCCAATATAGTGTTGTTTTCTTTGCCTGATTTTACTTTTTTACAAGGTACTATCAGTGATCAAACCGGAGCTTTTAATATAAAATCAAATGAAACAAAAGGAATATTACCAATTTCTTCAGTTGGCTATTCCACTATTCTCCTACCTTGCACTAGTTCAAATATGGGAACAATACAACTATATTCAGATTATACTCTCGTCCATATTATGCTCAGTTGCGAAGTAATGTAATGTATATTAATCGGTATATATATGAGGGTGGTAATCCATTTTTATTACCTTCTTTATCTCATAATATAACTTTAGGAACAACTTATAAATGGGTATACTTATCAGCCGGATATCAATATATTAAAGATGCGATTATTTCTTTTAGTGGAGCTTATTCAGAAGATGATCCTACGATTGCTTTAATTAATATGATTAATGCACCAGACTATGATAAGATTTTTGCCTCGCTGGTTTTATCACCTACTATGGGGCTTTGGTCTCCACAGAACAAAAGAATCGTATGTAATAAAAAAACTTAGTTTGACGGCTAAGGGGTTCAATCTGTCCCTATGGAATAATTGGACTTGGCTTGCTCCATTCATTTCCGTCTTAGCTGTGTTACCATTTCCCTGAACCAGGGATAATTTAGCCAGATATATTCATACCAGCGGTTCAGTCTTCTTTTCCATTTCCTGCTCCACGGATACAACTCCCACCATTTTAGTTGAAAATCCGTTTTCTGCATAAATTCGTGGGTGGGAAACAGAGTAAGAGTTATTCCTCTTATCCATAATGTTTTCATTTGGTTTTCCCAATATTGCATAGGGCCGAATCCCGGCTCCCAAATAATGAAGCGGCCTTCATGAATGCCATAACAAACCACATATCCCGGTACTTCGAAATCATTGATGGCAAAAAGTATGGCAGGAAATTTTCTGGTGGACAATTGTTCCATGTTCTGCAAGCAGATTTCCGCTTCCATTCCTGCACGTATAGCTGCCTGTTTCATACCCATCAACGTATATTTTCCATCTACTTTACACCATTCGGCTAGTGTGCGTGCATCTTGTTGACCGCCATAGTATTTCATGACAGTGAGCAGACAGGCCACTTCCATGGGACATTCGTCACTGGAACGGACAAATGATTTTTTTATTCTGTCAAGTTCGTCTTCAGTCATAACTTAATTTATTTTTCATGGCAGGAGCAAAACAGCAACGCGGATCGGGAAAATCCCAACAATCCTTTCCATAAGCTTTTATGATATCACTCCAGCAACGGTTCTGATAACTGAAACAGTCTTCAAAAAGACGGCATTCCCTGCATGGACTCTCTTTGTTGATATCCTGACGTGACAAGGAACAAAGGTGCAAGGCTTGAGGGGAATGCCAGACTTCTTTCAGACTTTGTGTGGTTACATTCCCTATGATAAATTGTGGATGCCAGTAAAGTTGCTCGCATACAGTCACTTTACCATCAGGCAATATAAACATATGAGTGGTCAATGCAGAGCATTCGCTTCCTTTGAAACACCGGCTTCCACCCCAGGTATCTTGATAGTTTTTATCGGTTACTTCTTTCCCTAGAATCACGGGAAAGGAAACCTGTGTGAGAAGAGGGCGTATTTGGTTGAATACCTTTGTAATTTGCGCTTTAGTAGGTTTCAAATGCGAAAATACATTATACTCTTTGTATATGGAATTACTGGCGGGGATAATACGCCAGTCGCGTATATGCTTCAGATGAGATAATTCATGCAGTAATTCCGCCAAGACATTCAACTGGCAATTGTAGTTGGTCAGCACAGATGAAATCTGATAATTCAGTCCGCTGTCATCCAGTAATTGCAGGCCGTGAAGCATCTCTTTGGCATAATTTCCGTTTACTCCCAGTGAGGCGGTCAGTATTTCGGAATGAATGGCATCCAGTGAAATTTGAACAATTCCCTGATACCCTGTTTCCTGTACATCTTGCAACAGTTTTTGGGTTACAGGCATTTTGGTCGATATGAATTCGGGGGCAATACCCCGTTTTACCAATTCTTTTAATATGATTTTCCAGTCTTTATGCAGGAATATTTCACCGCCTATCAGATTTACTTGTTGTACTTGCAGGTCTGAAGCTTCCTTGATCAGCTCCATCATGCGTTGGGTGGTGAGTGGGGATTTTATTTGCGTTGATGTATCTGCATAGCAATACTTACAATGCGTGACACATTGGTTGGTCAGCATGAATGTGAGGAGCAACGGACCGGAATACAGCCTTTTTGTAGTAAGATCCAGTTTTTTCCAGACAAAAGAATTTGCTTGCAGCCGGTCAAACCGCAATGCTTTGCCTGCCTTTTCCGCTTCAATCAATATACGTTTGGGAAAATAAATTTCTCCCTGCTGGGAGGAGGTATAAATGGGGGTCGGATTATCAATGAAGTCCGATACCCATTTGATCATCTCCTCCTGCTCCGGCAGAAGAAGTCGCACAGCAGAGGGAGAGTTGTCTGCAAAGGTCTGTCATACGTGAAAAAACTCAGCAATGACAGCTTGCAGCGGGTGAATAAAAGTATGCCAG
>ENA-OQAN01000740-OQAN01000740.1-human-gut-metagenome-genome-assembly--contig:-NODE-740-length-16199-cov-2.525572_pt1 | contig 16199 bp, 17 predicted proteins | sample MGYA00242735_ERZ504527 | MGnify/ENA primary metagenome ERZ504527 (study PRJEB26092, sample SAMD00036230) | human gut metagenome | host: Homo sapiens | study: EMG produced TPA metagenomics assembly of... | reverse complement strand
TGTTCGTGGATTGTCTAAAGCTATGCTTGCTAAATTCCTCATCTGAAAATTCGATTTTGGAACTCGCAATGTCTGAAGATGAAAAGTCCTCAGTGTCTGTACATGACAGAAATGCGCAAGCGCAAATCAAAGGTAAAAAGATTTTCTTCATAATCCTTAATATTTTAAATCCATTAATAACTTTTGTATTATAAACGATAATTTTGCCAAATCATTGCACTTAAACATATTAAGTTTGCATCTTTTAACTTAATTAACACAAAATGCAAAACCTCGTATGTTAAGGTTCTCTAATAGTTGCATTGGACTATCATTTTTCCAGAAATTAGGTTTATCTTTGCACTCGTAATCAAAGCGTTCTTTGTATATTGCAAAGTTGTGAAAGAAAAAGAATATAGCTCGTTTCTAAATCGTTAGCAGTTACTTTGTTTGTATTTAGAACCTCATAATAACCAAAAATAACCAGATATATCTAAGCATAAATCTTTAATATTCAATATATTCTAAAAATTAACAGTTTTCGACTGCTTTTTGATGCTTCCCAAATTTCCACTTATTTTTGAGCCATATTTCTGACGTGGAGAATTTGCGGAGTTTATTTTTTGTCATACCGTGCAGTGAGTTGTCAAGGGTTTACAACCATTTACAATGAGTGACAATTTCCTTCCCGATATGTAGCAACAGTCATATCGTGTAGAAATGCGACAACGGTTGACTTCCGTTTACATCCGTTTATCACTTCATGAATATATTAATAATGAAGCTAACAAGTAAACGATAGAGCAGTATGAAAACAACGAAGAAATGCATTTTTTGTGGCAAGCCGTTTGCAACCCGGAGCGGGATGCAAAGGTATTGCAGCGAGGCCTGCCAGACGGAAGCCAAGCGAGCCAGAACAGCGCAGAAGAACAACCTCTTCAAAATTGCCAGTCCTATTATGGAGATACAGCATCAGGAGTATCTCACCTTTTCCAAAGCAGCCATCCTCATGGGCTGTTCCCGGCAATACATTTACAAACTGGTAGCCACCGGCAAGTTGAAAGCCTCACGCATCAGCAATCGCATGTCATTCATCCGTAAGGCTGACATTGAGCGGATGTTGGAAGGCAATCCCTATCACCGTATTCTCCCGGGCAGCACTTCCAGACCGAAGCAATCCACTTCATCTTTCTTGCTTGCCAAAAAAAGAAAAGAGGGAACATAAGGCTGATGAAGTGCTTGACTTCTATTCGGGCGAGGAAGTGATGTCCCTTTTTAAGGTAAAGCGGTCATGGCTGTACACTTCCGCAAAGCGTAATCATATCCCCATTTGTCGCATAGCTGGGAAGAACTATTACAGCAAGAAGCATATTGACGACTTCTTTGGTGTGTCTGTCGATATAAGCAGGATAACAGACTGGCTCCTGACGGAGGAAGCGGAAAACCTGTTTGGAATGAAGCCCTCTGCACTCCGGGCATACGTTTACCGCCACAAGATACCCACTAAAAGAGAATACGGACATACCTATTATTCCAAATCTCATTTGGACGAACTCCGTAGAACCGACCTTGTGAACGATGAACGCTATTGTACGGTAGAGCAGGTTCAGCAAATTTACGGGCTTTCATCCGCCAACATCTGCCACATAGTCAAAACAAAGCACATTGAAAAGATAAAGGTGGGTGTGAAGAACCTGCTCCTGCGTTCTGATGTAGAACGTGTCATGGCAGAGAGGAACAACCAACCGTGAACACTCCGTATTATCGGAAAATTATTTAAAAATGATTGTCGTGAGATACTCACGATTGTTTCACGTTATTCCTTTGCACTGAAAACACGGGACATTCCCGAAAATGTACAACCAATTAAAACCATCACCCATATGAGCAAATGCAAGACAGTTACCTTGCGCAAGCGCAAGATTAAGAACGGAACACAGTATTCACTATGTCTGGACTATTATCCGGCTACCGTGACAATACCACCATGAAGGTGATTACCCGTGAAGCCCTCGGGATTTACATCTTCGCCAGACCCGCCAACCAGCAGGAGCGTGATTTCAATACACGCATGATGAAAAAGGCGGAAATACTGCGCAACCGACGTTATGAAGCTATCTTCAACGAGAACAACGGCTTCTTTGACAAAGCTAAAATGAAAGGCAATTTCCTCGCCTACTTCAAAGAACTGGCAGACAGGAAAAACACCAAGTGGCAGCATGTATATAAACATTTCGAACGTTTCGTTAACGGCAAATGCACCTTCGAAGAAGTGGATGTGGACTTGTGTCGCAAGTTCATGGAGTATCTGCTTGATGCCCCACAATCCGTTCATACCGGACAGAAGTTGCATGTCAATTCTGCTGCGGGTTACTGGTCTGCTTTTCGTGCCGTTCTCCATACCGCTTACCGTGACAGGAAGATCAAGGAGAACCCAAACGGATTCTTAGACCGCATAGAGAGCATCCCAACCATGAGGGAGCATTTGAGTCAGGAGGAACTGATACGGCTTGCCGAAACTCCCTGTGAAGAGGAAGTTTTGAAAAGGGCGTTCCTTTTCGGCTGCCTGACCGGACTGAGGAAAAGCGACATCAAACAACTTACCTGGCAGCAGATACAGCCGTACACCAACGGCAAGATGTTCGTTACCACCCGTATGCAGAAAACAAAGCAGATTGTACACAACCCCATCAGCGACGAAGCTACAGGCTGCTTGGAGAGCGGCATGACGGACTTATCTTTGACGGATTCAAGGACAAAATGCTGCAAGGACCGTTGAAACGGTGGCTCCTTGCGGCAGGCATAACCAAGAAGATAACCTTCCACTGCACCCGACATTCATTTGGAAGTCTGCATGTGGAAATGGGTACGGACATGACTGTTATCCAAGCCTGTCTGGGACATAAGAACATAACTACCACACAGATTTATTCCAAGATGGCTGCGCAGCAGATGTGTGAAGTTGTTGACAAGATAACCTTGAAACGCAAGGAGGTTTAAGGCATATTAAATAGTCTCCGGTTCATTGATGGAGGGTACGGTCAAGCGTAAAGACGACAACCGTACCTCCATTTTTCCAGTATTCCGCTAATACTAACTCTGGAATATGAAAACCGGATATGATTTAGGATTTTTGGTGAAAAACGATGAAAAAAAGCCCTCCAGCCGCAAGGAATGGAAAATATTCGGAAGAATACTATTATTTTTGCAAGGAAGGAGAACAGAATCGAGTAATAACCAGAAACAAAGACATGAATATGGAACCGTCCATCAAAGACAAATATATCATTTTAGGCTTCATCTTCGTAGCCATCTGTATGATTTCTTTTTTTATCACGATAATCATCGCAGCAAGTTTCAACCAGGACAATTTTGTAAGGCTGATAGTCTTCGTGTGCAGTAACCTTCTCGGATGGCTGCTGTATCTCTCTTTTCAGACAGTTATCTTCGATACATACGAAATCTACAGAATCAAGTTCGGCAAAAAGGAGATGAAAGAGATTACTACGGAAACCGTAGCCTTGCAGGAAGAAGAACCGCAGAATACAATAGAACCAGTAGCGCAGATAGCGGAAGAGGCAAGCCCCGATGCACACCCCATAGAGCTGAATATCGACCCGAAGCGTCACGAAGAAATCCGTTCAAGTTATAAAGATGAGCAGGACAAGGAAAATGAAAGACGCATCCGCATGGTAGTGGAGTATATACATTTCTACATGCCTCGTATCGCAGACGAGGAGACAGTGAACCATGTCTGCAATGAGGTGAGCAACTGGATGAACAAGAACAACTACAAGCCGAAGCCGATAAAAAGGCGGCTGACACAGGACATCTCCAATATTCCGCTCCGTCATTTCATATGGAACATAGCGGAGCGTTGCATGTACAAGAGATATTATAATGGGGATAACCGTGCCCGTTTCGTCAAAGAACTTTTCCCACGCGAGTTTGCCGAAACGGATATAGCGACCATCAAGAACTTCAAGGTTGACCCGTTAAAGTCCCCGATTCCCATTGACGAACCCGAAGACGGTAAACCGGATTTCCATTATCCGAATGGTTACTTGCGAAAAGAGTAAGAATCATCCCGTCTTTGAGCAATAACGACAAGTAGCCGACACTACTTAACAGCCTGTTTAATAGCATTTCCCGAATAACATTACCCATCGTTCACGGTTGGGCATCGTTATTCGGGAATTATTTTTTCGTGGAGGTATTCACGACCCTATCATTGCAGTCCTTTGCGGCAAGTCTTACAAAAGAGACGAATCGCAATATGGAAAGAACCAATCTGACTTTCAACGACCTTCCAGAGGTTGTGGCTCGGCTTCTGGACGAAGTCATGAGCCTGAAAAGCCTGCTTACCGAGCAGCACAGTGTGAACCATGCCAAGGCGGTGGACACCCATGTCCCCATGTCGGTAGATGAAGCGGCAGAGTACTTGGGAATACCCAAAGGAACGCTCTACATGAAGCTTTCGGATGGAAGTATTCCTGCCACTAAACCCGGCAAGCGCTATTGTCTTTACCGGGACGAACTTGACAAGTGGCTGGAATCCTCTCGGAAGAATCCGGTACCATTGTCCGACGAGGAACTGAATGAATCCATTTCCTCTTCACACCGCCGTAAACCCACCCAACGTAACTGGTAAGCGTTATGGAAGAGGACAAGAATTATATCAGTCTGATACAGGGCGACTTGCAAGGGCTTCCCAGGTGCAGACCGGCATGCCGGAAAGTGTAGGCATGATGACCATCAAGACAGCCAACCTAACTATTCTTGAAGCGTCACAGCAACCTGCACCCCGTGCACTGTGGAAGAGTTTCTGGTATGAGGGCGAATTGTCCTGCCTCTTTGCGGACTCCAATGTGGGTAAGTCCATACTTGCCGTGCAGATAGCCGACCGTATCGCCCGGACAGACATTGTCCTGTATCTGGATTTTGAACTGTCCGAAAAACAGTTCCAGCTTCGCTATACCGACGGACATGGCAGGCTGCATACCTTTCCCGACAAACTGTACCGGGTATCAATAGACTGCAACTCCCTGTTGGATGTCAACTTTGAGGAAGCCATTATTGGCAGCATCGAACAGATGGCATTGCAAACCGAATGTAGGATTTTCATTGTAGATAATCTTACCTACCTGTGCTGTGCCATTGAGAAAGGTGATGCGGCGGGACGGCTGATGATACACCTAAATAATCTCAAAAAGAGGTACGGGCTGTCAATCCTTGTACTGGCACACACTCCCAAACGTTCCATGGAGTGCCCCATCACATCCAACGACCTTGCAGGAAGCAAGCGGCTCTACAATTTCTTTGACAGCGTATTCGCCATCGGAAAGAGTGCCCTTGACGGGGGACTTCGCTATGTGAAGCAGCTCAAGGTGCGTTATGGCACCTTCTCCCATGATGCGGACAATGTGATTATCTATGAGATTGAAAAGGTGGATGCTTTCCTGCAATTTGTTCCCAGGGGCTTTTCTACAGAAAAGGAACATTTGAAACGGCTTGGCGACAACGAATCAAGCCAAAGGGACTTCCAGATTCTGCACCTTGCCCAATCCGGAAAATCTGTACGGGAGATAGCCTCGCAAGTGAACTGTGGCAAATCAACCGTCAGCCGGATAATCCAGCGCAGCAAAAATGGTAGCCATACGGATGGACCGAGTGTTCCACCGTCCCGTCCCATAGGGAAAAGGGACAATGGGACAGCCAACGAAGCAAGACAGACGGAACTGTTTGCCGGACAAGGAAACGGGGAGGACAAGGCATGAACAAGTGGCCTGCACATACCTGTTTAAAGAGAAATGATTCCGCTTGCCGGATAAATGATCGTACAAGCAGAAGCCGGTTTTACTGTTCTGTTTCAAAGTGTCCCGCTGTCCCGGTCTTCATACACGGGACAGTGGGACAGCATGGGACGGACGGTACCCGACCAAGCAGGTTTCGGAAAACCATCAAAGGTGATTTTGTAAAGAACTCCAAAAGGATTTTATATAAAGTAATGACAGTCAGCAGAGTGGCTACAGATGAAAATAGCAAGTTACCTGCCTTTCACTTGACAATTCCAAAACAAAAGGACTGTGAGAGCAGAGATTGTCCCAAGTGTCCCGAAGTGTCCCATCGTCCCAATCCTTGGAAGGACGGGACGTGGGACAGCGGGACAAGACGTGGCAGCAATAAAAATCAACCAACAGAATTGACATTAGGTATGGTAAACTATTCGTTACAGAAATACAAAGGGACTGCAACACGGCATACCTGCCCGAATTGCGGTGACAGACATTCTTTCGCCTACTATGTGGACGATAGCGGTGTACCGTTGCATCCGTCCGTAGGCAGGTGCAACCATGAAAGCAGTTGCGGTTATCATTATACTCCCAAAGAGTATTTCCACGACCGCCCTGAATGTCGTACCGCCAAGAGTTTTTCTTTTGACAAGAATAAAACAGAAAGGAAAACCGGACAGGCATCCCGGCAGACGGTTACAGGTTACATATCGCCACAGTATGTGGAAAGGTCGCAAAGCGTGCATAGTAACTTCTTCCGCTTCATTTCCTCTCTCCTTGGCTCTTATTATGGCAGCAAGGCAAAGGAAGTATTGAGGCGGTTGCTGGAAGAGTACCGCCTTGGAGCTACTCGGGACGGTGCTGTCATTTTCTGGCAGATTGACCGGGAAAACAAGGTACATACAGGCAAGGTGATGCAGTACAATCCAGAGAACGGACACCGTATCAAGGGAGGAGAAGCATTGGCAGTGGACTGGATACACAGCAAACTGAAAAGGCAACGGGTATTGCCGGAAGAGTGGCAGCTATCCCAGTGCCTCTTCGGGGAACACCTGCTGAATGTCTATCCCGATAAGGTAGCTGTCTTGGTGGAATCCGAGAAAAGTGCAGTTATCGGCTCTGCCATATTTCCCGGTTATGTATGGCTGGCGGCAGGAGGCAAGAGTCAGATGAGAGAGGAAAAACTCCGTGTGCTAGGCCGGACGAACCGTACTCCTCTTTCCCGATGCCGATGCTTATGCCGAATGGAAGCAGCGTGCCGAGTGCATAAGTTTCTGTAAAGTGATAGTGTCTGACCTTATAGAAAAGAACGCCACACCGGAGCAGAAAGCAGCCCATATTGACATAGCCGACTGGATTGTTTTCAGATACGGGAAAGTAAAATAATGTGTACAGCCAGCCATCTTGTAGAGGCGGAAAGAATCCTCGGGCGGATGATTGATAAGAACCCCGTTCTGCAAAAACTAATCAATGAACTTGACCTTGTATTGGTCGGTACAGCCCCAATATGCAACGGTAGCGAAGACCCTCCATGACGGAGGAGAACGGAAGCCGGTGACACGGGATGCGGGAAGAAGTGCTTGCACTCTTATAGCCCACTATAACTACACGCTCCGCTTTCGTAGTTGTGGGCTCTCCCGAGGGGCTGGGCGTTGCCCCGTCCCACTCAGGACGCTGCCTGAGAACCCGGCAAGGGCTGTCAGCCCTATGCAACCTGACCAAAGAGTGACCCTCTCTTTGGAAACTCCGCTTATGGGTAACACCCCTAAGAACCCCATGCGGTTATAAGCGGACAGAAGCAATCAACATTATCCAACAACCCCAATCAATTTTCAAGAAAATGGCTACAAAATCAAGCATACATATCAAGCCTTGCAATGTTGCTTCCAGCATGCCTCATAACCGGAGGACACGCGAGTACATGCGCAATATTGCCAAGTCCAGAATCTATATCGTTCCCGAACTCTCCGCCGGTAACGAGCAGTGGGTAAACCGGAACTTCGGCAGCCCCGATCTGCAAAAGCACTACGACAACATAAAGCGGATGGTAAAGGAGAAGACCGGCCGTGCCATGCAGGAGAAAGAACGTGAGCGTAAAGGCAAGAACGGCAAAATCATCAAGGTGGCAGGATGCTCTCCCATACGTGAAGGAGTGATGCTCATCCGACCGGACACGACACTGGCGGACGTGCGTGAATTTGGTAATGAGTGCCAAAGACGCTGGGGTATCACACCGCTCCAGATTTATCTGCACAAGGACGAGGGACATTGGCTGTCCGGACAACCATCGCCGGAGGACAGGGAGAGTTTCAAGGTGGGTGACAGATGGTTCAAGCCGAATTACCATGCGCACATTGTATTCGACTGGATGAACCACGATACAGGCAAGAGCATAAAACTCAATGATGACGATATGACAACGATGCAAAACCTAGCATCCGATATTCTCTCAATGGAGCGGGGACAATCAAAAGCCGTTACGGGAAAGAAACATCTGGAGCGTAATGACTTCATCATTGAGAAGCAGAAAGAGGAGATGAAGCGTCTTGACGCTACGAGGCAGTATCGGGAGCATCAACTGGAAAAAGCCAACCAAAAGATGCACGAGGCTGAAATAATCACCAACACTCTAAATGAAATAGCTATTCAAAAGGAACGGCAGAATGAAGAGCTTGACAGAGCTATCAGCGAGAAACGTTCCAGGCTGAATAAGGAGAAAGGCAGTGAACTGCTCAATGCCGCTGTCGGCTGGGCTACAGGCAGGTCAAAGGCTCTAAAAGGCGAAATAGAGGATTTGCGTCATGAGATTTCCACACATGAGGAAACCATCGGGCAGTTACAAGGCACAATCCGGACCATGCAGAACAGCCACCACCGTGAATTGATGAAGTTGAAAACTGAACATCAGTCTGAATTAAGCCGCAGGGATGCCGTGCATTCAGAGGAAACTATGAAACTTAAAAACCGGATTGCATGGCAGAATCTGATTATTGAGAGTCTCGGCTTCCTTTTGCTCAAGATAAGCGAGATTTTTCGCAAGGCGGTACACAGTATCATCCGTTTGGCAAGGGATTATTACAAGCCACGTTTTGATACGGAGCAGGTAGCGGACATCAAGGGTGCACTTAACCTGTTCGGTGAAGACAAACAGTCACACAGAGCCGCCGGTGATTTCTGTATTTCACGGCAAAGCGGAAAGGTGATTTGACAGCCAGCAGCAAATCAAAGCCAGACGGGAAGTCGATAACATACTGGAGGGACATTATGACCAACAGCAAAAGATGGGGCGTTCGATGGGAAGATAAAAGATAATCCAGTAGATTTCGGTTGAATTTATATCAATCAACCGAAATCTACTGACACACATTTACATCCAATTCCATTCTACTTTGTTCGTATCAGTTGATTTTGACAGGGATCAGTAGTTGTAGAATCTGTTTTCTCTTCTACATTTTTTGTCGGATTCAATGAAACAGGAAATTGAACGCCCAATTCCTTAAGCCTTTCCATTATCTCACGTGCGTGGTTAACATATTTAGGAGTTCCCAAGTTTTTATTGACTATATTTTGCACCATATATGCCAAGCTATTTCCTTTTTTACCGATATATAATGGATTTGCTCCATAATCCCACAATAAATCCACCAAGTCTAACCTTCGACCTAATACTGCTCGTTGCATTGGAGTATAATCTCCAAAAACTTGATTGATATTCGCTCCATTTTCTATTAAATAACGGACTCTTTTCTGATCTTTTCCGGGATTACCGACGCAAGCATGTAAAGGTGTTATATTAGTGTCATTTACGTTTGCCCCTTTTTCAACTAATAATTTTATATACTTTATAGGATACCAATGATTTCTGCATACGCATCCTAAAGGAGTTAATTTCTCGATACTTCCATCAGGGTGTTTTATTATTGATAATTGATTTGGGTCGGCTCCAAGTTCCAATAGAACCTTTACAATATCGTACCTCTCTAAAAAAATCGCATATAAAAGATATGTAAAACCAGATACTCCCGGTTTGTTTATATCTACTTTACCAGAACTGACATTCTCTTTAATTTGTTTCTTGTTTTCATGATATATTGCTTTCGCCATTGAAAACTCCAAATAGTCTGTACGACTAAAATATGTTTCTGGCTTAAATTTATCTACTCTCATATTACAGCAATTAAAAATGATTAACAAAACGATGCTTGATAACAGACAACAAAACTTATTCATATTCAGTATAAACTTTTACATCAGGAGTGTTTTTTTGTTCCGCCATAAGAGTTTCTTTTAATTTGGACTCCATTAATGAATGCCCGGAAAGCAAGGAGCAGTCCGTCTCAATTCCTATTTTTTGTCCCGATACCTGTGGCAAGCTATTAGTTAAGAAAATTCCGCTACCTAAAAAAGATAGGAATCCACATTTGGATGATGCTAACAAAGCCATCAATATACTTCGATGATTCTGTACTATGTTGAGCGGATCTTTATCTGAGTAATACGCTTGTATATGTTGTGTGTTTTCAATATCAACTTCTTGGTCTTTAAAAGTCTGTTCATGCACACCTGCCGCATTAAAGGTGTATGTGTTTGCACCTGTTACCGAACCTCCAATGGTAGCTAATCCTCCACCTAAAGAATGTCCTGTGATTATGAGTTTTTTATTATCTCCTTTTTCATTCTCTTCTTCGATCTTTGAACTTATTTCATTTGACAATGATACAGCATTCGCATATTGACCATCCTCCTTATCATCCAATCCAAAAGCCTGTCTTCCATCTGTAACAGCATCCTTCTGATTGAAGTTCCCTTCATCATCTCGTAGCTCTGTTCCGGCAAAAGCCAAAATATACATATCTCCATTTTTGAATAGCTTAGCTTAAAGCCATTTAGAGAGTTAGTTAGAGGGGTTTCTATTTTAGTTCCAAATTCTTTTTCTAAATCTTTAATCTCAGTCCAACCATTAGGAATTTCTGCATTGTCTTTATATCTTGGAGAGTTCTCATCATCTACATTATAAGCGCAATTTGACAAAGCGAGAGCATCCAAAACAATTTCAATTTGGGGTAAGATGATAGATACCATACCACCCAAAAGACAATTCAATTTTGCATCAGGCATCAATGCCTTTTGATTCTGTAGTAGAACAGTGTCTTTTACCATTGTCCACCTATTCGGTTTCGTTAGACAAGCGCAGATACATGGCATCAACGATAGCAATTTCCCGCTAATTGAACCTACAAGTGCCCCTGAACCTATAGCTGCTACGATTCCGCCAATGGCAGCACCTCCGGTGAGAATAGCTCCGGCTGCTATAACAGCTCCAACAAGAGCTCCAACGAGCGCCCCTGCTGTAACCATCTTCAAACAATAGAAATTCCCGTCCATGCGGTCATTCATGGTTGCTACAAGTTTACCATGCGCATATATTGTACTTTGGCTGTTTACCTGTATGCGTTGCATACAAGTTCCCTCGGAACAAATCAGCCAATTCCCATCAATCAAAAATTTACGTGCCATATTTTTAGTTGATTATGAGATTAGTGAATGTAATTTTCTTTTTGTGTATAAAGTTCTCGCAAGACTGTTCCTGCATCAGAACCTCTATATTCTGAAGAATACGATCAGTATTGAATTCATAAACAGCCTCAATATCGAAGTTGTAATCAAAACGACATTGTGTCAAAGGTCTTATCTGTTTGTCATATTTTCCCATCATCGAGGTTCTATGCTGGACATAACCTTGTCCTTGCAGACATTGTTGCCCGCCACCTGATATGACACGCTTCATATCAACATCAATCATAGCCCCCTCGTTCAGAACGGATGGTAGTTCTACTCTAAATTTATCCTCTTTTCTAAATCGCATAAGAAAAATCTGATGCAATAGAGATTTCTTAATGGATTCAATGAAATTGTAGTAAGTGATACTCAAATTCTCAATCATCTTCCTTCCCTGTTTTACATCTCCGTATTCAGAAACAAGCGTATCCTTTATTTCAGTCCACCTATCCTCAATTTCTTGATTGTTTACGACTGAAATAATCTTTCCCATTTTATCCAGATGAAGATGTATATGTTGCGATATGGGATTGAGTTGTTGTAACAACTTGTATGTTGGATATACCTCTGGCGCATTACTTTGTGGATATTCAATAATATCAATTTCTATATTATGAATCAGACTCTTATCAATGTAATTGCATACTCGCCATTTTTGGCATGTCTTCTCATCATAAATACACTGATGATTTATTTCCATAATACTTGCTATCTCTATGAGATAGTCAAAATAGCTTTTATCGGTCATTGTGTATTTATAAGTTTAGTGAAACATGGATTCAGATATTTCTTTCATATCAGAGAGAAAAGGTAGAACTATACAATGCCTTTTCTGATTAAAGCGGCGATTATACTTTAATAACTTATACTTATATCCATTGATTTCCAATATTAATCCCAATGCCATGGCTTGTTGATTTACGTTGAACTTTTAATTTTACACTCGCACATTGTCGTCTGTAAATTGGCATTAGAAAACATTTCCACTTATCCAAACATTATAGTAAGACATGTTTTCCAATCTTACCATGATGTTTTATTGTAGGAAGAGGAAGAGAAAAATAAAACATCGGACTTGACTAATCGCAAAATTATAAGATTACTTTGTAAAAAGCAACTAAATACACATTTAATTGTATATCTGGTGCTGTTTTTTTGCAGATAAAAAATAAAAGATTACCTTTGCATCAACAAATCCCGCTCGCTTCCCGTAAGATTAGCGTACCCAGCGGGACATTTTTATTTATGGGAGTTAGATATACACATCAAGCCATAACCACAGAGCAGCAAATTGATATTCTCAAAGAGAGAGGTTTGCTTATTGATGATGTTGAGCAAACTATTAAGGTGCTTGACACCATCAGCTATTTTCGCCTTGCTGGTTATTGGAGACACTTTGAAGCCGACCGTTTTACTCATCAATCAGAGAAGGCAGTAGTTTTGCTGATATTATAGACCTTTATTCTTTTGACAAAGAACTCAGAGTTTTATTGTTTACCGCCATTCAAACGATAGAAGTTTCCGTTCGCACAAAAATAATCAAGTACTTTGCTCTTCAATTTGGTGCATTTTGGTTTATGGACGAAAATTATGCGACCAATGGGATGCGTTTCGCAGCGAACTTGGCTGTTATCCGTAAGGAAGTATCTCGCTCTCATGATGATTTTATTACAAAGCATTTTCGCAAGTATAGTGAGCCAGACTTACCTCCTGTTTGGAAAACGTTGGAAGTTATCTCAATGGGTACACTATCCAAACTTTATTCTAACTTTTCGGATGCTACCGCTAAACATGCCGTAGCGAGAGAGTTCGGCTTGAATCATCACAAATTCTTGCGAAGCTGGTTGGAGTGTCTTGCCGTGCTTCGTAATTGCTGTGCCCATCATTCAAGGCTGTCAAACCGTGTCTTTCCTGTAAAACCAATGATGCCTGAGCGTATGCCGAATACATGGATTGCAGATTTCACGTTTCGTGAGCAAACTCTTTATCCGCAATTATGCTATGTAGTGTATTGGCTCAACTCCATCTCTCCTGATAACACCTTCGTAGCCAGTTTCAAACGACTTCTGGCAAATCACCCATCAGTAAGCCCCCATTTGTTAGGATTTCCTTGTCATTGGGAGCAAGAACCTTTGTGGAGATAATGAATATCTGTCTAATAAAAGTCATCTACGAAAACAAGGAACATATCAAATAAAATGTAGTAACTTCATAGTGGCTTGTAAAATGAACCTAAATAGATGTGGAATGTAAAAGACAAATTACACAAAAAAAGCAACTTATATTAAAGTTAAAAATCAATAAAAGCGTTAAATCTTCACCCTTTAGAATATACCATTAAAAGTTACGACCATATTTCTGACTTATTAGTTGCAAAATATTGAGTAATAATCGGTTGTAAATACTTTGTTTTAAAGTACTTAACTCGCTGATATTCAATAAATAAAATATTTTGCTGTGACTCCGACAGTAAACCTTCTATAAACCAGCCCGACTGAAATAACGTCTGATGTTCCACAGAATTACAGCTGAACACATACCACATCACCAGATAAGTAACAATATCAAAAATAGAACTTATCGGTCCGATAAATATCATAAAACGGCTAATATCAGAAGCATCCCATTTACGAGGCTTACGGAGATAATCAGCATCCATACGGTCAAAAGGAATGGTAGTCTGCGAAATATCATAAAGCAAATTCTGGATCAGCAGATGAATCGGCAACATCGGAAGGAAAGGCAAAAATGCACTTGCAGCCATTACACTAAACATATTTCCAAAATTCGAACTTGCTGTCATCTTTATATACTTAGTGATATTTCCAAATGTTTTTCTACCCTCAAGCACACCATCTTCCAACACCATCAAGTCCTTTTCCAGTAGAATAATATCTGCACTCTCTTTGGGCTATATCTACTGCTGAATCAACCGAAATGCCGATATCCGACTGACGTAAAGCAGCAGCATCATTAATACCGTCACCCAAAAAGCCTACAGTATTCTGCTGCTCTTGAAGCAACATAATGATCTGTGTCTTCTGAATAGGAGTTAATTTAGAAAATACATTTGTCTTACAGACAGCCTGACGCTGTTCTTCCTCCTCCATGGCTTCGAACTGCGGTCCAGTCAGTGCGTTGCGGGTTTCTATTCCAACCTGACGGGCAATAGTCTGCACTACCGCATCATTATCTCCAGAAAGAATCTTCACTTCTATCCCGTGTTCATGCAGTTGCTTGATTGCGCTTGCTGCCGATTGCTTGGGAGGATCAAGAAATGCCAGATAACCAATGAGTACCATATCTTTCTCATCTTCTACCTTGAAATCACATTCCTTGCTCAAATAACTTTTATGAGCAACAGCCAGTACCCGCATTCCCTGCTTGTTCATCTGCAAACTTATTTCCTGCGCTTTTTTTCTCAGCTCAGCGGAAAGCGGATGAACAGCTCCGTCGAACTCGGCATAAGAACAGATATCAAGCATTTCTTCTACTGCTCCTTTCGTAATAATCTGCCGTTTGCCCTGTTTGTCTTCCACAACAACCGACATTCTGCGGCGTGCAAAGTCAAAAGGAATTTCATCTACCTTTTTATAATTATCTTTCAGATACTCCAACGAAAGCTCCTTGATGTGCGAAAGAATCGCTTTATCCATCAGATTCTTCAATCCGGTCTGAAAGAAGCTGTTAAAATAAGCATGACGCAAAATACGCTTGTCATTGTCACTCGAACCATCCGCATTGATATACTTCTCCAACACAATCTGATCGCATGTCAATGTACCTGTCTTATCGGTACAAAGAATATTCATAGCACCAAAATTCTGAATGGCATTTAAATCCTTGACAATTGTCTTCTTTTTCGACATTGCCACTGCTCCCTTAGAAAGATTCGCAGTTACAATCATCGGAAGCATTTCAGGAGTCAGCCCCACAGCTACAGAAATGGCAAAAATAAACGCATCAAACCAGTCGCCTTTGGTCAACCCGTTCACCAGGAATACAAACGGAATCATCACCAGCATGAAACGTATAAGCAAAATACTCACTTTATTGATTCCCTTGTCGAACGCAGTTGCAGCCCGATGTCCGACGATACTTTTCGCAATGGTTCCCAGATAAGTATTATTCCCTGTTTCAAAAACAATACCGGTAGCAGAGCCACTTACCACATTCGAGCCCATATAACAAATGTTATCCAGTTCGACTACACTACCTTTATTATATTTCTTTCCTTTTACTTCCGGATGCTTCTCAATGGGATCAGACTCTCCGGTAAGCGAAGACTGGCTGACAAACAAGTCCTTAGCCTCAATAATACGAATATCGGCAGGTATCATGTCACCGGCAGCAATCATCACAACATCTCCAGGAACCAGTTCTGCTATATTAATTTCTTCATCATGATTTCCAGCCCGCTTTACATAACAAGTATTGGTAACCATCTTCAGCAGTGCTTCACTCGATGCATTAGCTTTCCACTCTTGACAGAAGCGAAGAATAGCACTGAAAATCACCATTGTAGAGATAATAACGATAGCGGTCCAATCTTGTTCTCCTGGAGCCGCAAGCAATACATCAAGCACAAACGATATAACAACCAGTCCTGTCAATACCCCAATAAAAGGATTTATAAATGCCTTGATGAAAGTAGAAAGCGGATTTTTCTTTTTCTCATGCTCCACCTCATTTCTACCATAAACAGACTGCCGCTTTTCCACCTCATCAGCCGTAAGCCCGATTCGGCTTGTTTGAAAATAGCTAAAGACAGAGCCGAGTGGCTGAGTTGCTGCCAGAAAAACTTTTTCTGCATTGAAGGCAAATTGTTCCTTACGCTTTTTCTTCTTCCACATTGTTACTTCAATTTTG
>ENA-OQAN01000739-OQAN01000739.1-human-gut-metagenome-genome-assembly--contig:-NODE-739-length-16207-cov-6.328172_pt1 | contig 16207 bp, 20 predicted proteins | sample MGYA00242735_ERZ504527 | MGnify/ENA primary metagenome ERZ504527 (study PRJEB26092, sample SAMD00036230) | human gut metagenome | host: Homo sapiens | study: EMG produced TPA metagenomics assembly of... | reverse complement strand
ATAACAGTGGTATTATTATCTTGGAACTTCAACATAATGATGCCTCCTTTCGTTGTATTCCCTACAAAAAGGATAGCATATTTTGTTGAAGTTTCTTTATATTTTATTTTATCTAGCACAACAAGTTAATTTATGAAATTTCTATAATCAGTTATCTGTCAGAACCGCCACAACTCCGGAATATAACACGATAAATCCCATAATTACCGCAACTATATCAGCGGAATGAAAATCAATATTGAAGATCATGCCGCCCGCGATCATCACCTCAACAGTAACGATCAGACCCAGAATAACTGCCATCATTCTGGAAAACTTATGATTCTCTTTTCTTCTTCTCATTTTCTGTGCGGTACCTGCTGCATTTGCCATAATAAGCCCTCCCATTTCTTTCGAACACATTTTCAGAACATACATTCGTTTCTGTGTTTTATAATACCACACTCTTATAAAAAATGGAAGAGGTTTGTTCGAACATTTGTTTTTTTAATAAAAAGAACTGTTATGTCAGCGCCTCTGCTCATCTGACACAACAGTTCTCTTGTATAAATAATGTTAAAGTCAACAGATATATTCGATATTGCCAAAAACAATTTATCAGCAATCACTACTGCTCTTACATAAACTGTGCAAACACAGACGCACCTACAACAGTCAGAAGACCGGCAACTGCGATTGCAAGACTGCTCATGGCACCTTCTATTTCACCCAGCTCCATTGCCTTTGCAGTACCGATAGCATGGGCAGAGGTTCCAAGTGCCAGGCCCTTAGCGATTGGTTCTTCAATACGCGCAAGTTTGATCACAGTCTCTGCGATCATATTTCCAAGAACACCGGTAATAATAATAACTGCAACTGTAATAGTCACAATGCCTCCAAGTTCTTCAGAAACGCCCATTCCGATGGCAGTTGTAATAGACTTCGGAAGAAGTGTTACATACTGTTCATGACTCAGGCTGAACAGCTTTGCAAGAATCAGCACACTGACCAGACTGGCAAGCACACCGGAAACAATTCCAATGATTACAGCTTTCAGATTCTTTTTCAGAAGTTCCATCTGCTGATACAGCGGAACTGCCAGGCAGACCGTTGCAGGTGTGAGCAGGTAGCTGATATACTGACCGCTCTGATTATAGGTGTCATAATCAATATGCAGTAAACAAAGCACAGCTATTACTGCAATGATCGCGATCAGAAGCGGATTAAAAATTGCCATCTTAAATTTTCTTTTCAAAAGAAGTCCTGCCTCATATGCGATCAGGCTGATTGCTGCGCCAAAAAACAGGGAATTACTCATAAATTGTGTCATGATCTTTTCTGTCCTTTCTTTCTGTCCATACGAATAACTGCCTGTGTGACACGACCTGTCACAATCATTACCACAACTGTGGTGATCACTGTGATCAGAATGATCGGCACACATACCGGTTTCAGTATGCCCCAGGCTGTCAGTAATCCGACACCTGCCGGAATAAACATAACCGGCATGATCTCTATGAGAAATTCAGCTGCTTCTTTGACCTGTTCCAGCCTGATAATGTGTGTTCCCAGTGCGATCAGCATGATCACCAGTCCGTACACACTTGCAGGTACAGGAAGCGGGATCAGAACATGTAATGCCTCTCCCATTGCGGATATCAGTAAAATAATCCAGAATTGTCTTACGTATTTCATTTTCAGTCTCCTCTAATCCTTACTGAACGGCTACAGGCTTCATCATTCCAGTTACCTGATCTTCGTACTCCTGAGTTTCCTCGAGAGATGCTCGACCGGTTCTCTGGATCTTTGTCACGCCCGGATACTGTCCCGGGAAAGATTCCAGCATGATCCCATCGCCGTATATCTTTACTTTATCCCCATTTTCCAATACATCATCGGAAATTAATTTTCCTTTTTTATTGTAAATGCCCTCTGCCGGTATGTCTGCGCTGAAAATAGTTCCATTGTTCAGATTCACAAAAACTCCGGTCTTCAGAAATTCTCCTGTCTCGATATAGATTGCAGAAATAGCATTTGCTTCCTCTTTCTGCTCTTCCTCCCTGACCATCTGTGCCTGCTTTCCTACCATATTCCAGAAAGCACCTCCCATTACAGCAAAAATGGCGAGCAGAACAATCATACCGATGATAAACTTCCAGTCTCGTTCTTTTTTATTTTTCAAATATTCAACTCCTTTATATTGGTCTAACCAATCTCGGTTCATTACGTTTTTTAATTATAGCGTATTCATCACAAATTGCAAGGTTGTTTCTGCGTAAAAAAAAGTTTTTACAGAATCCTGATTCTTTTCTGCAAAAATTTTTTCTTCTATATATTATACTGTGGTAAGCAGTGCTTCCATCCAGACTTCTTTACGAAAAAGAATAAATACGATATACTTTACATAAATTATAAAGGCTTTATCCAAAGGATTATTGAAGTAGAGACTGTGCTGTTACACACCCCTTGGGTCAAAAGAAATGTGGGACAGGGCACACCTACCAATAATTCTTCTCTCCCATATATCCGAAAATCGAACGCCATCGAAGTTTAGATGCGCATACCAAAGTTCCTGTGTCTCCATCTTCCAGCTCTGTTTTATCTTCACAGTCGCTCCAGATGATACAATCCTCTTTCAGAATTATATTGGAATCGAGTATTTCGCATGAATAGCGTTCGTCTGCCGGAAATAACTTTAAGTATTTTAATCCCTGAAATTCCATTTCAATCATTGAATCTTCTTCATACTGCCGTTGTATTATTACTCTCAGAATCCTGCGATCGTTTACAGGATACATATCCAGGTTTTCATTAACATATGCTCCGCTCAGATAATGCATCTCTTTGATACAGCTATCATGGAAAAACGACACTCTTTCCATAAATTCCTTCAGCGAATTCTCATCTGTAATCTCATTCCACTTGTGCATATTATCACCACTTTCATTACTGTGTATTTTTTCTTCCCTCCTGACCAATCTACTTTGTCTTCTGTTTACTTTTCAGGAATCATGGCAACCTTTTCCCACTGATAAGTTCCATTATCGACTGTCATTACTGCCATGGTGATTTCCTGGTCGAAACGTCTGGGACCGCAGCTTCCCGGGTTAAGCCATAGGCGGTTGTCTATCATTTTTTCGAAATATTTATGGGTGTGTCCGAAGATTACCACCTGTGTGTCTTTTAAATCCCAGTCTACGTCTTTTTTATTGTGGGTCATGAAAAATTTCACGCCTTCTATGGTGAAATGTAAAGTTTTCGCAATTCCCTCTGCCCAGTCCTTATCGTTATTTCCTCGGACTACATAAATAGAACCCATCATACGCAGTTTATCCAGAATTTCCGGTTTGTTTACGTCACCTGCGTGGATAATACAGTCGCAACCCTTTAAAATTCCCAGTATTTCCGGCCTGAGCAGGCATGGGTATCTGAAATAATCCCTATTTTCTTCATACACTATTTCCTCGCTAATCATTCTCTTATAGGCCGTTTTATAATTTCATCATTCTATGTTTAATTTTCATCAAACAATTCAATCTTTCCATATTCCCCATCATACCCCGGAATTCTCTTCACATTTCCGGTTCTTACATTTTCAATTCCTTCCGCAATCCGTTCTCCTGCACAGGATTTAATATCTTCTGACGGTACATTTCGCAGAATGTCGAATTCTGTCCCCAGTGTCTGAATCATCTGTTCAAAACACCCCTGCACTTTCTTACTTGCAGTGGAATAGCCCATACATGTAGAGATCACTTCCGGCAGAGGTACAAGGCTTTCATATTTCTTACCATCTTTTTTCACAAAACCTTCCGCTCTGTCTGCAAGCTGTTCTACTCTGTGATCTACGCCCATGGTCAGCTTCTTTCCGCAGACAGGGCAGATTCCTCCAAGCCGTTCTGCTTCCACCGGGCTTAATGATACACCACATTTTCTGTGACCATCGAAATGATATTTCCCCTCTTCAGGAAAAAATTCTACTGTTCCTTCCAGCCCTTCGCCAGTCTGGATTGCCCGATAAAGTCCTTCATAGGAACAGTCAATATCCAACAGATTCGCCTCGCGCCCCAGCTTAGACGGGGAATGTGCATCTGAATTGGATACAAGCTGATAGCGGTCCAGTTTGGAAATTCTCCAGTTCATAGCCGGGTCAGAGGAAAGCCCTGTTTCCAGTGCATGTATATACGGTGCCAGTTCCTCGAAACATTCCTCTACAGAATCAAATCCTGATTTCGCACCTAATACAGAGAAATGCGGTGTCCAGATATGAGCCGGAATCAGAATTCCTTCCGGGCATACATCCAGCATCATTTCCAGAAGATCATGACTGTCCAGACCAAGAATCGGACGACCATCTGAGTGAATATTTCCGATTTTTTCCAGACGCTGTGCCATGGCATCTGCTGCCTCCAAACTGGGAAGCAGGATTACATTGTGTACTTTTCTGGTCTTTCCATTTTTCTTATAAATAGAACTGATTTCCCCGGAGACAACAAAACGTGTTCCTTCTCCCGGGAACTTCCGGCTTTCTTCTTTTACATATGCATCTCTGAGGCGGTACAGGCCGTTTCCCTCTGAAACAAGTCTCTCCTTCAGTTCTTCTCTCCATACCGGATGCGTGAAATCACCTGTTCCAATCAGTGAAATTCCTTTCTTTCTCGCCCAGAAATCCAGATTTTCAGGCGTGCCCTCTTTGCTTGTCGCCATGGAAAATCTGGAATGAATGTGCAGATCAGCTATCATTTTCATTAACATTTATCTCCTTAAATTCACATCAAAATATTTCTTTTCAAGAGTTATAAAATATCAACACCCAAAGATATATTTATAACTTCCATCCGTTTTCTTTCAGCCACAACTTGTACGTCTCATACTCCGGCATTACTTTCCCGACCTCGTCCCAGAATGCCTTCGAATGATTCATTTCCTTCAGATGGCAGAGTTCATGTACCACTACATAATCCAGCACTTCCGGAGGTGCCAGTATCAGTTTCCAGTTAAAGTTCAGATTCTTCTCACTGCTACAGCTTCCCCATCTTGTTTTCTGTTCTCTGATGGTGATATTGCGGTAAGAAACGCCCATGAGTCTGGCAAAATAAGAAACTCTTTTGGTAATCGTTTCTTTTGCTTTTCGTATATAGACATTTCGTTTCGATTCGCTCAGATCTGCGCTCAGCGGCTTCTGTTCCCGGTATTCTTTTGTCCGTTCCAGACATCCCAGAACCCACTCCTGCTTCTGGTTTACAAATTTTTTGATCCTCGGCAGACCTGTACGGAGAGGTGCGCGAACGATTACGTTTCCATCCCTGCGAACCTCCAGAGTCATGGTTTTTCTGGCACTTCTTATGACTGATATTCGAATTCTCCGCAGGTGAATTTCTCCTGATTATTTTTTGTTTCGAATTCTCTCATCCATATATTCCTCCATCTCTGCTGCCAGAATATCCATCTTTTCCTGTGTTTCCGGCAATGCATAAGGAACCCTGTCCATAATTCTTTTCACATAATCATGTTCACGCATGATCTCATAGGTTTCCGGGAAATTGATGTCATAATACTGAGCAATATAGGAAATCCAGTAGTCCACTTTTGAAACTCTGTCTGAAGATAATACAGATTCCTTTGCCATACAGGACTCCCATACCTTTGGCGCGATTACTCCTTCACCAACACCCTTCTCATCCACTCCCAGAAGTGTTTCCATTGACTCTTCCAGCTTTACCCTGCAATTATCCAGCTTGTCTGCATCTCGGATTAACTTTGCATGAAGCAGGGTTCTCTCGTCCGTAATTCCTTCCAGTTTGAAATCACTGTGCTTCTCAATCGCAGTGCAGATCAGACTGTCAAACCTGTCATCCTTCACAAATCTGCGGATCATTTTCTCCGGTCCGAACAGAAGCTGTGCACCATATGCTGCATGCTCCATAGTTCCCGGTTCAAAGCTGTCAAATCGTTTAATCTGTTCAAATCTTCCAATATCATGGAGCAATCCGATTACCTTCGCCAGCTGTACATCTTCCTCATCCAGCCCCATACGGCGGGCAATGTCCTCTGCTGCATCAACCACTCCATAAGTATGTACGATCTTCAGATGAATCTTATCATCCGCTCTGTCATATTCATCCAGATATGCTTCAAAAGCAGCTTTCGCTGCATCAAAGTCTCTTGTTAAGTCTAATAATTTATCCATTATTATTATAATCCCTTCTTTATTCCTGTTCGGACTACTTTATATTTTCTCAACCATTATTTTCTGCTTCCATACACCTTTTCTCACAATCATAAGATATACCTGAAACGATATGGAATCACAGTCATAAATGAAAGGTTCTTCTCTGTAGATCAGAGTCTGAACATTCTCTGCTTCCAATTCTTCTTTTCTTCGTTCAGCTTTTTCCATCAATTCATGTAGATATTTATTCTGTTTTCTGCCAAAATCTCTGTCCGGATAGACCGATGCTGCTTCCCTGATTTTTTCTCCCAGCAGAGTAATCACCGGTAAATGACTGCTCCTGCAAAGCATTCCGGCTATCTTTTTGGCATTTGATATATCCGGATTTTTTTCATAACGCCTGAGCATTTTTCCCAGTTTTTCATCTCCTGCTTCCGTTGCCAGTTCCTGCATAACTGCCAGTGCTTCCGCCGTTACCTCCCATGGGTTGTCCACCGGAACAATATACTTCTCCGGTACTGCCGGATAAAAAAGATAGTTTAACGGCGGGAAATCACGCAGCATTGCCAGCTTTCGTTCCTGTTCCGTGCAATATTTTTCTCCCAGATACTCATATTTATCCCGCAATATGGCAATCTGATACTCCATGACTCTCAGGTTTTCGTATCCCTTCACCCAGAAATGTCCCAGCTCTCCATAGTTATACAAATGGGTTTCCAGCAAAATATCTTCAAAAAATACAGTAAACACATTCCGCCCCTGATGAATCACCAGAATATACTCTGCTTCACATAAATCTCTGTCTGCTTTCTCTACAGAGCCCTCAAACTCTCCTTCATAATCCCTGACATAATTTCCCGTCATCCTGGCATTTTTCAGAACCAGAAAACTTTCCACCGCATCATTCATCAGATAAATCAAACGTAATTCTCCACTCTCCGTCTGTCCGGTAAAACCATCCGGAATATCCACAAATTCACACTGTTCCTGCTCCAGAAGCAGATTTAATTTTTCAAAATTGTCTTCCATTATATCTTCCATCCTTAACTCCTGCTGTTTCTGTACAATGTCTTTCGCCGATTCTGTTTAACACACTTGATAAAAGAATCCATTGCATCGTTTCATGGAATTACCGCAATGCAGAAGCAGGATACATTTGCACAATTTTACAGATATGTTTTTATGATATCACTAATCATATTTTCTGCCAAATAGAAAAATTTTTCTATTCAATAAAGAAACTGATTTTACTTCTCTGTAATTGACATCCCAAACATAATATTTTACAATATAACAAAGAACAAAGAAACCAAGCAGTATGTATATTACAGAATAAACAAACATAAAATAGGAAGGAGGCATACACGAATGGCAACAGCAACAATCCCATTGAAAGGCAGCGCATCCATGGAATCAAAAAAAGTCAGTATTTCATCTAAACGCCAGATTACTATCCCGCAGAAATTTTTTACGCTTCTGGGTTTTAATACGGAAGCAGAATGTATCATGCGTGGAAACGAACTGGTTTTACGCCCCGTTAAAGAAAATACCAGTGGTGAATTTGCCGAACAGATTCTTGCCGATCTGATCAGACAGGGATATAGCGGTGAAGAATTACTTGAGAAATTTAAACAGACACAGCGAAAAATCCGTCCGGCAGTTGAAGCAATGCTTGCCGAAGCAGACCGGGTCGCAGAATCTAAATCAGGAGGATACTCCTTAGAGGATGTTTTCGGAACGGAGGATGAAAAATGACACAGGTACAGATCCTTCCACCTGCAGCAAAATTTCTGAAAAAACTTAAAGATAAAAAGCTGAAATCTCTGTACAAAGAAGCTATTGAAATGATATGTGAAGATTATTCCATCGGCGAAGAAAAGACAGGTGATCTGGCAGGAATGTACGGTTATGACATTTATTATAATAAAACTAATTATGAACTGGCATATCGGGTGAGACAGCTTGATGATTTAATAATCATCGTTATCATGGCCGGAACCAGAGAAAATTTTTACGAGGAGTTAAAACGTTATATACGCACTATATAACAGTACATATTTGTATCACAAGATAATCCCCCGGAAGTTAATCAGTACTTCCAGGGGATTATTCTATTGACAAAATTTATTCCTGCGCTCCCGTATCAGATGTCAGATATCTTTGCCATGTCTCATTGACATTCTGAATATAGCATTTTACAATAGAACAAAGAAACCAATCAGTATACATGATAAAAAACACTGAACAGAAAGGAGTCATTTCCATGGGACGATTTGTAAATTCGGGAAACAGCGCTTTTCAGGTTGCGCTGAATTCAGAAATCTATGTAGATAAAACCGGTTTACTGGCATATACAAATAAGGTTATGGACACCACTGCAAAATTCATATGCAACAGTCGCCCCCGTAGGTTCGGGAAATCCATCACTGCCGATATGCTCACCGCATATTACTGTAAAGGCTGTAGTTCCGAAGAAATGTTCTCATCTCTGGAAATCGGTCAGGCACCTGGTTTCACGAAATATCTGAATCAATATGATGTGATCCATCTGGATATTCAATGGTGTATGGAACCAGCCGGCGGTCCGGAGAATGTAGTTTCCTACATCACTGAAAAAACGATTCTGGAATTAAGAAATTATTACCCTGAAATTCTGCCTGACTCCATAAGTTCTCTGCCTGAGGCTCTGTCCTGCATTAACACTGCCACTGGTCAAAAGTTCGTAGTAATTATTGATGAATGGGATGTTTTAATCCGAGATGCCTCTACCGACCTGGTAGTCCAAGAGGAATACATCAACTTTCTCCGCGGTATGTTCAAAGGTTCTGAACCTACCAAATATATTCAACTGGCTTACCTCACCGGGATTCTTCCAATCAAAAAAATCAAAACACAGTCAGCTCTGAACAATTTTGCGGAGTTTACAATGACTGACGCCAGGATCTTTTCCAGATATATTGGCTTTACGGAGGAAGAAGTACGAATGCTCTGCGAAAAATACCACCGGGATTTCTCCAAAACCAAGCACTGGTATGACGGTTATCTGCTGGAGCAATATCAGGTATACAATCCTAAAGCAGTAGTAGAATTAATGATCTGGAATAAATTCCAAAGCTACTGGTCGGATACCGGAACCTACGAAGCAATTGTGCCTCTGATCAATATGGATTTTGACGGACTCAAAACTGCCATTATAGAAATGTTGTCCGGTAATTCCGTAGAAATCGATCCTACGACTTTCCAGAATGATATGGTGAACTTTACCTGCAGAGATGATATTCTTACCTGCCTGATCCATCTGGGATATCTGGGTTATGATCAGGACACTCATTCTGCATTTGTTCCAAACGAAGAAATCCGTCAGGAACTTGCCAAAGCTGTTAAACGAAAGAAATGGAATGAATTTCTGACATTCCAGCAGGAATCCTCAGAGTTGCTAGATGCCACTCTGGACATGGACGCAGACACTGTGGCCAGATCCATTGAAAAAATACACGATGAATACGCTTCAGCTATTCAGTACAACAACGAAAACTCCCTCAGCAGCATTCTGTCCATCGGTTATCTCAGCACTATGCGGTATTATTTTAAACCTATACGTGAATTTCCTGCAGGCAGAGGTTTTGCAGATTTTGTCTACCTTCCAAAGCCAGAATATTCCAGAGATTACCCTGCACTTGTTGTTGAGTTAAAATGGAATCAAAATGCCCAAACCGCAATCCGGCAGATAAAAAACAGGCAGTACCCTGAGGCTGTTGCAAATTATACTGACAATATTTTACTTGTTGGAATTTCTTATGATAAGAAGCAAAAAACACATAATTGTGTAATCGAAAAATACTCTGAGAAATAATAAAGGGGCTGATTGTCCTTTACGGAGAACATCTTACCGATTATCTATACGAAAAAAGAAAAGCAGGAATGGGAAGCTCTTGTAAGCTAACCCATTCCCACTCTCTGTCTATTCCTTCGCCATTTGTATTATTACCAGAAGTTTCCTGATACTTCCAATCACTTTATATATGTCCATAATGATTTTCAGACAGTCATTCTTATAATATTTTTCTTCTCCCATGGAAACAATACCGCTTTCACATATATTCTATATTCAGCGCTTGAAAGTACCAGGAATTAATAATTTTTCACGTACAAAATCTTTAAAATCGCTTCTTTGTTTCCATATCCTGATTGTATCACACAGACTCCCGAAATCGCATGCCAACACATAAACAACTATGTTTCACTACATATTTAACCATTTTTTCCAATCTTCCTCTCAGACAAATTGCATCCCGCCATTTTTTATAGTATGATTATTGGAAATACAAGTTTATTTTATCCATCTGTCACATCCGACAGATATTGTCACCGACATAAGAAACTACAACCACTTTACTTTAATCCAAAGGAGCTTAATCCCATTTTGAAACTTGCAATCTGCGAAGACAATCCTTCACATTATGAAATAATACATACTATTCTGCAAAAGTATCCTCCGGGAGCTTTTGAAATAACACATTTTATATCCGGTGATGAATTTCTCCGGGCTGTTGCTGAAAATGGATGCCCTTATCCCATTGTACTGACGGATATTGATCTTGGTTCTGACACTGTAAATGGCATCTCACTTGCAGAAAAGATCAACCATATCAGCCCGGACACTCAGATTATTTTTATCAGCCAGTATCTGCAATATGCTACCGCAGTATATGAGACAGAACACATCTACTTTATCCATAAACAGCAGATGGAAAAATATCTCCCTCTGGCTCTGAGAGCAGCGTACCAGAAGCTTGAGAAACTGCATACACGGTATCTGTATTTCTCCGGAAATTCACGCAATTATCAGGTGCTCTGCTCCGATATTCTTTATCTGGAACGAAATCTGAGGCAGACCACGATCTATACCAGAACAGGAACATATACAACAAAAGAAAGACTGACAGCTCTTACAGAAAGAATGAAACCAGATTTCTGTCTCTGCCATAACAGCTTTGCCGTTAATCTTCATGCTGTACGTACTTACAGTCATAAGGGCATTATACTTTCTGATAATACAGAGATCCCTGTCAGCAGATCTTATTACCAGCAGTTTAAGGACGCGTTTGCTTTCATGATGCTTGCCGGTCACAGGGAGGTGCAGTAAATGAGCAGTCATATGATCAATCTATTCTTGTGTATTCTATCCAGCCTTTATCTGTGTTTTGGACTGCTTTACTTTTGCTGCAGGATCCTGCCAAGCAAACGCAAGATCTCACTCCCGCTGTTTTTGTGTCTGTCAGTATTTATGGCACTGTTATTTTGGATCAAACGTGAATCACAGCATAATGGAATTACAATCGTATTTCAGCTTACAACATTTCTTGTAACACTTTTTTTATTCCAAGCATCTTTTATGAAAAAATTAGCCGTTTATTTTATTTTCCAGCTGCTGATAATCTGTCCGGAAATTTTATGTACCAGTGTTTTCATTGCACTTCATAATCTTTTTATACCGACCGATACCTATACTCCGCACAACCTGATATCCAGTTGTTCACCTGCAGAATATTTCGTTATCGAACTCTCCAACATCCTGCTTGGCCTGTTTCTTCTCTGGAAAATATCAGAAATCCTGCGGCAGTGTATAGATTATTTGAAAATACTCACCTTTTTACAACTGTTACTGCCACTGATCGCTCCGGTTTTTCTCAATGTTATAATTTCCCTTCAGAAAAAGCCCGAAGCAGTTCTGGCTCTGAGCATCATTTACTGGATCATATGTATCGACAGTTATCTGCTGTTTCTGCGTGCAGTCCGTTCTTTAGCCCAGCAGCACAGGGAATATTTACAGAAAAAAATGGAAATTGAGCTGATGAAAAAGCAGATAAATGATTCCGTTCAGTTAAGTAATGAATATGCCAGTCTCCGGAAATGGAATCACGATATTGAGAATCACATCATGTCTGTCATGTATTTGATGGATATGAAAAAATATGAGGAAGCAGAAACATATACCGCTTCTGTTCTGTCCCGGCTTAATTGCAGACCACAAGAAAAACAACCAGAGGAGGATTGCAGTCATGAAAAAGAACATTAAATTGATTCCTTTATTTCTCTTCCTCTTTGTATTCCAGTTGTTATATTTTCTGTCTACGATTTATACAGAAAATTGATCATATCTTTCTGATCCTGGCAGTGTTTATGATCCTGATCTGTATTCTTTTATACTGCGTGCTTTCTGATGTGTTAAAGAAATCCAATACTGAAATGGAACTGGCTTTTCTTCAAAAGCAGAAACAATTAAAACAGGAACAGGATTACAGTCTTCAGATCCGCAGACAGGATACTCGGGATTTTCAGACCAAAACTGTACAGGAACTTCAGGATTTCCAGATACTTCTGGAACAGGGAAAATATGAACAGGCTGATACTGCGATCAGAAATCTGAATCAGACTTTTCAGAAGGATCGTTTTCATCCTTACTGTCAGAATAACCTGTTACAGGCAATCCTGGAAGGGAAACGGCTTCGTGCAGAACAGGAACATATCCAGGTATCCTATGAAATCCTTTTACCGGAAAAGATTTCCATTAATACGACTGACCTGAGCAGTATATTTTTTAATCTTCTGGACAACGCTATCGAAGCTTGTAGCTCTTCCGGCAATCCTGATCCTGAAATCCGGCTGTCTGCAAACATTTCCAACGGATTTCTTACCATATATATGCACAATACCAAGAACCCGTTACAGAGTTTTACACATAAGACTACGAAATCAGAACCGGGTTCTCATGGATATGGACTTTCTATTATTGAAGATATCTGCCAGAAATATAATGGCTCCTATCAGTGGATCGACCATAATAATACTTTTGATTCCATTGTCTTACTACAGATAAAAAATCTCTGAAAAAAGGAGGCGCTTTCCATGCCAGTTACTCCCACGATTGAAGTAGATGATACCCTGAAAGAACGAAGCTCTCATGGCTCCTTTGAGCTTCCCATAGAAACCTATACAGACAACTGCGAGATATTCCATTCTCTCTACAACCACTGGCATGACGAGATGGAACTGATTTATATTGAATCCGGCAGCGGACTGGTCCGTCTGAACAAAGAGATCCTCCGCGTCAAGGCCGGTGATCTGATCATTGTAAACCGTGGCGTTCTCCATGGCATAAAAACAGATCTGAAGAATATCCTTTATTTCCGGAGTATTGTTTTTGACTGAACTTCCTGTCAGGCCCGGCGGGAGATTTATGTCAGGAACGTGTCATTTCCCTGTTGATGGATAATCAGGCGGAATTTACCCATATTATTTCCAGATCTGATGACAATTATGGGAATATCTGCCTGCTTTTTGACAGGATCCATTCCTGCCATAAAAGAAAAAAAGCCATATTATTTCGTAAAATTAAAGGCTCTGTTCTTCAGCTTTTTCTACGAAATGCTCATGGGAAATTACATCACTCCCGCAGATAAGGATGAGAACAAAAGTCTTGCTTCTATTAAAAAGATCCTGGACTACATTAACCTCAATTATTCACAGCCGCTGACCGCAGCAGAGCTCACTGCTCTCTCTAATTACAGCGAATACTACTTTATGAAACTGTTCAAGCAATATACCGGTAAGACTCTGATTGCCTATATCAATGACCTGCGCATTGAGAAAGCCAAGCCTATGCTTCTGCACTCCGACTCCTCTGTCACAGAGATCGCACTGGAAGTAGGCTTCAACAACACCAGCTATTTCATCAAAAAGTTCCAGCAGGCAACCGGAATGTCTCCTCACAAATTTCGCAGAAACCTGTCATAAAATCGCAATTTTGTTGTATTTTTTTTAATAGACTGCTGATATAGTTATAGATGTCAGCAAGAGAACTTCTCTTCCTGATATAAATCAAAAACAATACACTATTCAAAACTAAAAAATAAGCAATCTAACTCATAAAAAAACACATATTCATTTCAGAAAGGGAGATTACGATGGAAACTTTAGAAAAACTCATCTACGACCTGTATAAGAAAAACGCACGTCAGTGCACAGACGAAGAAATCTACAATGCATTATTAATCTATACAAAGAACCAGCTCTTCGAAAGAGGCTATCAGGACGGAAAGAAGAAGATTTATTATATTTCCGCTGAATTCCTGATCGGTAAATTATTATCCAACAACCTGATCAACCTTGGATCTACGATGATGTTGCTAAATTCTTAAAAGAAAACGGCAAAGAAATCGCTGCTATCGAAGAAGTTGAACCGGAACCATCTCTTGGTAACGGCGGTCTTGGACGTCTGGCAGCATGCTTCCTGGATTCTATCGCAACTCTGGGACTTCCGGGCGAAGGTATTGGTCTGAACTATCACCTCGGACTGTTCAAACAGCTCTTTGAGAACAGACTTCAGAAAGAAACTCCGAACCCATGGATTGAAAAACACAGCTGGCTCACACCTGCAGGTGTTTCCTATACTGTACCGTTCCGCGGATTCTCACTGAAATCTTCCCTGTACGATATCGACGTTGCAGGCTACAATAACAAATCCATTCATCTGCACTTATTTGACATCGATCTGGCAGACGAATCTATGGTTCACGATGGAATTTCCTTTAACAAAAAGGACATCCTTCACAACCTGACACTGTTCCTGTATCCGGATGACAGCGATGATGACGGACGTAAACTCCGTATCTTCCAGCAGTACTTCATGGTATCCAATGCTGCACAGTTCATTCTTGACGAGGCAACAAAGAAAGGCTGCAATCTGCATGACCTTGCAGACTACGCAGTGATCCAGATCAACGATACTCACCCAAGTATGATCATTCCTGAACTGATCCGTCTCCTGACAGAACGTGGAATCGCCTTTGATGAAGCTGCTGAAATCGTATCCAAAGTATGTGCTTACACAAACCATACCATCCTTGCAGAAGCTCTGGAAAAATGGCCAATGGACTACCTTCTTGATGTAGTTCCTCACCTTGTACCGATCATCGAAAAACTGGATGAGAAAATCAAAGCAAAATATCCACAGGAAAATGTGGCAATCATCGACAAGAACAATCTGGTTCATATGGCACATATGGATATCCACTACGGATTCTCCATTAACGGTGTTGCTGCCCTGCATACAGAAATCCTGAAAACAAGCGAGCTGAAAGCTTTCTATGATATTTATCCGGAGAAATTCAATAACAAGACTAACGGTATCACATTCCGCCGCTGGTTAATGCACTGCAATCATCCGCTGACAGACTATATTACCTCCCTGATCGGTGATGAGTTTAAAACAAATGCAACTGCTCTGGAGAATCTCCTGAAATATAAGGATGATGAAGCAGTTCTGAATAAGCTCCTTGAGATCAAAACAGAAGCTAAGAAAACCTGTAAAGAATTTATCCTGTCAAACACAGGTGTTGAAATTGATGAAAACAGCATCTATGATATCCAGATCAAACGTCTCCATGAGTACAAACGTCAGCAGTTAAATGCTCTGTACATCATCAGCAAATATCTGGAGATCAAGGGTGGAAAGAAACCATCTCAGCCTGTTACCTTTATCTTCGGTGCAAAAGCAGCTCCTGCTTATGTGATCGCAAAGGATATCATTCATCTTCTGCTCACACTTCAGGATCTCATCAAAGATGATCCGGAAGTTGCACCATACATGAAGCTTGTTATGGTTGAGAACTATAATGTATCTGCAGCTGAGAAATTATTCCCTGCATGCGATATTTCCGAGCAGATCTCCCTGGCTTCCAAAGAAGCAAGTGTACAGGTAACATGAAGTTCATGCTGAACGGTGCTGTTACTCTGGGAACTATGGATGGCGCTAACGTTGAGATCAGTGAACTGGTTGGCAAAGATAACATCTATATCTTCGGTGAATCCAGTGAGAAAGTTATCGAACATTATGAGAAAGCAGACTACTGCTCCAGAAGATATTTATGAAAATGACAAACACATCAAAGAATGTGTTGACTTCATCGATAAGCGAAAAGATGCTGGCACTTGGCCACAAAGAAAATCTCGAAAGACTGCACCACGAACTGGTAAGCAAAGACTGGTTCATGA
>ENA-OQAN01000737-OQAN01000737.1-human-gut-metagenome-genome-assembly--contig:-NODE-737-length-16247-cov-5.449256_pt1 | contig 16247 bp, 16 predicted proteins | sample MGYA00242735_ERZ504527 | MGnify/ENA primary metagenome ERZ504527 (study PRJEB26092, sample SAMD00036230) | human gut metagenome | host: Homo sapiens | study: EMG produced TPA metagenomics assembly of... | reverse complement strand
CTCTAACATATCTTAAAAAAGATAGTTAGAAGCGACCGCACATTTTGATTATCATGTCAAAGTGCTTAACATAATTTTACAAAAAAAGAACAGGTACATATTTCTATATACACTGTTCTTTGTATAATCCTTATCTAAATGACATTGGTTTCTTTCCGGCGGCATTTTTCCACGATCCGTAACTCCGTCTTGCAGCCGCAATTATTTAATACCGATACGATCATGGAAAATATGTCAAAAGTGCTGACCTGTTTAGAAACACTGACGGACCAGAGTACAGAAAATTTTTAGTTACTGCTCCCGCATATAGTGTAAACAGTAACATTTTTTAGAAAAACTTCACAAATTGGCACTTTTTTCATTTTTTTATATATGTTATGCTAGTGGAAATATGACAAATATTTAGAATTGGAGAAATACCATGGAAAAAAAGACAGATTTTAAAGCACTTTCGAACAAGGCAAAAGTTCAGTATATCTGGGACTATTACAAACTGCATATTTTATTTGGAGGTGTCATTGCTGCGATCGTGATTGGTCTGGGATATCATTTTATCACTTACCGCAAGCCGGTACTCAGCGTCATCATGATCAATGTCCAGACAACCAGTGAAAATGCCGAGGCTGCGTTTGACGAATTTTCTGATGCTACCGGTTATGATAAAAAACAGCAGCCAATCGACGTTTCTGCAAATCTGCAGTTTTCCGATGATCCAAATGCAACAACGGACTACAACGACTACATGGTACTTTCCACGATGATCGGTGCCGGCGGCGAGGATCTTTTTTTCGGTACAGGAAGTGTTTACACCGATTATGCCGAAGAAGGTGCGCTGATGGATCTGCGCACCTATGTTTCGGATGATGTGTTAGAAAAATATAAAGATCATCTGATCTACTCCACCGATGATGGCGAGTCAGAGTCCTATCCATGTGCGATCGAACTGACCGATAATCGATGGATCCAGAAATATGGCATTTATGACAGCTGCTACTTTGGTGTTTTCAGCCGCTCCGAGCAGAAAGATTACTATACGAAATTTGCGGATTTCCTGCTGAACTACTAATTGGATTGGCAGGCACATTACTGCCTGCTCTGTCCATAATCTCTTAAATCTGCCCGGCACAGCCTGACATATTATTTCACTATCACCACCGAATATCCCGGCATTGTCAGTGTTCCATCCTGGAGCACTGCCTCTTCTGTGCCCGTCAGCAGTACACCGCCAACTGCAAGATCACCTCCGCTCTTTTCTCCAACTGTAACTCCGGATAAATCTACATCCGCACTCTCCGGAGCAAAATTGTAAACCAGAAGTATTTCTGAATCACCATATGTTTTCTTTATGACACATACCTTGTCATCTGAAATATTCTCCTCAAACTTTACTGTTCCACGGGCTATTTCCGGGTACTCATTGCGGAGTTTTATCGTCTGTTTTACAAACTGGTAAATAGAGTTTCCATCTTTCTCCTGTGTTTCGAGCGCACCGTATTTCATTTTTATGGCATCCATATCAGCAGGTCCCTTGCACATTCCATCGTCTGCGCTATCTTCGCTCCAATACATCGGTGCACGCTTATTTTCATCCTTACCGGAACCCTTCATGCCCAGTTCCTCTCCATAATACAGAAAAGCACTTCCAGACATCAACAGATTCATTGCCTGCGCGATCTTTGTCTGTTTTTCACTGTCATCCCCAGAATAATAACCTGCGCCTCGTGCCATATCATGATTTGTGTAAAATGGTGCATCGATATAGCTGTCACTGTACTGGGAAAGATTATCCTGTAGATTTACCAACGCCTTTCCATAGGAAGATGCCGAACCATTTTTAAGCACGGAAGTGATCGTTCCGGTGCTGTCCGCAAAAGAAAAATCAAAACAGCTGTCAATACCACTCTCATAGTATTTTGCGTAGGTATTCTGATCCGTCCAGACCTCCGCCACGATATAGGCATCCTCTTTTTTCTCTTTTACCATGGAATGAAACCATGACAACACTTCCACATTTTTATCCACACTTCCGCTGTAATACTCTTTTGCCGCATCCAGGCGGAATCCGTCCACCCCCAGATCAAGCCAGAAGTCTACGATCTTGTCAAATTCATCACGGACTGCCTGACTGCCAGTTTAAATCCGGCATCTCGCTCCAGAACTGCGCCTCATAATACCAGTCTGTACCATCGAGCTTACTGTAACCGCCCTGCATTTCCTTAGAAAAATTATAGTAATCCACATAAGGACACTCCGACGCATCCGGCTCTGCTCCCTCCGGCAGGTTTTTCAGGTAATCTGCTGCCGTTTTAAACCATTCATGCTGGGAGGAAGTATGGTTCATGACAAGATCGATAATGACATTGATTCCCCTCTCATGGCATGCCGCGATCAGATTTTTAAAATCGTCCATCGTACCGTATTCCGGGTCAATATCACAGTAATCCGTCACATCATATTTATGGTAGGTTGTCGATGGCATGACCGGCATCAGCCAGATTCCGTTACATCCAAGATCCGTATCTGTCGCCGGATCACCGTCATTGATATAATCTAACTTTTCTGTCAGACCATTCAGATCCCCGATGCCGTCCCCGTCGCTGTCAAAAAAGCTGTACACAAACACCTCATACCAGGTACGGTAATTATCATCAATGATCTGTTCATCCCCGGTATTGACTTCCTGCATCAGAGAAAGGGCGGTCACTCCCCCTCCTTCGTGTCAGCATCTGCATTTTCATCCTGCCCGGCAGAAGCTATGGCTTGATCCGCAGAACTTTCCGTCGCCATTCCATTCGAATTATCCACAGCATTCCCTGATGAAGCTGTCCCATTTCCACATCCCCCTGCGGAAACTATCAACATACCGGCTAAAACAGCCGCAATGATTCTCTTTTTCATCTCAGTCCTCATTTCTGCGCATATATGCCTGCGCTTTTTCAATTATGTTAAAGTCACAATAGTGCACCCAAGCTTCCTGATTGCACTATTTGACCTCAGCATCCTTCAACTACTCTATTAGAATAAAGAAGTCGCTTGCGACTCTTTCGCGCTCGAGCGGTGCTGTTTACAGCTAACTTCTGCTCCGCGAGATGCGCATCCTGCCCGGAGGGCTTTTAAATTCATAGGACGCAATTTCCTATGAATTTAAAAAGAGAGCAGAAACAAACCGTCCCTGCTCTCCCGGCAGACTCCCCATCTGCCCAATGACACACCAAAATGTGCCCTCATATTCCATTTGTATCCTGTGGATCAGCCCTTGACAGCTCCGGTCATACCTTCCACATAGAACTTCTGTGTCATTAAGAACAGAATTGCGATCGGGATCGATACGACAACTGCTCCTGCTGCGAAACAGGTATACCAGCTATCGATATACTCTTTCTCAAGCATCTTCCAAAGACCGATGGATACGGTGTAATACTGTGCATCTGCACGGCAGATAACTTTACCGAAAATAAAGTCAACCCACGGTCCCATAAAGGATGTTAAAATCGTATATACGATGATCGGCTTACTGAGCGGTACAGTAATCTTTGTAAATACATTCCATCTTGTCGCTCCATCGATAATCGCTGCCTCATCCAGCGATTTTGAGATTGTATCAAAAAATCCCTTCGCAACATAAAATCCTGCACCGGAACCGGCTGAGAACACGATGATAAGTGCTACACGGATCATTGCACCATCTGCTAAATTAAGTGCTCTTAAAATATAGTACACAGCGATCATGGACATGAAAGATGGAAACAGACCAATGATCATCGCAATATTCATAAACGGTTTTCTCATCTTAAATCGCATTCTTGACATACTGTATGCCACTGAAAGTACAAAGATGGTAGAAATGATGCAGGTAAAAATTGCGATCACAAAGGTATTCATAAACATCTTCGGAAAGTTTAAAATACTGGTGTCTGTAAATAATTTGATGTAATTATTAAATGTATAGGTTTTCGGGAAAAATGTACTTACATAAGAACCTTTCTCTCCACGGAAACTTGTAAGGATTACCCAGAAAATCGGGAGAACCCAGATAAATGCCAGTATTGCCAGGAAAATGTGAACAATCACATTTATCACTGTTTTACGGATTTTTTGCCGTATTGGGTGCACCACTTTTTTTCGCAGCCACTGCTGCTGTACTCGTATGTGTCCAGTTCATTACATGAATCCCTCCTCATCTTTATAGGATGCGGTATTGCGATATGTTACCAATGCTACGATCGCAAGTACAATAAATGTCATAATACCAATAACAGCACCTAAGTTATAATAGTTCTTATCAACCGTCAGCTTATACAGCCAGGTAACAAGAAGGTCTGTCTTTCCTGCCGTGGCATCCACCGGAGTAGGATTTCCACCTGACAGAAGGAAGATGACATTGAAGTTATTGATATTTCCCGTAAACTGTGTGATCAGGTACGGTGTCATAACGAATAACATGTAAGGCAATGTGATCTTAAAGAAAGTCTGTACAGCATTCGCTCCGTCGATCTTCGCTGCCTCATAAAGTTCACCCGGAATATTCTGTAAAATACCAGTTACCTGAAGTAACGTATACGGAATACCTACCCAGAGGTTAATAACAATAACCGTTACTCTTGCCCATGTTGCATTTGAAAAGAACGGTAATGCGGTATCGATCAGACCATATTTTAATAACAGCGTATTGACGATACCGGTCGGTTGTAACATGGTACGCATGATCAGCAGTGATACGAACTGCGGTACTGCGATGGAAAGTACAAAACAGAATCTCCAAAATGCCTTTCCTTTTGTCTCCTTACGGTTGATGATAATTGCTAAGATCATACCGAGGATATAGTTTAATGCGGTTGCTACAATGGCCCAGATCAGTGTCCATCCTAATACGGAATAGAACTGCTTGCCGATGCTGTCACCGAAGTTTAAAATCTTCTTGAAATTTGCCAGTCCCACCCAGTCAAATAATACCAGATGATCGTTGACCTTACTGTAGTTCGTGAACGCCATGGTAATGTTATAGATCAGTGGTAAGATCGTAAAAATTAAAATTCCCATAACCGGCGCTGCCAACAGTAATTTATATAAATTTTGATCTAACAAACTCTTGCAGTCTTCTTTAAAGTTGTTTAAGTGCTTTCCTGATTTTGCCAGCACTTCCGATTTATAAGAGCTCTTTACGGACTCTCTCCAGACAATGATAAACATTGCTGTAATATAAACTGTTGCCACTCCATACAACAGAATCAGTGATGACTGGTCACCTGCTGTATATTCATAAATACTCTTTTTTTCGTTCCATACTTTTTCCTGCTCTCTCCATCCAAGAGATGGCAGCATAGATAAATTATAAATTCCTGACTGAATCATGTACCAGATATATGCAGCTTCTACTGCCAGAAACATGATTCCCTTTCCAATTTGTTTATGTGCAATATTTCCTAAGCCCATAATTAACAGGGAAAGTTTTGTGATTATATTTCCTTTTGCCACCGCATTTGTAACCGTGTACGGTGTTGAAAATTCTTTATTTTTTCCTTTTTTCATTCCAGCCTTTTTCACGTTATGGGCCTCCTTTAAATCTCAATGTAGAAACATCCAGGATGCCCGTCCGGGCACCCTGGGATTTCTATCAGAAGAAATCTTTTTACTGTGCAATGTCTGTGTTCATTGTTGTATTCATATCTTCTGTTTTCTCTGCTGCGTTATCAGCTGTGATCTCACCAGCGACCAGTGCTTTACCCATGTTCTCAGCCGGTGACCAGTAGTTGCTCATTTCGCTTACTAATGGCTGCATGATAGATGTATCTGTCATAACTTTTGTAACTGCCGTAGCAATTTCATCATCTGAGATTGCAATGTTTGTATTTGTAGGAAGGATATTTCTCATATCATAATGATCTTTCTGGGCATCTTCACCTGCAAGGTAAGCCGCTAAAGCCATGGAAACCTGCATATTCTCTGTATTTGGATTAACGCCGATTGCTTTAGATCCTATGAAGGATTTCATCTGACCCTCTGTTCCTCCGATATTTACAGTAGGAAGAGCTGCAACACCCATGTTATCGCCAAGAGCTTCTTTTACAGATTCTGCATCCCATGTACCTGAGAAAATGGCATTAACGCTGCCATCACGTAAACCGGCAATACCTGCTCCGTCTGCATCATTAATGAAGTTTGGATTCTTGCAAAGGTCTACAAGATACTCAGTAACTGCTGCTGCCTTGTCACCACTAAAATCGACACCTGCTGCTGCATCAGTACCATCACCAAATAATGTACATCCGTTTGCTACATAGAAAGCCTGAATATACCAGGAGTTAGATAATGGGAAAGAAACTTTTCCTTTTTCTAACATGGTATCAAAGCTCTTAATATCATCATCTGAAAATACACTCTTATCATAGTACATGAACCATGTATTTGATGTAAACGGGAATGCCACTACTGCATCATTGTAAGTAACAGATGCTGTAATAGAATCAGAGTTTGTTGTAGTTACATAGTCAAGATAGCTTCCTCCAAGCTCTGCTAATGCATTTGCAGATACCAGATCCGGGATGTTATCGTTTGCTAACATATATACATCTGCGGAGTTTTCAACATCCTGTGTAACCGTTGCTTTTGCATCACCCTCTGCACATACACCATAATTGAAAGTGATATCCCAGTTTGGATGAGCTGCATTAAATGCATCACACTCTTTTGCAAGCCAGCCTGTGTCCTGATCTTCCTGTGGACTCCATACTGTAATTGTACCGGACCATGGCTCATCTTCAGAATCTGCGGCTGCTGCCTCAGTACCTGCTGTCTCCTCTGCTGCTGCATCACTTGTTGTGCTGTTGTCTGCTGCTGCATCACTTGTTGTGTTGTTGTCTGCTGCTGCATCGCTTCCAGCATTGTTTGCGGCTTTGTTTCCGCATCCTGCTGCCATGGTTGTCATCATAGCTGCTACCATTAATAATGACACTGCTTTCTTTTTCATTTTTTTCTTCTCCTTTTCTTTTTCCCAAAAAGTTTTTCATGAACTTTGTTTTTATATAAAATGCAATCTGCACTTTATAACATAATTATCTGTGATAAACCGACGCAAGCGTCCGGATCCATGCCCTTCGCTCCTCACTCAGTTCATCGGTTCCAATCCTCCATCTCCAGTTTCTCCCGACGGTGGATGGTGCATTCATCCGCGCTTCATTTCCAAGCTTCATCAGATCCTGCATCTGTATGATCACCACATCTGCAATGCTTGCATAGGCAGCCCGGATCAGCGCATCCGGTATTTCTTCTTTATATTTGATATTCAGATACTCGTACAGATAAGCAAGCTCATAATCTGTTTTGTCCCTGAAGTAACCAACAATTGTTTCATTGTCATGCGTTCCCGCATAAACGACAAGATTGCAGTCGGTGTAATTATGTGGAAGATGTTCGTTTGCCGTATCATCCCCAAATGCGAACATCAAAATCTTGATGCCCGGCCATCCGGTTCTTGCCATCAGCTTCTTCACACCCGGTATCGGACTCTTTCCTGCGATATCCTCAACGATGATGTGTGTATCTCCGATCACTTTTTCGATTGCATCCGTAAGTTTCTTTCCAGGTCCCCTACTCCACTTTCCACTTCTTCCATCTTCTGCCTTGTTCGGTACGACATAATACTTTACGATCGCTGCAAAATGATCAAGCCGTATTACATCAAACAGCTTTGCATGTTCTAACATGCGCGCCTGCCACCAGGCAAATCCATCTTCTTCCATCCGGCTCCAGTTGTATACTGGACTTCCCCACTTCTGTCCATTCTCTGAAAATGCATCCGGCGGAGCACCTGCAACTCCTTTCGGTGTTCCATCCTCTTCTAATAAGAAAAGTTCCCGGTTCGCCCATACATCCACACTGTCTAATGCCACATAAAACGGAAGATCACCAATCAGCTGGATACCTCTGTTATTTGCATATTCTTTTAATTTTTTCCATTGTTTAAAAAATTCAAACTGGCAGAATTCATAGAACAATATGTCTGTATGTAACGTTGTTTCATACTCTTTTAATGCCTCAGGATCCCGGCTTCGAAGCGGTTCGTCCCACTTCTGCCATTCCTCATCACCAAAATGTTTCTTTAATGCAGTATAAAGTGCATAATCAGAAAGCCATCTGGCATTTTCCTCACAGAACGTTACAAAAACTTCATTTTCGATATCGAATCGTGCGAACGCCATTTTCAAAACTTTAAAGCGGTTCTCATAAATCATCGCATAATCAATATCCGCTTCATCATTTCCCCAATGGAAACTTCGGATCTCTTCCACACTAAGCAGCTTCTCCTGCACAAGATCATCCAGATCGATCAGATATGGATTCCCGGCAAATGCGGAATATGACTGATATGGACTGTCTCCAAAACTGGTTGGACCGATCGGCAGCACCTGCCAGTAACGCTGTTTTAAATCCACCAGCAGATCTATAAACTGGAATGCCGCATCTCCTAATGTACCAATTCCGTATGAAGATGGTAAACTTGTGATCGCTAAGAGGATTCCTGCTCCCCTTGCCATTCTTTTTGCATCCAATGATCTTCCCCGGTCCTTCCTCTCATTTTTTTCGCTTTTTTTCGTATCTGTGATAATTTTATTACTGGAAACGTTTTTTGTCAACGAATTTGCAACTTTTAACAGCGTTTTTGCCATATTTGCCGTTTTCGCTATATCGTTTTTGTTTATTTTTACAACGAAAGCGCTCAAAAGTTTCGAAAATTTTAGTATGTCTGCTTGTCAACTTTTTGTTTTCTTTATATAATATAAAAAAATCAACTGTTTTTACTAAGGAGAGGATCTTACCCATGGCAACAATCAAAGATATTGCAACAAGACTCGGTGTTTCCGTCAGTACCGTATCAAAAGGTTTAAATGGCGCGAGTGACATCAGCGAAGAATTACGTCAGATGGTGCTTGACACTGCAGTTGAAATGGGATACGCAACAAAAAAATCAAAGAAAAAAGAAAACCGCAAACTGGCGGTTTTATCGAAAATATGGAATATGAAACGGAAGATCAGTTTGGCTACGATATCGTACTCGGTTTCAAACAGAATGCTTTCCGCCATAATTGGGATGTCACCGTTATTCCGGTCACACCTGCTTTTCAGCTTACAGAAAAATATGATACATACATGTTAAAGAACGGTTTCTGCGGTGCCTTTTTAGTCGGATTCGCCCTGCATGACGAATGGATGCAACAGCTTTCCCACACCACAATGCCGACTGTTCTCTTTGATAACTATATCGAAAAAAATCCGAACGTCTGCTACGTCGGCACCGATAACTATGAGGCATCGACGCAGCCGTAGATCATCTTTATACGCTCGGCCACAAAAAAATTGCTTTCTTAAACGGTTCCCTGCACTCCATGGTATCCGAGCAGCGCCAGGAAGCATTTTATAACAGCATGAAAGCTCACGGACTGACTGTTGATGAGAAGCTGACCGCCTACGGCTATTATGTGGCAGACAGCGCAAAGTATCACGTCCCGACGTTTCTCGGCGCAGGTGCGACTGCGATCATCTGCGGCAACGATCTGATTGCTTCCGGTGTGATCGCTGAGTGTAAGCTGCGCGGTTTCCGTGTTCCGGAGGATATCAGCGTTGTCGGTTTTGATGACCTGCCGCTCTCTGCTTCCTTAGAACCGCCGCTTACCACGGTCCGTCAGGAGCGCAATGAGCTTGGAAAATGCGCTTACGTCGTTTTGAATTCGCTGGTGCACCACATCCCGTTCTGCCGGACGCAGATCCGGGCAAGACTCATCGAGAGAGAGTCGACGGCACGCTGTCCGGCGGTGCCGGAGATTAAACCGCTGGCTTAAAACTGCCAACAGATTTATCAACACTACTCTGCGTTTCGGACCGCCTCGTATACGGGGCGGTTTTCTTTTGCCGGAAGGCAGATCAGCAGAAACATGGCGGTAAGTTCTATCGTCGCGAGCAGCAGAATTGCCAACCGGTAAGACATGATCTGTCCCAGTGCTCCCGCTGCCATCTGGAATGCCACACTTCCGATCGCAAATACCATATTAAAAAATGCGTTGATACGCGCCCGCATATTTTCGGCAGATAGCTCTGCACTGCTGTCTCACGGATGGTCGCACTTGAGATGCCAAGTGCCCCACAAAGGAAACGGTTACACAGCATCAGCGGATATGGCAGATATAAAAGTAAAATATCCATCAGTCCATAGACCGTATAGACAAATTTGGTAAACACATAACGTTTTTTTTACCGGTATTTCTTTTTTATACTGAAAAATGCCGCCAAGTCCCCTCCCGATCATTTCCGCACTTTTTAAAAATCCAAGCATTGTAACCGTAAGCCACGGCACTGTCTGGTAAAACGCCTGTATCAGCACGGTATTTCCATCTGACACACCGCTTGTGATACTCATATAAGTATAGATGTTACGAATGCCCTTTTCTTTTTTCAGATAATGAAATCCTTCCCTGATATCCTGACAATACTGCTTCCAGGTATAATCGTCCTGTGCTTCTTCCTTTTCCTCATGAATCCGGCTCTCCACGATGACAGATACCATCGTGATACCGGCAACCAGATAAAAAATATGTGCCATAGATATTTTTTCATACAAAAAAGGTTGCCGCCGGGGACATTGCAATGATGACAAGCGGATAGATCGTATTGCTGACTGCATAGCCCTTCTGCTCCATCCCGTTCGGGATCAGATTTGGATACCATGCATCATATGCAAGACGGTGTTGTATGCTCTAAAAGGCTTCTTAATCAAGCGGTTGGGAAGTCTCTTAGAACACACAACCTAAAGCCGAAGAAAGGAGCGCAAGTTATGAGAAAAAAAGAGAAAATCACAGCTCTGTACGAACGACTGAGCCGTGATGACTTTGGCAAAGATGATGACCAACAGCGTGAGAGCAATTCCATTTCCAATCAAAAGGCTATGTTGGAGGAGTTCGCCGCACGGCAGGGCTTTACGAACATTGTCCATTTCACGGACGATGGCATTAGTGGTACTTGCTTTGACCGTCCCGGATTTTTGGCAATGATGAAAGAAGTGGAAGCCGGGAATGTGGAGTATCTGTGTATCAAGGACATGAGCCGCATGGGTCGTGACTATCTGAAAGTAGGTCAGATTATGGAAATCCTGCGTCAGCGTGGCGTTCGCCTTATCGCCATCAATGACGGCGTGGACAGTGCCAGAGGTGACGATGATTTTACCCCTTTCCGCAACATTATGAACGAGTATTACGCCAGAGACACCAGCCGTAAAATCCGTTCCACTTTCCAGTCCAAAGGCAAGTCCGGCAAGCACCTCACAGGCACGGTCATTTACGGCTATCTCTGGAACGAAGCCAGAGACCAATGGTTGGTTGACCCCGAAGCCGCTGATGTGGTCAAGCGCATCTTTGCCATGACGATTGAGGCTACGGTCCGTATCAGATCGCCAGCAAGCTGAAAGAAGAAAAAATCCTCATTCCGTCCGCTTACCTTGCCCAGCACGGCGAGGGTGTGAATAAAAACAAGACTTTCAAAGATGTGTACGGCTGGGGTTCTTCCACCATCTGCAACATTCTTGAAAAGCGTGAATATCTGGGACACACCATCAACTTCAAGACTCGAAAGCACTTCAAGGACAAGAAAAGCCATTATGTCCCGGAGGACGAATGGACGATTTTCGAAAATACCCATGAAGCTATCATTGACCAGCAGACCTTTGACCTTGTGCAGAAAATCCGTGGGAATGTCAGACGCTACCCGGACGGCTGGGGCGAAGCAGCTCCCCTCACAGGCTTGCTTTATTGTGCCGATTGCGGCGGCAAGATGTATGTCCACCGTACCAACAACGGCAAGCGTATTTCTCAATATACCTGTTCCCAATACAGCAAAGTCCCAGTTGGAAAGCTCTGCACGACACAGCACCGTATCAATGAAGATGTGGTACTGTCCCTTGTTTCCGAAATGCTCAAAGCTATTGCCGAGTATGCCAAGCATGACCGAGCCGAGTTTGTCCGTGTGGTGCAGGAAGCGCAGTCCAGCCAGCAGACGGCAGAGGTCAGGAAGCAGCGGACACGCCTTGCCACAGCAAAGCAGAGAGTTTCCGAGCTGGAAGTCCTGCTCTGCAAAATCTATGAGGACAACATTTTAGGCAAGCTGTCCGACAGCAGATACGCCACTCTGGACGCTCAATACGAAAAGGAACAGTCCGAGCTTACCGCTGAAATCTCTGTTCTGGAAAAGGCTGTCAAGAGCTATGAGAAGCACGAAAAGGACGCTGATCGTTTTATCGCTCTGATTGACAAGTATGAGAACTTCGACAAGCTGACCATTGCTATGCTCAACGAGTTTATCGAGAAAATCCTTGTGCATGAGCGTGACCGTAAAGGCAGTATACAGACCACACAGGAGGTCGAGATTTACTTCAATTTTGTTGGGCGATTCGTTCCCCCGGCGTTTGGAGAAGCGGAGCTTACCCCGGAGGAATTAGAGGAAATCCGCAAGCGTGAGGAACGCAAGGACAGGCTTCATCAGAACTACTTGAAGCGGAAAGCCAGCGGAGCGCAGAAGCGATACGAGGACAAAATCAAGAAGCGGAAAAAGGCAGAAATTGAAGCTAAGAAAGCCGCCATTCGTGCGGAGGACATTGCAAAGGGCGTGTTCGTCCCTGTCAGCAGTTTACCGCAGAGAGAGCCGATGAAAGGAGTACAAACAGCATGAACATCACTTATAGACAGAACGGCGATTATCTTATCCCGAACATCATTATCCGCAAGACCAAGCCCCTCGGACACTACGGCAGACTTCGCAAGGCGTATCTGAAAATGCACCGTCCGATACTGTTCAATGAACTGGTACTATCCGACAAGCTCTTTGAGCATTGCGCCGAGATTGACGAAGCGGCACGAAACCGTATGGAGCTGATCGTGCGGTCACTGGCAGAGCAAAACGGCGTGACCGAGCAACTAAAAGCCAAAAACCAAATGGAATGGGTGCGGCAGATGAACGCTTGCAAGGCACAGGCGGAGGAAGCCGTAAAAGCGGAATTGATTTACAATTGAGCGAGGAAGTCCGGGCAGAAAACTGTTCGGACTTTTCTCATATAGTCCAAAGCTGCGGTAGACTTGTTCACAAGTTTTATGGTATAATTTGAATACGAAATTGAGCAACAAATCGGGATTTGAGGGGGTAAATATTATTATGAACAAAGAAGGAATTTTAAGGGAAATAAACAATGATGTTGTAAACACCTCATACTATCCGGCGAGAAGTGATTGTTGTGACTTAGATGGTGAGATTTTTGAAGATGTGGTATTGGATAATATAAAGTGTCATCGTATGACATTTCAAAATTGTACCTTTCGAAATGTTCAGTTTATAGATAATCAGGTAGATTTGATTGAATTTGAAAACTGTCAATTTATCAATACCGTTTTTAAGGGAACATTAGAAAATTTATATCTGATAATATCAGACAGCAGTTTTTCAAAATGTACTATGCATGATTTAAAAATATCCGGCTATGAGGAACAGTCTGAAATTACAGATTGTACATTTGAAGAATGTACTTTTTCTGACATAAATCTTCTTGCGGATTTAACCCTGCAAGGTGGGACTGTGACGAATTGTACAGGAAACAACTTAGAGTGTATTATGAACATGATATTTGCTGTGCAGTTTACCAAGAGTAAATTTGAAAATATCAATCTAAATGTGGCGATTATTAAGAATACATTTCAGCAGGTAGAGGTTAGTAATATTCAGAATATTGACATAGGAGGAGAACCGGTACGCAGAAACAATACCTTTAAAGACTGTTATATAAATGGAGAATTGCAGAACCAGTAAATAAGCAGGGAACTGCTCTGCCGATACGGTTAAAATTGATTGGTGGGTTGCAGAAAAAAAACTTCAAGTTTGTCGAACTGATAAAATCCCTTTAGGAACTAAAGGGCGCACTTCTATACTCTCTGTCGAGAGTAGTGCGCCCTGCGGAGCTTCATTCTCCGTCAGCAGAAGAAAACTGCATGACCGAGAATGTTGCGTCACTTCGTTCCGTCAAGGTGGCTACACCCCCTTGCGCCGCTAAAGCGGCTATCCCCTGTGGACTTGCCGTCCGCAAACGGTTTTGACAAACCGTTCGCCGCCAGCAAGTTTGAAAATCAAGAATCTTAATTTGATAAAGGAGTGTGATTCTATGAAAAAGAAATTACCCATAATCCTCTTGGGTGTTATTTTGGCTTGTGTGTTGGTTTTCGGTTTCCTTTATGCAAACAATGACATTGGTAAAACCGCAAACAGTTTAGAAGCAGACATTCGCCAATCTCAAAAAATTTTGGATGATTGGATTGTTGATGGAAGCATTTCCGACACAATGGCTGCATTTATTTCTTACCCACAGGACAAGACAGACCACACTTTTTCTGTCTATGTAAATCGCCCTGGCTTGTCTTTTGGATATTTCTTCCGTGGTGGTGGAGATATAGTTGAGGTTGATGATTACATTGCAGAGTTTGTTGTTGAGGGAAATAACGAAAGGGCATTTATCTCAATGAATACCCAAAATATTGTTCGACTTGAAGTAGATGATGGCAACGGCATTCAGGTGATTGATATTGATAGTGGCAAGCCTTTCGCCATTGTCCTGCCCCTCAATGTAGGAAACATCTGTTTCTATGATACGAATGGAAATGTTGTGGAATATCTTCGCCAACAACTTTGACCAACTTCAATTTACCGAACTGAACACAACAACTGAATACCGAAAAACTGACCGTTGACTGGTCGCAATCTGCGAAAAGTTGACGGTCTTTTTTTATCCCCATTTTCAAAAAAGGAGGTCACGAAAAATGGCAAAACCGAAAAACCTTGAACAGCTCCGAGCCGAAAAGGAACAGGTCGAGACACAGCTTGCACAGGAACAGCACAAGCTGGAGCGTCTGGAGAACAGAAAGAAGTATCTGGAGAAAGGCGAGAGACAAAAGCGCACCCACCGTCTTTGCAATCTGGGCGGCACGATTGAGAGCCTTGCCCCGGAGTTCAAAGATCTCACACGCACCGAAATGACGGAGCTGATGGAGTACATCTTTTCTCTGCCCGAAGTCCAGCGAGCCGTCCGTCACATGGCGATTACCCACATCAGCCAAGCAAACAGAGAAAAGGAGTTGAAAGCCGATGGCACTATTTCATCTAAGCGTCACGCAGACTAAGCGAAGCGCAGGACAGTCCGCTATTGCTTCTGCCGCCTACCGTGCCGGGGAGCGATTGTATAGCGAGTATTACGGCGAATACAGCGACTACACCAGAAAGGGCGGCGTGATCTGCTCTGACATTCTCCTGCCGTCCCATGCACCGCCCGAATACGCAGACCGCCAGACCCTATGGAACGCCGTGGAAAAAGCCGAGCGTGGAAAGAACGCCCAGCTTGCATACAGCTTTGACATTGCCTTGCAGAATGAATTTTCCCTTGAGGAAAACATCGCTCTTGCAAGGCAATTTTTATTGGAGAACTTTGTGAGCCGGGGCATGGTGGCTGACTTTGCCGTACACCAGCCAGACCGGGAGGACGGGGGCATACCAAACCCACACTTCCATGTTCTTTGCCCTATCCGTCCCATTGAGCAGAACGGCAAATGGGGACTAAAGCAACGCCGGGTGTATGAGCTGGACGAGGACGGCAACCGTATCCGAGACGCAGACGGAAAGTTTGTGTTCAACGCCGTTCCCACTACCGACTGGGCAGTCCCGAAACGCTGGAATACTGGCGGCAGACATGGGCGGAGCTATGCAATGCCAAGTTTGCGGAAAAAGGTATTGATGTTCGTATCGACCACCGCAGCTATGAACGGCAAGGCGTGGATTTACTTCCCACCGTCCATGAGGCGCAACCGTCCGGGCAATGGAGAAGAAAGGCATACGCACCGAGAAAGGCGAGTTCAATCGCTGGATTAGAGCCACCAATGCCGTTATCCGGGACATCAAGAAGAAAATCACTCTCCTGTTTGATTGGATTGCCGAAGCAAAAGCGGAGCTTGCCAAGCCGCAGGCACCCGACCTTGTTTCTCTGCTGAACGCCTATTACACCCAGCGCAGAGCCGGGGCATATTCGCAGAAAGGCAAGGTCAGCAACCTAAAGGAGATGAACGAGACTTTCAATTATCTCCGGGCAAACGGCATTTACTCCCTTGAAGATTTGGAAAGCCGTGTCAGCGAACACAGTGCTGCCACAGAGAGCTTGAAGAAAACGCTGGACGAAC
>ENA-OQAN01000736-OQAN01000736.1-human-gut-metagenome-genome-assembly--contig:-NODE-736-length-16255-cov-1.333643_pt1 | contig 16255 bp, 20 predicted proteins | sample MGYA00242735_ERZ504527 | MGnify/ENA primary metagenome ERZ504527 (study PRJEB26092, sample SAMD00036230) | human gut metagenome | host: Homo sapiens | study: EMG produced TPA metagenomics assembly of... | reverse complement strand
TGCTTGCACCCTTCCGGCACAAAAGGTCTCTGGATTTTTTCCTGTTCCTCCAGACTCTTCAGCCCCTCATGGTAATAGTCATAGATCTGATGCCTCTTACGGTCGATTTTTTCCGCTTCCTCAAGCTGGGCATAAAGATACGCCGCGTTCATTTCACTTGGAAGATAAGATGAGCCATAATCGATCCAGCGGTATTTATCTACCTGTCCCCGGAAAAATTTACTTCTGTCTGTTCCCTTTTCTCTGAGGATCTCTGCTTTTTCCTGGTATTCGTTTTTCTGGAAAACAAGGGCGCCACCCTCTCCCATGGTGTAATTTTTTGTCTCATGGAAGCTGTAGCACCCGAAATCTCCAATAGTTCCCAGAGCTTTTCCATGATAATAAGCCTCTACTCCCTGAGCTGCGTCCTCCACTACCTTCAGATGATATTTTTCTGCAAGAGCCATGATCGCATCCATCTCGCAGGCAACCCCTGCATAATGGACAGGCACAATCGCCTTTGTTCTTTCTGTGATTGCCTGCTCGATCAGGTTTTCATCCATATTCATGGTATCCGGCCGGATGTCCACAAACACGATCCTGGCTCCTCTCAGCACAAAGCGTCTGCTGTGGATACAAAGGTATAAGAGGGCATGATTACCTCATCCCCGGGCTCTATGTCACAGAGAAATGCCGCCATTTCCAGCGCATGAGTGCAGGAGGTTGTCAGAAACACCTGGTTTACCTGAAACCGCTCCTTCATCCATGCAGAACACAGCTTCGTATACTTGCCGTCTCCGCAAAGCATTCCCTGGTCTACGGCGTCTTTAATATATGTCAGTTCTTTTCCTACAATTGCAGGCCTGTTAAAATCTATCATTTGCTATTCCTGTTTCTTAATTATCTGTGTTGTCAGTTTGTTCGAAAATATTTTCTTTGTCACGGATCACATACTGAGGTGTCTTATTTACATTCAGCATCAGTTTTCCCAGGTATTCTCCCACAATGCCCAGCATCAGGAAACAGATGCCGAACAGTACCAGCATAGCGCACATCAGCGAAGACCAGCCAATGGCAACTGCCGGATTCAGAAGCTTACGGATAAAACGATCACTGCGCCTATAAACCTGCTGACCGAGCACAGGGTTCCGGAAAAAGGTGGCTGCCCTTAAAGGAATCACGGTAAAATTCAGACAGGACATAAACAGCTTCAGTCCCCGTTTAAAATTATAATTGGAGGTTCCCACCTCGCGCTCAAAATGTTCGATCTCTATGTTTGCAATGTTATGTGTGGTGCGGAAAAACAATACCTGAAGGAAGGTATTATAGCCGTCGTATTTGACAACCTCGTCTCTTACATACTTCTGCAGCACCAGAAACTGCTCATCTGGATATCCTTCGGACGGTCCAGCAGATGCCACAAAAGAAACCGGCTTACTGCCCCTGTGAGATTTTTAAACCAGGAAAACTTCCTCTGTTTAAACACTCCGAACACAATATCATAGCCTTTGTTTGTTACCCTGTCTGTGCCCGTCTGGACAGGCTGGTCAAGTATTTCATTCATGCGGTTTATGTTCGTTCTGGTAGAGATTACCGCTGCAAGATTTTGTAATGCACCCTCAAGCGGAGCATACAACCTGGAAGCCACAAGTAAAAACAGAAAGAACAGCGGAACATCAATTTCCCCTCGAATGAGCAGCACAGAACCCACAAGCGCAACCGTAGCAATCCCAAACTTTAATATCAGTGTTGAGGAAACAACAAACAGGGCAGTCCCAAGCTCTAGTGATAATGTGCCGTTTTTCCACATCGTCAATTTTTTGCCAAGCTCGCTCAGATAGCTTTCTTCTGCATTATTTGCCTTTAAGTCCTGCAAACTTTCGATACACTCCTGCACACCGCTTTCAAGAGCAACATTTGCTGCTACGGATTTGCGGTTGAAATATTCCTGTATTCGGGCTGAAAAAAAATGTAATTATAAAATGCAATCGGCAAAACCCAAAACAGCCGCAAAAGCCATGCGCCAATCATAAACAAAAAGACTGATTGAAATCAGTGTTGTTGAAATCAGAGACCCTGCCAAAGCGGAGACATAATGAGAGAACGCTGTTTCTAGCGTGGCACAATCTCCCATAATGGAATTTGTTAAATCAGCAAGGTCTTTTTTTACCAAAAAAGGATAACGGAATTTTGCGGATCTGTTCTGCTAAAGATATACGCCTTACCCCACTTTCCACATAAGTAGCTAAATAAGTGGCATTATATTGAAACCAGGTCGCGATAAATATAAGGCATAAGCAAACCAACGCACCAACGGCATAGAAAGCGACATGTTTTTTGCTTACTCCTCCGTTCATCATATCAATAACCAGAAAATACAGAAGCCCGACAGGAATCATAAAAGATATATCCTGTGCAACGCAAGCAATACAGCCTTTTATCAAATCGACAGCCCCTTGCTCTGATAACGCAAACCGTCTTTGCAATATCTTAATCATGTTCTTACCTCCTAGCAATTTTCCATTCTGCTGCTTCGGAATAATTTTTCCACATACGCGCAAATATTCCGTTTTTCTCGATTAGTCTGCTGTGTGTACCACTTTCAACAATCTCACCGTTTTGCAGCACATAAATACAATCTGCATCTTTGATTGACGACAGCTGTGTGCAATCATAATAACCGTTTTTCCCTTTGACAGAGCAGATAAAGCCTGTTGTACACGCACTTCATTGTCGGGGTCGGCAAATGCTGTCGCTTCATCAAGAATCAGTATCGGCGCATTTTTCAAAATCGCACGGGCTATGGCTATTCTCTGCTGTTCGCCGCCGGACAGGTACACGCCTTTTGTGCTATCATCGTATCCATTCCATTTGGTAATTTTTCGATAATATCCAGGCACTGTGCAGTTTCCAGAGCATGGGCGATTTCTTCGCGTGTGGCGCTCGGCTTTGCCATACGCACATTCTCCAATACAGACGCTTTGATAAGCCGGCTATTTTGAAATACAAAAGATACCTTATTCATCAATGTTTCTTTTGGAATGTCGCGTATATCGATATTCCCGATCAATATACGCCCTTTCTGTGGATCAAAAAATCTTGTAACAATATTTGCAAGGGTCGTCTTGCCGCCTCCGGACGAGCCTACTAATGCGATTGTCCGTCCCGGTTTGATTGACATAGAAACATCATTGAGTGCGTTTTTCTCACCGTCATAGCTATAGATAACGTGTTCTAATGTAATTGAATGATCAGATGGTACGTTATTTACTTTACTTTCAGACAACGGCTTTTCATTCAGCACTTCCTCAATCCTGTTCATTGCGTCTCCTACAATCATTGCGTCCTCACTCATAAACATAATTTTTGTGAGTGTTGTACCGATAACAGGCGTAATCACAATATAAAAGATAAGATTTAGCAGCAATTCATTTGTTACGCCGTCCCTTGTAAAGAGAATACCTCCCGCAATCAGAAACGCGAATACACCGTTGATTGCTGTTGTATAAAACATCATCGGTAACCTTAATGCTTTCGTGTATGCAATTACCCATGTTTCGTAATTGTCAATCGCTGCTTTGAATCGTTTGAAAGAAAAGATTGTCTGTCCGAAAGTCTTTACTACGGGTACGCCCCTTACATACTCAACCGCTTCATTTGACATATCGGAAAGCGCATTTTTGATATTGCTCCATTCTCTCTTCCATGTCTTTCCCTGTCATTTTCATCATAATCAAAAAACCAAGAACAACAGGAACAAGGCTTAAAATCCCTAACCGCCAATCAAACGCAAGTAATAAAAAGAGCAGTCCTACGGGCGTGGCAATTGCTCCCGCTTTGTCAGGCAGCCTGTGTGCAAGATAGTTTTCTGTAGCGGCACTGGAACTGTTTACAATTCGCCTGAGCTTTCCGCTTCCATATTTTTCCGTTACTCCAATCGGCAATGCTGTAATATGTCGCATAAGCTCTTTTCGGATATTGGCGGCAACCCGAAACGCGCTTATATGCGAACACATCAAAGCGGCTATATAAACAACAATAGAAATAACCGCAAATAATACGGCAGACCAGCCGTAACTTGTGACCTTTTCAGCCCGTGAGAAGTCTGGAGAAACTTCCAGTATGTCGTGAATGATACGCCATATATACCAAAAAGGTACAAGAGCCAACAATGCACTCATTACAGACAGTATCCAGGAAAGATAGGTCAATATCCTATATCCTCCGGCATATCCCATCAGGCTTGACAGATTTGACTGTTTTTTCATTGAAAAACCTCCTTAAAAATTTTTTAACTTATTGAACCTGCTCAATAAGGTTATGATAATGAAGACAAAATAGCTGCCCTCAAATATCCTTGTTTGATTATCTACTTTCTTATTTTCGTTAGTTAAAACTAACCTATGTATCAAATATAATGGAAAGTTCACACTTTCCATTATCAAGAATGATAGGGCAGATTGTCCTAATAAATATGTCTGCTTTCACTGCCCCATAATTTTCATCCACCCGGCGGTATAAAAAGCTCTCATTTCTCTCAGATAATGTTTCGCTTCTTCAAGTGGCATTTCATGTATAATCAATTCAAAAAAAGGTGTTAAACATTCCTGTGATCAAAATATGCTCTAATCGTTCATCTATAGGTGGCGCAGGTCTGCCTAACTTTTCAAGAACTGCTAAATAATCATGCGTACCTTTTGTCTCTATTTCTACCATTCATCAATCAATTTTGAAAAACGTGTTCCTTCCGAGCAGCAAAGTATGAGTTTAAATTCATTCAAATGATCATAGGCGTACATGAGCATTTCATACATACATTCGCCGGAAGTAGAGGTAAGGTTATCAGGCTGTTCCTCTGGCGGGATTTCTGCAAATTCTTTCTGTGCCTTGCAAAAGCAGTTCAATAAAAAGTTGTAATGTTCGCTTACCAGTGATTCAAATAAATCTTCCTTGCTGTCATAGTAGCCATAGAATGCACCTGTTGTCACACCGGCTATTTTGACAATGTTCCTCAAGGACGCAGACTTGAATCCTTTTTTTAGAAATTCCTGCATCGCAGCTGAACGAATTAGGTGCAATGTTGTTTGTTCTTCTTCACTCATTATTTCACCTCCTTCATCGTTATAACATTGTTATATATCACTGTTATATAATATACCAGCTCAGGAAATTTGTCAATATTTCTTGTCCTTTTATCTGCTGTTTGTTATAATGAAAGACCGCCTGAAACTGGAAGGTGCCGTTGTGGGATGGAAACAGGTGCCTGATTCAGATTTTACAGTGAAAAATTTGAGAAAAGCGAGGAAAAAACATGAACAACCATCAGAAAGAACAACAGCTGGAAGAGCAGCATCTGGCACAATGTCTGAAAATCATTCAACAGAACATCCATTTATATGAGGACAAGGAAAGCCAGTACAAAAAGAGCCCTTCTGTACTTCCAGAAGGACTTCTTTTTGCACTAAAAAAAACCTTGAAACTCAAGGCTTTTTCAAACTGCGGATGATGGGACTTGAACCCATACGTAGTCACCTACGCAAGATTTTGAGTCTTGTGCGTCTGCCATTCCGCCACATCCGCTTATACTCGGGAACTTTTTCAGCTCCCGAACAAAAAATATATTACCATAGATTTCTTGACTTGGCAAGTCTTTTTTAATTTTTTATCAATTTTTTTCCAATGTCAAAACAATCAAATGTTGCAAAGTAATCTGCTGGTCGTTCCGCACGACGAATCATCTGTACACTTCCATCTTCTTTCAGCAATAATTCTGCATGTTTTAGCTTTCCGTTATAGCTGTATCCCATAGCAAACCCATGTGCACCGGTATCATGGATGACAAGGTAATCTCCTTTTTCAATTTCCGGAAGCATTCTGTCGATTGCAAATTTATCATTGTTTTCACAAAGGGATCCTGTAACATCATATTTGTGGTCATGTGGTGCATCTTCTTTTCCCATAACTGTGATGTGGTGGTATGCCCCGTACATTGCCGGACGCATCAGATCTACCGCACATGCATCCACACCGATATATTCTTTGTGTGTATGCTTTTCATGGATTGCTGTTGTAACCAGACATCCGTATGGTCCCATCATAAAACGTCCAAGCTCGGTATAGATTGCCACATCTCCCATCCTGCCGGAACAAGAACCTCTTCATAGACACGGCGAACCCCTTCTCCGATGACACGGATATCGTTTGGCTCCTGATCCGGTGTATACGGAATTCCGATTCCTCCAGAGAGATTGATAAATTTAATGTGAACTCCCGTCTCCTTCTGAAGCTTTACAGCCTGCTCAAACAATACTTTTGCCAGCATTGGGTAATAATCATTTGTCACCGTATTACTTGCCAGAAATGCATGGATTCCAAATTCTTTTGCTCCTTTGCTTTTGAGGATTTTAAACGCCTCAAACAACTGCTCTGTTGTCATTCCGTACTTGGCATCTCCCGGATTGTCCATAATATCATTGCTGATCTTAAATAATCCGCCCGGATTGTAGCGGCAGCTGATCGTCTCCGGAATATATCCGATCGTTTTCTCCAGAAAATCAATGTGTGTGAAATCATCCAGATTGATGATCGCCCCTAATTTTTCCGCCAGAACATAATCCTCGGCAGGAGTATCATTCGAAGAAAACATAATATCCTGTCCCTTTACTCCGATGGCATCTGACAACATCAGCTCCGTGTAGGAAGAACAATCACATCCACAGTCATTACTCTCTTAAAATGTCGATCAGAAATGGATTCGGACACGCTTTTACCGCAAAGTATTCCTTATATCCTTCGTTCCAGGAAAACGCCTCCCGAAGAGCCTTTACATTCTCGCGAATTCCCTTTCATCATAAAGATGAAACGGTGTCGGATAGGTTTTCATAATTTCATCCAGCTGTTTCTTTTGTTACAAATGGTGTTTTATTCATAATACAGTTCCTCCTTTTTGTAATTGAATCAATTTTATCTCATTTGCCATTGCATTTTTAAATACAGTTACAAAATTCTTCTGTCCGGAATACAGACAGGTATTCAGGCTCCCCTTTCCATACTCCCCTGAAAGCACGCTCTTAGAATCCACGATCAACCGATCTGCTGTCCTTTTTCCTCTGTCTGATAGAAAATTGCGTCTTTCAATTCATACGGGGCATCTGTCAGGATCACAACTTTCCGCTTCTTTTTCACAAGCTCTTCCAACGCCTGACGGAATGCGTCAAGATATCCTGCTGTACAGGAAAGATACACTCTTTCCCCCGCCTGTGCGATCAGATTCTTCGCCTTATCCAGAATATTCTGTTCTCCCTCAATGGTGATATATCCTTCTGTCTCCGCTTTCTTCTGTGGAAGGTTTCTCTCCATCCACTCCTGCTCCTCCTGCATCCTGCGGATACAGTTCCCGCAAAACTCCTCTACTTTTACCGGAATATAGCGCTTTGCAGACTCTTCGATCACATAGGCCGCTCCTTTTTCTGCCAGCGCTGCCAGAACAGAATACACATTGGACCGGGAAATCCCTGTCTCCTTTGCAATCTCATATCCTGTCTGCTTTCCTTTTACAAGTAATTCCACATAAATCAGAGCCTCCTGCTTGTCAGTCCGAAATGAAGCAGGTATTCCACATACTGATTCTGTTCCATAGTTTTCTCCCGATCATGTTAGTAGTTCTTTCAAGAAACACTATATAAGAATCGAGAATGCTTGTCAATACAAAAATGCCTTCACAGAAAAATTCTATGAACGGCATGTGTTATCCTCCAATTTTATTCAATTGTCGCGATTCTCATCATATTACTGATTCCCTCACGGGCAGCATTTACATCCAGCGCAGGGATTCCGGCTGTCAATACAACAACATCTCCTGTCTCTACACATCGTTTTACTTTTGAAATCTCAATTGCCTCACTGCAGATATCATCTGTTGTATGGCATTCCATTGATTTAAGAGCCTGTACGCCCCAGTAAATGGACATTCTTCTCAGTGCTCTTTCACTCGGAGTCACTCCGATGATCGGCTGGATTGGTTTTAAGTTTGACATCACTCTTGCTGTCGCTCCGGAAACTGTCGGTGTAATGATTGCTTTTGCTTTCAGATTCGCAGCTGCCAAAACAGAAGAATATCCGATTGCACTGGAGATTCCTCTCTTTAAGTGATCTCCTGCCTTATCCAGGATCATATCATAATCCAGGTGCTGCTCTGTATTTTCGATAATGTGTACCATCATCTGCAATGCTTCTACCGGGTATTTTCCCTGTGCAGTCTCTCCGGACAGCATCACTGCATCTGTTCCGTCATAAACAGCATTTGCAACGTCTGTCACTTCCGCTCTTGTCGGACGTGGATTACGGATCATGGAATCCAGCATCTGAGTTGCTGTAATAACAGTCTTGAAGTTATTATTACACTTCTGAATCAGCATCTTCTGCAGGTATGGCACTTCCTCTGCCGGAATCTCAACACCCATATCTCCTCTTGCTACCATGATACCATCTGCAGCACGGATAATCTCATCAATATTACGAATTCCTTCTGCATTCTCAATCTTCGCAATGATCGGAATATAAGGTGCATCCAGTTCTTTCAAAAATGCGCGGATCTCAAGGACGCACTCTGCATTGCGCACAAAGGATGCAGCGATAAAATCAATATCCTGTTCTACACCAAATTTGATGTCTTCTTTATCTTTTTCTGTGATTGCAGGAAGTCTTACCGGAACGTTCGGTACATTGACCCCTTTTCTCTCACCAAGCTCACCGCCGTTTACGATCTCACAAACAATATCCTGATCTACGATTCTTTTACTTTCAGTCCGATCAGACCGTCATCGATCAAAATTACTGTTCCCTGCTGTACATCTTCTGCAAGACCTTTATAAGAAAGAGACACTTTTGTATCATCTCCTACGATATCTTCCATTGTAAGTACAAATGTATTCCCTTCCTGGAGGGTTACTTTCTTTCCGTCTTTCAAAAGACCTGTACGGATTTCCGGTCCCTTTGTGTCCAGAAGAATCGCTGTGTGCGCATGTTCTTCCTCGCGAAGCTCTTTCAGAAGATCCATACGGAATTTCTGCTCTTCGTGATCACCGTGTGAAAAGTTGAAACGCGCAACATCCATTCCGTTTTGAATCAACTTTCTCATAACTTCTTTGTCATTTGTATTAGGACCCATTGTGCAGACTACTTTTGTTTTTTTCATGTCATAACTCTCCTTCTAACTTATCCTTAATTCTTATTTCACATGCTGGTGTGTAAATAAATGATCCTGACAATACTCGTAATTTCCATTACACTTGGAACAGAATCGAAATTCCAGACTTGAATCATCCAACTCTGTTCTCCCACAGACAGCACAACGGTGTTTTGCACCATTTGCATAAGTCATATGCGGTCTTGTCTGTTGTCTGAATTTTGCTTTGCGCACCTGTTCTTTTGGTGTATACGGTTTTAAATTCCTGCTGGATAAAAAGAACACGACAAAATTTAAAAGTGATGAAATGATCACTATGCGCGATGCGGGATTGCCGGTTGCCAACTGGTACAGGATGTATACTCCATACACCAGTCCCATCCACTTGATCTTGATCGGAAGGATGAAATACAACAAAAGTTCCATATCCGGATAGCTTGCAGCAAATGCAAGAAAAATTGAGAGGTTGATATAATACGTACTGAAATATCCACCCAGGAAATCTGCCCCCGAGCCATACAGGATGTACAGCACAAACGCTCCCAGTACCGTAAATAAAATACCCGAAAAGATATATACATTATAGCGGAATGCTCCCCAGGTCCTCTCCAGCGTAGTACCGAGAGAATAGTAAAGCATCAGCATAATGACGATTTCCAGAAGACTGCCCTGCGGCGGTACCAGAATCCAGGATACGATCCTCCAGATCTGTCCGTGCAGAATCGCTCCCGGCTGCAGATACAGCCAAATCATCATATCGGTATAAACAGACGGATTGCATATCCGATAATGTATGTCCCGATCAGGTACGTCGTCAGATTGTGAACGGCGTATCGTCCAAATTTTCTTTCCAGCTTGTTTAACCAGTTCAATGACAATCTCTCCTTATATATTTATTCCCTTACAGAGAGTAATTGTACAGTGAGCATTACTGTTTGTCAAATAATTGTTTTATTTTTTGCGTTAGGATTGTGTTTAAATTTTATGAGATTTTCTATTTTTTCCTTAAAATCTTTTGTATATTTATGGTGAACACTCATAATTGTGTTTTTAGACTACTTGTCGTATAATATAAAATGTTGTAAAATAACGACTGCATTTAAATAAGTAATAACTACTATAGCAAAAGATGAGAATTACTATGAAAAAGAACGAATTATATACTTTAGGGATCGATATTGGTTCCACCACGGTAAAAATCGCAGTCCTGGGAGCAGATAATGAAGTTCTGTTCTCCGATTACGAACGCCATTTTGCAAATATACAGGAAACACTGTCTGATCTTCTCGGACGTGCCATCTATAAACTGGGACCGATCCATGTTTCTCCTGTTATCACCGAGTCGGAGGCTGACTCTTGCCACCCACCTGCATGTTCCGTTTGTACAGGAAGTGATTGCGGTTTCCACCGCTTTGCAGGATTATGCACCTCAGACTGATGTGGCAATTGAACTCGGCGGTGAGGATGCAAAGATCATTTATTTTGAAGATGGAAATGTAGAACAGCGTATGAACGGTGTCTGCGCAGGAGGTACCGGTTCCTTCATCGATCAGATGGCTTCCCTTCTTCAGACAGACGCCAGTGGGCTGAATGAATATGCAAAAAATTATACTTCTTTATATTCCATCGCAGCACGCTGCGGTGTTTTTGCGAAATCTGATATTCAGCCTCTGATCAATGAAGGAGCTTCCAAAGAGAATTTAGCTGCTTCTATTTTTCAGGCAGTAGTCAATCAGACGATCAGCGGACTGGCCTGCGGAAAGCCAATCCGCGGACATGTAGCTTCTTAGGCGGACCACTTCACTTTTTATCGGAATTAAAAGAGGCCTTTATCCGTACTTTAAAACTGGACGATGAGCATATTATCGCTCCTAATCATTCTCATTTGTTTGCAGCAATCGGTTCCGCGCTGAATTCCAAACGGAATGTGGATATTCCTCTGCAGACACTTCAGAGCCGTCTGGCAAATAAAATCGAATTGGAATTTGAAGTGGAGCGTCTGGAACCCCTGTTTGCATCTTCTGCAGATTACGAGGAATTCACTTTCCGCCATGCAAAACATCAGGTTCCGGTCAAAGACCTTGCTTCTTACCAGGGAAAGGCTTTTCTTGGAATCGATGCAGGTTCCACTACAACAAAGGCAGCATTGGTAGGTGAAGATGGAACGCTGTTGTATTCCTTCTATCATAACAATGACGGAGATCCTCTGGGAACAACGATCCGGGCAATCAAGGAGATCTACAGTCAGCTTCCGGAAGGTGTCGAGATCGTTCACTCCTGCTCCACCGGATACGGCGAAGCACTGATCAAGGCTGCACTGCTTCTGGATGAAGGAGAAGTAGAGACGGTTTCCCATTATTATGCGGCCGCATTTTTCGAACCGGATGTAGACTGTATTCTCGACATCGGCGGACAGGATATGAAATGTATCAAAATCAAGAATCAGACGGTAGACAGTGTTCAGTTAAACGAAGCATGCTCTTCCGGATGTGGTTCTTTTATTGAGACCTTTGCAAAATCACTGAATTATACAGTCGAAGATTTTGCACAGGAAGCCCTCTATGCCAAAAATCCGATCGATCTGGGAACACGCTGTACTGTATTTATGAACTCCAAAGTAAAACAGGCACAGAAAGAAGGCGCTTCTGTTGCAGATATCTCCGCAGGACTTGCCTATTCCGTGATCAAAAACGCACTGTTTAAGGTCATCAAGGTGTCCGACGCCTCTGAACTTGGAAAACATATCGTCGTACAGGGAGGAACCTTCTATAATAATGCCGTTCTGCGCAGTTTTGAAAAAATCGCAGACTGTGAGGCAATCCGTCCTGATATCGCCGGTATCATGGGGGCTTTTGGAGCTGCCCTGATTGCAAGGGAACGTTATCAGGATTGTGAAGGCACTACCATGCTCCCAATTGAAGAGATTGAAGCACTGGAATACAAGACTACCATGACAAAATGCCGCGGTTGTACGAACAACTGCCGTCTGACAATCAATCATTTCAGCGGCGGAAGAAAGTTTATCACCGGAAACCGCTGTGAACGAGGACTTGGCAAGGAAAAATCAAAAAATCACCTGCCAAACCTGTTTGAATATAAGATGCGCGGTATTTCGGATACACCTCGCTTTCAGAAGAAGAGGCTTCCAGAGGAACGATCGGCCTTCCAAGAGTTTTGAACATGTATGAGAATTATCCGTTCTGGCATACATTCTTTACAACGCTTGGATTCCGTGTCGTACTCTCTCCGTCTTCTACCGAAAGATTTACGAGCTGGGAATCGAATCCATTCCGAGTGAATCCGAATGTTATCCGGCAAAGCTGGCACACGGACATGTACAGTGGCTTATCAACGAAGGGATCAAACATATTTTTTATCCTTGTATCCCTTACGAACGAAATGAATTTGAAAAAGCCAACAACCACTACAACTGTCCGATCGTAACTTCCTATCCGGAAAATATCAAAAATAACATGGATCCGATCGTAACCGGAGAAATTGATTTTATGCATCCGTTTATGTCTTTCCAGAGTGAAGAGACGCTTTCTTCCAGACTGATTGAAGAGCTTGGTGAAAAATTTTCTGTTTCCGCAGATGAGATCCGCACTGCTGTTCACAAAGCATGGCTGGAACTTGCTGCATGCAGAGAAGATATGCGTCGTAAAGGTGAAGAGACGATCAAGTTTCTGGATGAAACCGGCAATCGCGGAATTGTTCTTGCCGGACGTCCTTATCACACGGACCCTGAGGTCAATCACGGACTGCCGGAGCTGATCAACTCCTATAATATTGCCGTCCTGACAGAAGATTCTATCTCTCATCTGCACGAAGTAGAACGACCTCTCAATGTCATGGATCAGTGGATGTACCACTCCAGACTGTATGCTGCTGCAAACTATGTCAAGACAAAAGAAAACCTGGATCTGATCCAGCTGAATTCTTTCGGATGCGGACTGGATGCCGTCACAACGGATCAGGTGGCAGATATCCTGACCCGTTCCGGTAAGATCTATACCTCGCTGAAAATCGATGAGTCAACAATCTGGGAGCTGCCCGTATCCGTGTCCGCTCCCTGCTTGCTGCCATCCGGGTGAGAGAACAGCAAAAGACCGAGCGCATCATCCAGCCATCTTCTATTGAGAAGATTCCATTTACAAAAGAGATGCGCAAGGAATACACGATCCTCTGCCCACAGATGTCACCGGATGCATTTTGAGATTCTGGAACCGGCATTTCGTGCATCCGGATATAAGGTTGAAATTCTGCCAAATGACAACAAACAGGCTGTCAACATGGGATTAAAATATGTAAACAATGATGCCTGCTATCCTTCCCTGATCGTAGTCGGTCAGATTATGGATGCGATTTATCCGGAAAATATGACACCGATCATCTGGCTGTCATTATCACACAGACCGGAGGAGGATGCCGTGCTTCCAACTATATCGGGTTTATCCGGCGTGCACTGAAAAAAGCAGGATATTCTCATATCCCTGTGATTTCACTGAATCTAAGCGGACTGGAAAGCAATTCCTGGATTTAAGATCACGCCGCTCCTGGCGCTGCGTGGTTTGTATGGCGTCGTATTTGGCGATATCTTTATGAAATGTGTTTACCGGATGCGCCCGTATGAAAAAGTGCCGGGAACAACCGATGCACTTCATGAAAAATGGAAAAAGAGATGTAAAGATTTTGTATCCAACGGATATCCTCATCGCCATACATTTAAAAAACTGTGCCGTCAGATGATTCAGGAATTCGACAGATTGAAACACTGGATGTGAAAAAACCAAGAGTCGGAATCGTTGGAGAAATCCTTGTAAAGTTCCTGCCGGCAGCCAACAACCACCTGGTCGAGCTTTTAGAAAAAGAAGGCGCCGAAGCAGTCGTTCCGGATCTTCTGGACTTTTTACTCTACTGCTTCTACAACCAGAATTTCAAGGTATCCCACCTTGGCATGAAAAAATCCAAGGCTGTACTCGGAAATCTTGGTATTCGTGCTCTTGAATGGTTCCGTGCACCTGCAAGCAAAGCATTTGAAGAAAGCACGCATTTTGAAGGACCTGCCAAGATCGAAAAACTGGCAGAAATGGCATCTGAGATTGTTTCCATCGGAAACCAGACCGGTGAAGGATGGTTTTTAACCGGAGAGATGCTGGAGCTGATCCACGGAGCGCTGCAAATATTGTCTGCACACAGCCATTTGCCTGCCTGCCGACCACGTGGTAGGAAAAGGTGTCATCAAAGAGCTCAGAAGAAGATATCCGACTTCCAATGTCGTAGCAATCGACTTTGATCCGGGAGCCAGCGAAGTCAACCAGCTCAATCGGATCAAGCTGATGCTTTCTACTGCAAATAAAAATCTGGAACATCAGCGCTGATAAAAAATACCACATACGCTTCCGGCTTTCAATCTTCAGGCAATTTCTGGACATATTTTCTATCTCTGCGTATAATAATAACAGGGATAGAGAAATCTATCATCGAAAATATTGTTCGCTTACCGGAAGCGTCTAATAAATGTCCGGCTCGAAAATCCAGCCTATCGCAAGGTAGGGCTATTTTTATCTAAATGGTGGTGAAATTATGATTTATCAAGAAAGCTATGTTTATCATATCAAAGACGAATATTTAAAAAAAGTACAATCTGAACCATTGAAATTCCCCTAAAAAACAATCACATATTTTACTCTATGTTTTCATATGATAACACTGTAAACTTATCACAAGGAGTTCTCTATGAATAACGATTTAACCTGCAGCTGTAGCTGCACCCCCGATTCCACACCCACAGACACTTCTCCCGATTTTTTATATGCCCATCAATCTCCCTATCCACCCGTCTGCATCAAAGAACAAAATCCTTTATATGGAAGAATGATGCTGGATAACATGGGTGGACGGGAGTCCGAAATGTCCACGATTGGTCTTTATATTTACAACAGTATTTTTCTGACTTCCGATACTGCCCGCATAGCAGAAATCTTTAAGAACATCAGTATTGTAGAAATGCACCATCTCAAAATATTCGGTCAACTTGCCGATCAGCTGGGTGAATCCCCACGCCTGTGGACACATCGGCAAAATCGCATGTTCTACTGGACAGCCGGATATATCAATTATTTTACGGATCTTCCAAAAATTCTGCTCAGTGCGTTAAATGGTGAAAAGCAGGCAGTCCGCAAATATCGGGAACAATGTCAGCGAATTCAGGATGAAGACATCCAAAAAATGCCTGAAACGCATTATTCTGGATGAAGAACTTCATATTGAAATTCTGGAATCCCTCTGCAAGAAATACCCTATTTAAAAAACAGCAGGTGCATCTTCTGGTTTTCTGATCAGAAGTACACTTGCTGCCCTTTTCTAAAATTCTGATGCATGCTTTTTTAAAAAAATCATAATATGCCCGTACATTTTCCAGTTCTGTCCATCGTTTCACATCCACAGGCTCCTCATCCAGATCATAAATCTTTGCTCCTCTGATTGCCAGCACGAAAGGAGAATGTGTTGCGATCACAAACTGGCATCCAAAAAACCTTGCGGATCTTCGATAAATTTTACCAGCTCTTGCTGTTTTGCCGGAGAAAGACTGTTTTCCGGCTCGTCCAATAAAAACAATGCATTTTCTGTCACCTTTTCTGTGAAATATAGAAATGCACTTTCTCCATTGGAATACTCTCGTACATTATCCATGAGTTCCGAACGGATAAACTGTGACTGTGTTTTTCTTCTCGCGTTATTCACTCGTTTCAACTGCTCATAATCATCCAGACTTTCATCCGGAACTTTGCAAACTTCGTATCCAGATACTCTTCAAACAACATCTCCCTCTTCCGGTCAATCCCTTCATTCAGATTCCGGATATTTAACATGTAATCAAATACATCATCACTTGTAATAATCCTGCTGTCTTTCGGCAAATGCGCTGCACTCTCAAAAGAGCAAAGTTCCAGATAGTCTTCATAAAAGCTGGACTGGTTAAATGGTGCTTCCCTCAACAAATGCAGTTTTTGCGCGATAATATTTAACACGGTGGACTTTCCCGTTCCATTTCCGCCATATAAAATCGTAACAGGCTCAAAATCA
>ENA-OQAN01000735-OQAN01000735.1-human-gut-metagenome-genome-assembly--contig:-NODE-735-length-16267-cov-1.585440_pt1 | contig 16267 bp, 20 predicted proteins | sample MGYA00242735_ERZ504527 | MGnify/ENA primary metagenome ERZ504527 (study PRJEB26092, sample SAMD00036230) | human gut metagenome | host: Homo sapiens | study: EMG produced TPA metagenomics assembly of... | reverse complement strand
ATAGTATGTTACCCTCCTTTATTATATTAGATAGCTGTTTGCTCATAAGGTTTAATCGTTTTGGCTTAAAAATTCTTCTATTTTTTTTTACGGCATGATGATAAGAAGCTTTAAGGGCTCCCACACTTGTTCCCAGAATTTCGGATATCTCTTCATATTTCATTTCCTGGAAATATTTCAGGTTAAACACCATGCGTTGTTTTTCAGGAAGCGTTTTGAATTGCTTTTTCAAATAGAAGCTGTGTATGATCACCATCAAAATAGGGATCACTTTCCAGCTTGTTTAAGGCCATCGCTTCTTCATCATCAATCGAAAGTTGATTCTGTGCACGTTGCTTGTTGAGAAAGTTCAGGCTTTCGTTTAGGGCAATACGGTACAGCCAGGTAGAAAGTTTAGCTTCTCCCCGGAAATAATTTAAGTTGCTCCACGCTTTGATGAAGGTATTTTGTAATAAATCGTTTGCATCATCATGGGAGAGAACCATTCGCCTGATTTGCCAGTACAGTTGCTCACTGTATGCTTTTACTACTTCTCCGAAAGCAGCACGTTGAGTTTCAGGATATTGCAGTCGATTGATTACATCTTCCTCGTTGTATGTATTCATATTGTTCGATTCTTTATTTCAGTTGTTTGGATTGTTGTCTAGGCAATAGGGTTTAAGTTGGTTGGATTTTATTAACATTCTCATTAAAGAGTAATGTTCATGTTTTCTTGTGCCAGTATTGTTTCCGGAAAGATACTCTGTGCTCTTGAAGTAGATGTGCCTCATCTTCATATCTTGCAGAGAAATGTCCTATAATCAACCGCTTGACTTGTGCGTCGCGGGCGATCGTTGCGGCTTGTTCGGCTGTAGAGTGCATGGTTTGTTTGGCTCGGGCAACCTCTGTTTTCGCGAAAGTCGCTTCGTGGAACAGTAAGTCTATACCTTTTATCTGTTCTGTAATGCGTGGAAGATATGCAGTATCGGAGCAGTAGGCATAAGAGCGTGGGGGATCGGAAGGAGTTGTGAGTCGTTCATTGGGAATAACCGTTCCTTCTTCTGTTACATAGTCTTCTCCGTTTTTTATTCGGTTTATCATACATACAGGAATATGATAGAAGTCTATCATATCACGTTTGATGTGGTTTTGAGTTGGTTTTTCACGGAAGATAAATCCACAAGTAGCAGACGGTGGCGCAATGGAATTGTTTCTACCGTAACGGAACGGTCATCGTATATGATTGTTTGCTCGCTTGGGTTAAAGGTATGAAATATAACTTTATATGGCATGCCTTTACAGAAAAAGTCTATATGCGGTGTAAGCAGTTTTTCCAGCTCCGGATGACAATAAATGTGTAAGTCGGCTGTACGTTCCAGCATACCGAATGTAGAAATCAGTCCAATTAGTCCAAAACAATGATCTCCATGTAAGTGAGAGATAAATATATGGTTTAACCTGCTGAATTTTAATCGTGAGCGGCGTAGCTGGATTTGAGTACCTTCTCCGCAGTCGATCATAAATAGCTTTTCCCGGATGTTTATGACTTGTGAGGTTGCCATGTGCCGGGTTGTCGGTAGTGCCGATCCACATCCTAATATGTTTACTTCGAATTTTTCCATATAAACAAAGATAGGTATATTAATGGAGAACCGAAATATGGGTAGAAAGATTTTAAATAAAATGAGGGAATACGATTGAGTTAATCAAGGCTTAAGGTATAAAAAAAAGGGACTGTGCTTAGCACAATCCCTTTTCCTGATATCTAGAATTTAAGAATTATTTCTTACCTTCCAATTGTTCTTTCAAAGCAGCCAATGCATCGATGTCACCCAAAGTTGTAGAAGCAGCCTGGTTCTGAATCATAGGAGCTTCTTCTTTCTTAGATGATTTCTTTGTAGCTTTCTTTTCTGCTTTTTCTTCAGCTTTTGCTGCATCTTCGAAAATACGGCTGTGAGACAAGATGATTCTCTTAGCGTCTTTGTTGAATTCGATTACTTTGAATTCCAACTTTTCGTCCAACTGAGCCTGTGAACCATCTTCCTTAACCAAGTGTTTCGGAGTTGCGAAACCTTCAACACCGTAAGGCAATGCTACTACAGCACCTTTATCCAACATTTCGATGATAGTACCTTCGTGGATAGAACCTACAGTAAATACAGTTTCGAATACATCCCATGGATTTTCTTCCAACTGTTTGTGACCAAGGCTCAAACGACGGTTTTCTTTGTCGATTTCCAATACCTGAACTTCGATATCTGCACCAATCTGAGTAAATTCTGATGGGTGTTTGATTTTCTTAGTCCAAGACAAGTCTGAGATGTGAATCAAACCGTCTACACCTTCTTCGATTTCTACAAATACACCGAAGTTAGTGAAGTTACGTACTTTAGCAGTGTGCTTAGAACCTACAGGATACTTTTCTTCGATAGTTTCCCATGGATCAGCTTTCAGCTGTTTGATACCCAAAGACATCTTACGTTCTTCACGATCCAAAGTCAAGATTACAGCTTCGATTTCATCACCAACTTTCATGAAGTCCTGAGCTGAACGCAAGTGCTGTGACCAAGACATTTCAGAAACGTGGATCAAACCTTCTACGCCCGGAGCGATTTCGATGAATGCTCCGTAATCAGCCATAACGACAACTTTACCTTTAACGTGATCACCAACTTTCAAGTTGGATCAAGGCTATCCCATGGATGCGGAGTCAATTGCTTCAAACCTAAAGCGATACGTTTCTTTTCATCATCGAAGTCAAGGATAACTACATTCAACTTCTGATCCAAAGAAACAACTTCGCGAGGATCGCTTACACGGCCCCATGACAAGTCTGTGATGTGGATCAAACCGTCTACGCCGCCCAAGTCGATGAATACACCGTAAGATGTGATATTTTTAACAGTACCTTCAAGTACCTGACCTTTTTCAAGTTTACCGATGATTTCTTTCTTCTGCTGTTCCAGTTCAGCTTCGATAAGAGCTTTGTGAGAAACAACAACGTTTTTTGAATTCCTGGTTGATTTTAACCACTTTGAATTCCATTGTCTTACCTACAAATACATCGTAGTCGCGGATAGGTTTCACATCAATTTGAGAACCCGGCAAGAATGCTTCGATACCGAATACGTCCACAATCATACCACCTTAGTGCGGCATTTGATGTAACCCTTAATAATTTCTTCATTTTCAAGAGCAGCGTTTACGCGGTCCCAAGAACGAGTAGCACGTGCTTTTTTGTGTGACAGAATTAACTGTCCTTTCTTATCTTCCTGATTTTCAATGTATACTTCTACAGTATCACCTATTTTCAAATCTGGATTGTAACGGAATTCATTCAAAGGAATGATACCGTCTGATTTGTAGCCGATATTGACAACTACTTCGCGTTTGTTCATTGCAATAACAGTACCGTCTACAACCTCGCGGTCGTTTACTTTGTTCAGCGTACCGTCATAAGCTTTTTCAAGATCTTCGTCTCATGCTGGTTACAGCTTCGCCGTTTTCATAAGCATCCCAGTTGAAATCTTCAACAGGAGTGATGTTTTTTAAATTTTCCATTAATAAAATTGTTAAAATTCTCAGTTAATTACGTTAGACATTATATTGTTTATCTAATTTCGGGCGCAAAGATACAACAAAATACTGAAACACAAACAAGTTTGCTGAAATTTCTTGCTGATTAAAATTTAAATGGGATATAATCGTTGTTTTTAATTTATGTTTGTACATTTGTAGAAATTTAACCTATTAAAATATGGTAGCGTTCATTTTAGTTTGTTTCTACTTTTAGGTTTTTTATGGGAGATAAGAAAGAGGAAAAGTTTGGAAAAGGAGTTCGTTAAGAAGAAAAATAAGGTGTGTTCCGTGAAAGAATTTTCGGATACCATATTGTATAATGTGGATGCATATATAATTTTGGTTGATCGGAATTTTTTGGTTGAAAAGACCAATTACTATAATTTGAATAATACTTCTGAAAGATAAGCGGAAAGTAATGTCCAGAGGCTTTAACGGTTATTTGTTCAAGCCTCTGAACAAAGAAGCTTTGTTTAATATGCTTCGCCAAATGGATATTTAATCTTCCAAAGAGTAATCAATGGTGGTTACAACACGGATACGTTTGATGTAAGGAGTATTGGCATCACGATCCTCGATACTGAATTGTCCCTGATAAGCTCTTTTTATCTTACCAAGTTCGCTGTCCGAGTCCTTGGCGAATTTAATAGCTGCCGCCCGTGCGTTTTTAGTTGCTTCCTCTATCATTTGAGGCTTGATGTCGTTTAAACCGGTATAGTCATATTGCACATTGTAACGATAATCTCCACCGGTAATAGCGATACCTTGCTTTAAGAGTTCGCTTTGTTCGCTGATCATCTTTCTCACCAGATCTACTTTAGTTGAAGTAACCGTGATGACAGAGGTCACATTATAGCGGAAGGGAACTGAATTATTATTATAACGTTCAGCTTGCATGTCTATAATTTCCGGTGCATTGATACTGATTTCGTTTTCAGTGATTCCTTTCTGTTTCAAGAAGCCGACAATTGTTTGGTTGGTTGTATTTATTTTGTTATATAAGGTCGGGAGATCATTTCCCAGGTCTTTATATATTAAAGGCCAAGTTACTTTATTAGCTGGCACCTCCATTTCTGCCAGACCTTTCACATTCACTACTCTGTCTTTACCAGAGAAAGTGTCCAATCCCTGTTTGATAAAATACCCCATCATCAACATGCCTATAGCAGGATGACGGCTTCTTGTTTCCAACTTTTCATACTTCAGTCGTTTTTAGTGATACAATTATTTGTTTTGTAAGCGTCAAATGCCTTTTTAACAGAGCCCTGTTCTTGCAGCAATTGTTTTGCTTCTGCTTTATTAATATGTAATTCGTCAATTAGCATTTGTACTCCTCGGTCTACTAGTTTTTGATTGCTGAGTTGCATGTTTACCATCCGGTTTCCTTTTACTCTGCCTAGTTTTATCATGACGGTGGTACTTATCATATTCAGTATCATTTTTTGCCCTGTGCCGCTCTTCATACGCGAGCTGCCTGTGATAAATTCCGGACCGACTATCATTTCGATGGGTATATCTGCTACATTCGAGAGTGGAGAGTTTGGATTGCTGCTGATGCTTGCTGTTAATATTCCGTGTTCTCTCGCTTTTTGCAGCGCTCCTATAACATAAGGAGTTGTTCCCGATGCCGCTATGCCTATCAGGATGTCTTTATTTGTGATGTGATGCTTTTGTAGTTCCATCCAGCCTTTTTGACTATTATCTTCAGCACTTTCTACAGGATGTTTCAAAGCTTGTTCACCACCGGCTATAATACCTATGACACAGGTATCAGGCATACCGAAAGTCGCTGGAATTTCAGAAGCGTCCAATACTCCTAGGCGTCCACTGGTTCCGGCTCCCAAATAGAATATGCGTCCTCCTTGATGCATACGTTCTACTATTTCATTTACTAGTTTTTCAATTTGTGGTATGCAGGCATGAACAGCTGAGGCTACTTTCCGGTCTTCTTCGTTGATACCTTCCAGTAACTCTCTGACGGATTTTTGTTCCAAATCCTCATGTATGGACGGTTGTTCGGTTATTTTTATAAAATTCATACTTCGAAATGATAATCCTTTAATCCTTCCAGTGGACTTTTTAAAACTTTTCCGATGGACACATTCAGTCTTAGAGCTGCTTCTTTTACTTCTTCTTGAAAGTAAAATGCAATAGAACCTGTAAAATGTACAAGAATATCATGATATTCGTATTGCATTACATTACGGGTGAAGAAATCAGTGAAGCAGGAAATTAATAAATTCTGTATCTCTGGTCTATGCTTGTGGGCGAAAAGAAAAGGAGTCAGACCCGCCAGAAAGCGGTTGGCTAAGGGCTGTCGGTATACTTTATCTAAAATCAGTGCTGGGGTCAAATCGTATTCTTTAAGGAAATCTCGGCAAAGGTCATCGGGAAGTTGGTGTTTCAGGAAGTCACCTACCAGACGTTTCCCTAATACGGCTCCGCTACCTTCATCTCCTAAAATATACCCTAACGGAGAAATATTAGCTGTTATTTTTTCCCCGTCATAAAAACAAGAGTTTGGATCCCGGTTCCTAAAATACATGCAATCCCTGCCGTTTTACCACATAGGGCGTGGGCGGCACCTAACAAGTCACTTTCGACAAGGATATTTGCTTTGGGGAAGTTCTGCGCCAAAGCTGTTTTCACTATATTCGTTTTTTCGGGAATACATCCTGCACCATAGAAATAAATAGTTGTAAATTCAGTGGTGTCTCCCAACTGGGGAGTTAGTGTGGAGGCAATCACTTCTTTTATTTCATCAACTGATTGGTGGAAGGGGTTGATACCTCCTGTTCGAACTGTCCTGCTGTTTGTCTTGGTGTTACCCAGACACCAGTCTGTTTTGGTAGAACCACTATCTGCTATTACTATCATATCGGATAATAAGATGATTATTAGTCTTACAAAAATAGTATAAATTTATCCGATATCCATTGTTTTCCGTATTTATTTGTCGGGCTCTTATATTATTTTAGTAACTCTGTTTCTATATTTAATTTGATGTACAAATAGTTATAATTTTAGTCTGGTGTTCGATTTCTACCCAATTTTGACCAATTTTTCAATAAAGTGTATCTGTTTTGCTGCTATTTTTGTGTATTCGAATTTTTAGGTATGAAACTATGAAACTATGAAACACAATTTATGCCGGACACTTCTGCTTTTTGCCGGAGTATTCCTCTTTGCAACTATAGATGCACATTTTAAGACTACTCCTCAGTCACCTGTTCATATTACTGAAACCGACGAACTGGTTTATAAATCGTATCCTAACGGCGATCGGATACCTGATTTTTCTTTTTGTGGTTATCGCCAATCTGAGTATCCCATTCCTTGGGTGGATGCAAAAGTATATGTTCCTGTCGTGGATGGAGATGCAACCGGTCTTATTCAGCAGGCCTTGAATTATGTAGCCTCTCTTCCTATGGAACCGGATGGTTTCAGAGGTGCAGTTCAGTTAGCTCCCGGTAACTATGATTGAAAGGTAAACTTTTGATGCGGGCTGACGGAGTGGTTCTCCGTGGTAGCGGATGCCATAAAAATGGAGGAACGGTTTTACGTGCATTGGGACCGATGAAGATGAATTGATTCGTGTTTTGGGTTATAATAATGCGAAAACGGAAGACACTATTCATATTGCCGGGCAGTATGTACCTGTAAATGCTACGGTTATTCCTTTGAAACAAACTGCAACATTGAAGGTGGGAGATAAAATACGCATTGTCCGTCCATCAACAGCCGGATGGCTTTCGGTGTTGGTACGGATAGATTGGGCAATGAACAGGAATATAATTTCTCGAAATGGACTCCCGGTCGTCATGATATGGTGTGGGAGCGTACTGTGGTTGCTGTTACCTCTGAAAGTATTACCATAGATGTACCATTGACCATGAGCCTTGATCCCAAGTATGGTGGTGGGTATATTTTACCTCTTTCATGGACTGGGAGGATTAATAATGTCGGAATAGAGAATTTGTGTTGCGATTCTGAATATGATCATACTAATTTGAAAGATGAGAACCATCGTTGGCAGGCAATTACCTTCAATCATGTGAAAGATGGATGGGTACGAAGAGTGGAGGCTCATCATTTTGCAGGTTCGGCGGTAATGGTATTGGAGGGAGCGATGCAGGTGACTGTGGAGGATTGTAAATTTCTGTATCCCGTGTCCGAGATAGCCAACCATAGGCGTTATGCTTTTCATACTTTGGGACAATTAACTCTTTTTCAGCGTTGTTATTCTGAAGAGGGGTACCGTGATTTTACAGTTGGGGTTGCCGTACCTGGACCTAATGCTTTTGTACAATGTCATTCCGAACGGCCTTATAGTTTCAGTGGATCTACTGGTGGCTTCTCTAATGGTATTTTGATGGATAAAATAACGGTGTCAGGAGGAATTATTCAATTGGGTTATCGGGATATGGCAGATCAGGGAGCCGGTTGGGTGGCGGCTAACTCTATGTGCTGGCAGGGACGAGCTTCACAGACTCATTGTGTTACTCCTCCTACAGCTCATAATTGGGCTTATGGAATGTGGACGCAACCTTTGGTAATGGCCATTATGAATTGTCGCATACTTTTGTCAAGCCGGAAAGTTTTTTTTATGCTCAACTGGCGGCTCGTATGGGTAAATCTTCAATGGAAGAAAAGAAAATATTTGTGTACACTACTGATGAAACTACGAAGCCAACTCCCGAGTACGCTCATTGGATGTCTGTACAGTCATTAAAACCGGATATGCGAATGGATGTATGGATAGACAGTATGATAGTGAAATATCCTTTGGAGATAACCCAGAATAATGCTCCTCTTTTAAACGAAGTGAACTGGCGGCCTGAAAAAGAGAAGCATGTGGTCATGGCAGAACCTTTACAAGTGAAAAATGGCTGGATTGTGCGGGGAAATCATATTCTCATTAACGGAACTTATTTTCGCAAGAATATTCCCGGTACTACAGGATGGCAGGGCAAAGGATCACTCAGTCAGTTTGTTCCGGGACGCACCGGTACGGGATATACCGAAGAGCCAGATAGTGTTGCGCAAGTATTATTGCTTTCGGGAGCACATGTGCTTCATCATCGTACAGGATTGTGGTATGAGCGTCGTCGTAATGATCATGAGCGGAATATGCATGCTGATGCTGAAGTTTGGGCTCCTTTTAATGAAATGCCTTATAGCCGTAGCGGGCAGGGGGAAGCTCAGGATCGCTTAAGCAAATATGATCTGAATAAATTCAATCCTTGGTATTGGAATCGTTTGAAGCGATTTGTAGATGTGGCGGATCGAGACGGACTGGTTTTGTTACATGATCATTATAACCAGCACAATATCATAGAAGAAGGAGCACACTGGTGTGATTATCCTTGGCGCTCTGCTAATAATATAAATCAGTTGGGATTTGCGGAAAAGACTGTTTTTTCGGGGGACAAGAGAGTGTATATGGCAGAACAGTTCTATGATATTACTCGTCCGGTTATCCGTGAATATCACAGTAAATTTATTCGTCAGAGTGTAAATGTGTTCCATGACAATAATGGTGTGGTACATAGCATTGGATTGGAATATACCGGACCATTGAATTTTATGAACTTTTGGTTGGAAGAGGTCAATGCGTGTGATAACCATCAGTTAGTGGCGTTGACAGCAACAAAAGATGTGCAGGATTCTGTCTTGAAAGATAAAAAACATACTTCAATGGTTGATGTGATTGATATCCGTCAGTGGCATTATCGCGCAGATGGAACTTTATACGAACCTCAGGGAGGGGTAAGTCTGGCTCTTCGCCAGCATGCGCGACTGATTGATCCGGGCACGGTATCTTGTGCCAGTGTTTATCGTGCGGTACGTGAATATCGCTGTAAGTATCCTGATAAAGCTGTGGTTTATAATGGTAGTACAATTAGAGTTCCTCGTAATGCTATGAATTGGGCTATATTTATGGCGGGTGGCTCTTTTGCCAAAATTCCGCCGATTGATGAATTACCGGTTTATGAGAAGGCTTCTTCTTTTTTCTCCTATAGATAGACAGACCGATATGGATACTCAGTGGGTAATGGGGGCTGTCGGAAAGGGGATACCTTGGGTACTGTGTGAAGAATGAGATTAATTTGGATTGATGGGAGATAGAGAAACGTATAAAGTCTTTTGGATTGATCCGGATAAAGGAACGGTTATAAAAGAAGATGGTAGCGTGAGAGGAGGTGGAAAAGTAATTTTAAAGGCTCCTGCTGAAAGTTCTATTTGTTTTTACAATTGTGATTGCAAAGCTTTTGTAAAACTGTTGGTTGAGTAATAGGAACGGATTCCAATCTTGTTCCTATTACTTATAAGTTAGTGCTTTTTTATATAAACAGACTTTTTTTAATAATTGAGCCAAAGCTTCATTGCAGCTATCTTTTCTCTGCTTACAGTAATTTTATCTTTAAATGGCGGTTTTACCTGTACTATTATTTTCCTAAAAAATAGTTTTCTATTTTCTGTATGGCATGTACACTAACCAATGTTTGCCGGTTGGTGCGGAAAAAAAATATCTGGGTTTAGTTGTTCGGACAGTTTGTCGAGCGATAAATCTATGATATGCTCTTTCCCTTCTTTTGTGACGGCAAAAGTAATTTTGTTTTCAGAATAGAAATAAGCTATATCTTCTACTTGCAAGGTATACAGCTTTTCGTCTCCTGATATCAGGAAGCGGGTACGGTATTTTTTTTCCGGATTACTTATATTTTTCAGTTAAGTTCAGTAATTCATTGGATGAGCTCGATAGGTTGGCATTGCCATATCTGGCAGTTAATCTTTCAAACTTTTCGATGGCTTCGGCCAATCTTTCCCTGTTTATTGGCTTCAGCAGATAGTCTATGCTGTTTACAGTAAAAGCACGTATGGCATATTCGTCGTAGGCGGTGGTAAAAATAATCATACTTTCCGGTTGGGTCTGTTCTATGAAAGTGAAAGAAATGCCGTCGGTCAGTTGGATATCTAGAAAGATTATATCCGGGTGTGGATGCTCTTGGAACCATTTTACAGATCCCTCTACGCTGCCGGGTAATACAACTATCTCCCAGTCTGGCCTTAATCCTGACAACATTTTATGTAACAGGCGTCCTGCAGGAATTTCATCTTCTATAATAGTGGCTTTTATCTTATTCATTCAGCAAAGGTATTTTAACGGTGAAATATTCAGAATCGTCAATAATTGTGATATGCAAGTTGCAAATCAGCAGATAGCGGGCAGATAAGTTTCTTCAGTCCCATTCCTGATTTTGTAACATTCTTTTTTAATTTGATCTTGTTTCTTACGGGAAAGAGTTTGATCTTTGTCAGAATAATCCAAATGGATGACCATTGGATTTTCCATATTGATGATGTTATGTTTTATCACATTTTCGATAAGCAACTGTTAGAGTTAAATGAAGGAATTTTCTTGTTTCAATAACGTGGGGGGGTATTTTTGTTTTCCAGTTGAATACATTTTCCCAGACGCACTTGATGCAGATAGATATATGAATCCAGAAATTCCAGTTCATTACGTAAAGTAACAAGTCCTTGTTCCTGACTTTTTAGGATATAACGATAAACATCCGATAGCTTTTGTGTAAAAACTACTGCGTTTTCCGGATTGTATTCTATTTCGGATATTAAAGTATTCAAACTATTGAACAGGAAATGTGGATTTAATTGATTTTGTAAAGCCGTGTATTGTGCTTTGATGGAACTTTCTTCCAGTTTCATTGTTTTTTCATGCAGAATAACCAGCTGCCTGTAAAAAGCGTTCATGATACTTAGGCTCACAATCACAATTTCTACCAACCATATAATCATGATCAAGCGCAGGCCCGGACTGCTTAGTACAAATGGAAGGGCAGTTCCAGCAATACTTTACAGATGGTCAGAGTAGCGTAATTCATGAAGAAAAGAATAGCTGCAATCAAAATGCAATTGATGATCAGTTTGTTTCTCTTCTTGATAAAGAATAGATAGCTTTTTTTCAGCCAATCGGTTGATGAATATCAGACTAAAGCCTACCAGATTGAATATGAATACCACAGAAATAAATCCCAGAAAGGAGATTAATATTTTCTGATGTTGAGGCGTAAGGTCGGTATATAGTACCAGCGAAAGGTATGAGAAACATGCCAGACCTGAAAACAGGAAAAAGTTGAAGAATTGATTGTATTTATTTTGCATAGCCATTCCGCTGCTGAAAATGATTTGGGTTATTTTACAAAACTATGAAAAAAAGAGGAAATTCAGAAAAAAATAGAATACTTTCCAAATCTCCTCTTTTATGAGCAAACGCTTAGTATGGATTAAAAACAAACTCCTACACGCACACCCATGCTATTTCTTCCATCTTCAGAATAAGTCAGGATATCGGTTTGATTGGTTGCGTAGCTATAATATACGGCTACATGAAATCCCAGACGCTGATAAGGTACCGGATGAATATCTATTCCCAATTCGGGTGATACATAGAATCCCCACGGGCGTTCATACCATTGTACCAGATTGTTGTAAATGGAGTTTTGAGAATACATGGCACCCGATTTGACTCCGAAGTAAGGTTTTACATACCTGTTATCCAGTAACTTGTAGGATACAGATATTCCAAAGGGAAGTTGGAACGCCGATTGTTGCTGGTCTGTTGTCAATGAAGCCGTTGGGGTGAGGGGGATGGTCTGGCGGTCCACGTATCGGTGATTGGTATGAAAATTAAGGAAAGCTCCTATAGACCAATAGGGAGTCAGATCATATTTTCCTTCAAAGTTCATTCCCCATCCGCTGAATTTATCGGCAAAGTTGCTGTTCAACGGCATATTCATCTGCCAGTCTACGTTGAAATGTACATTTTCCCAGATCTGTGCTTTACTTGTGAAACAAAAGAGAACTAATAACACTCCGATGAGGATACGTTTGGGAGCTCTGTGTTTTAATATTTTCGTTTTCATGATTTTCCGGTTTTATTGTTTGTTTGACAGATAAGGAGATTGTGCAAATGCCTGATTGACGGCATTTAATGTCAACTGCATATTGAAATGGGAGTTTCCGTATAGCAGTCCTGACGCATAAGCATGCCAGATGACAGGCAGTTTGTTTTGGTTAGACTGATCGACAGGTTGTCTTAAATCAACCATTTCCATAATCAGGGTTCCTGTGTCATAGCTGTAAGTTACCGGATAAGGATAATACCATCCTCCTCCCCAGTAAGGTCCCCAGAATCCGGCATCCCACCAGCCGCCATACCATCCTCCTGTGGTTATTTGTATTCTTTGTTGGGCGTATGACAACTGAATGCCTACATTGGCTTTTTCTTTATCTTCCGTCCTTACATAGCCTTTCTGTTCCATTTCATGGGCTACTGCACTGATAATGTTTTGGGCATTTTCATCTTTCCAATAATTGGCTTTCAGGCTGTTGTCCGGAACCAGAATGCTATCTGGCAGATAATAGGTGGAAAACTCATTGAAATGTACACTGTTGTCATAATCGGTGTAAACGCTGTAGTCACTATCCAGTTTATTCATATCCGGATCTTTCTCGCACGAAGTAACTATCATGGCAAGCATGAATAGTGGAAATAGTAGCTTCTTCATATTCCTATTATTTTAGTTAAGTAGTTTATAGTGAGCGTCCTTTAAACACATTGGCTTTCTTTAATGGCAATATTTGACCGGATAAAGTCATGTGGCTGGAATTAAAGTTCGGAAGAATATCTACAGTCGCATTGTTGCTTCCATAAGGTATATCAATGCTTACTTGGGCTGAGATTCCGATTCCCATCACGTTCATACTGACATGAATATTACCTTTTTTGTCGGTTTTTACTTTATAGTTCGAAGCATTCCCGTCTACGGTAATACCTCCTAGTCCGTTCGGACCGCTGAAAGGTACATTGAATGCTACTTGCACTACAGCCTTGTCACCGTCCAGTCCTACAAAGTTGGTGTTGGATGAAACGAAAGCGGAGGTTCCGTATTTAAAGTAAACTCTGTCCGCTTCCAGTACAAAGGTTTGGTTGTCTATTGCCTCTTTGGCTTCCTGAAATAACATTTTGTCCAAAGCTTCCTGAGCTGCTTTTTTTTCCTGACGTGTCATTTCCTTTTCTGTTGTTTGTGCCTGTGAGTACTCTACGCAGGTAAACAAGGTTACTAATGTTAATATTACAACTTTTCTCATAATACCTACTTTTTATTTTATGTTGTTTTCCTATTGAAATCCGGTACAAACATAATAAGCTTTGGCATAAGTAGGTAGTAATTTGTTTACTGAAACGGAAAAACCGGTTGCTGAAGTGTATTTTTGAAGAACTGAAATTAAAAGTGTGAAGAGGAATGAATGGGAAATAAACAGCCCTGGAAATCTGCTTTAACAAAATTTCCGGGGCTTATGTTCTATGAACTATAAAGTGATTAGAAAGACCTTCCTTTAAATACATTTGACTTGTCAAGCGGCAGTAGTTCACCGGATAAAGTCAGGCGGTTGGAATTGAAGTTGGGCCGTATATCTACGGTGGCATTGTTGCTTCCATGAGGTAATGTTATGCTTACCTGAGCAGATATACCCACCCCCATTACACTCATTGTCAGATACATGGTTCCTTTCTTGTCGGTTTTGATCTTGTAACCGGAAACATTGCCGTCTACAGTGACACCTCCTAATCCGTTAGGGCCGCTGGCAGGAATGTTAAACGCTACCTGTACGGATGCTCTATCGTCGTCTACCATTACAAAATTGGTATTAGAAGAAACAAAGGCATTTCTGCCTCTTTTAAATATAACCCGGTCAGCTTCCAGTGTGAAAGCTTTGTTTTCTATAGCTTGTCTGGCTTCTTCGAACAAGGCTTGTTCCATGGCTTTTTGCGCCTCTTTCTTTTCTGTTGTTTGTGCTTGTGAGTAGTCTATGCAGCAAAACAAGGTGACGAATACTAATAAAATAATCTTTTTCATATATGTATCTTTTATGTTATTGTTTGAATATGAAACAAATATAATAACTGTTTTGTTGAGAGGACTTTATCTTATTTTTTAGGTTAAAACTCTTCCTTGTCATATTCTTTCTAGTCTGTTTTATTTGGCTTGAGTTTGCAAGTATAGCATTATTTTCTGTCTTTCTATTTTTTAAAAAAGATTTTTTCTTCCGGGGGCTATGTGAACTTCTATTTATTTTTTTCTCTATAGAGTTTCTTTTCTACTGCCACTGCTGCCACCTTTTGTCTGGAATGCTCATAAATAAAGGCTTTGAGGGGTGATGGCAGCAGAATATTTGAAGGGATGGAAAATGTTACTGCCACCATTTTAGGATATTCTTTTTGATAATAGTAATTGCAGGAAGATTGTCAACCCGGCAAAGAAATAACTCTTGAAAGAGTCAACTGATATTATAACTAAGTATTATCTCTGTCAACCATCCGTACAAGTAAGATGAAAGAGTAGTCAACCTAAAGCGTTAAACTACACTGCATTCATTCTACATGCCGAGTTGTTCCAGACTGTTCCATTAAGTTGAAACCGAAACATCATGCGGTTGAATGTATCAGAAGATAAGCATGTATTGTTCGGAAGTTCCTTATCTTTTTTCAAAAGGAGCGGAAGAATTCCTCTAAATATATGTTCCTTTTTGTGGGAATAATTCGAGTCTTGATGAGAAAAGTATTATAAGAGGTGGTGGCAGCCTTTTGGGTATCTAAAAAATACTGCTGCCACCACCTCTATAAGATGCTTATATCTAGATTGTTACTTCTGATAAAAGCTCAGTAGTGGTAGCAGAAATGAAAAACTCTGTTGGAGAAAGAGGCAAAGTCTCAGTTTGTAGATGTATTCTTCATCATCGGCATCAATCTTTTTTTTTGCCGAATTCCGGATCAATCTTTAATAGTGCCGTCACCCCAAAGGTTACAGCGCAACATATCATAATCCAGATAAAGAAATGGTTGTATCCCATCTGGTCCTGAAGCCAACCGGCGGCCATTCCGGGAATCATCATGCCTAATGCCATAAATGCGGTACAAATGGCATAATGTGCCGTTTTTATGTTCTCCGTCCGCAAAATAAATAAGATAAAGCATATAAGCTGTGAAACCGAATCCGTAACCGAATTGCTCTATAAAAATGCAAATATTGATAAGGTATAGGGAATCGGGTTGGACATAACTGAGGTAAACATAGACTAAATCAGGTAAGGAAATAGCCCATACCATCGGCCACAACCATTGTTTTAAACCGTTACGGGCTACGGCTATTCCTCCTAAAATACCTCCAAGGGTAAGCCCGATGATGCCGACTGTTCCTTGTACGAAACTATCTCCTCAGTGGTGAGCCCCAAACCACCTTCTTCAATAGGATCTATAAAGAAAGGAATACACATTGCCAGTTGTGCTTCCGGTAAACGGTAGAGTAACATAAAGAGAATAGCAATACTTGCCTGCTTTTTCTGAAAGAAACTGGACAAAAGTGCCAAAAAATTCTTTGAGTAGGGTAGAAGCGGAAACTTCTTTGGCTGCATGGTCTGAATCCGGATGGGGAAGAATAAACTTATGATAGATCCACACTCCCAGGAAAAGCCCGGCCAATACAAAAAAGGTGATGGACCAGGCGTAAGGTATATTGTCTGTTACAATTTCCAGTCTTCCTGCAAGCATGATAAGCAACCCTTGTCCTGCAATAGTCGCAATGCGATAGAAAGTACTGCGGATTCCTACAAATAAAGCTTG
>ENA-OQAN01000734-OQAN01000734.1-human-gut-metagenome-genome-assembly--contig:-NODE-734-length-16287-cov-3.269307_pt1 | contig 16287 bp, 20 predicted proteins | sample MGYA00242735_ERZ504527 | MGnify/ENA primary metagenome ERZ504527 (study PRJEB26092, sample SAMD00036230) | human gut metagenome | host: Homo sapiens | study: EMG produced TPA metagenomics assembly of... | reverse complement strand
CACCTCGGAAAGCATAACCGATGTATGCACCTGACAGCCGCGGAGTGCAGGATCTGCTCAATGGCGCATTTGCATTTCATTGGAAGCTGCTGCAAGAGATAACGCAATACAAAACCTCGTCTGTGTGAAGTCTTGGATTCTTTCCTCCTAAGAAACGTACTTTCAGATCCTGAATCGGCTCAATTGCTCCGGGCGGATCAGCTTCTCGTCATGTTCAATTCCAGCTAAATATTTTAAAGCATTTAAAAGCAATGCCGCTGATGCTCCAAGGAAATCAGACGTTTTTGATGTAATAATTGTTCCATCAGAAAGTTCGATTGCTGCGGTCGGAACACCTGATTCCTCCGCACGTTTCTTTGCTGCAACGGTAACTTTTCTGTCGTCTGTTGTAATCTTCGCCTGTTTCATTAGAAGCTCGATCTTGTAAACTTCATTTTCGGTCGCTTCTTCTTTTACCAGCTTATTCACTGCGGTGTAATAACGTCTGATAATTTCCATTTTAGATGCCACGCAGCAGGCTTCATCATCGATGATGCAGTTTCCTGCCATATTTACTCCCATATCAGTCGGCGATTTGTAATAGGTATTTTCACCGTAAATCCCCTCAAAAATTGCATTTAAAACAGGGAATATTTCTATATCACGATTGTAGTTTACCGTTGTCTTTCCATATGCCTCCAGATGGAACGGGTCAATCATATTCACATCATTTAAGTCTGCTGTTGCAGCCTCATATGCAAGATTCACCGGGTGCTTCAACGGAAGATTCCAGATTGGGAATGTCTCGAACTTCGCATAGCCGGCTTTGGTTCCGCGAATGTTTTCATGATAAAGCTGTGAAAGACAGGTTGCCATTTTTCCGCTTCCAGGCCCCGGCGCAGTAATAACCACAAGCGGTCTTGTCGTCTCAATATAATCATTTTTTCCAAAACCATTCTCGCTGACGATCAGTGGAATATTCGACGGATACCCCTCGATCTTATAATGCTGATATACTTTGATTCCACGTTTTTCGAGTTTTTCCCGAAACTGCACTGCACCATTTTGTCCGGCAAACTGTGTGATGACCACACTTCCGACATAGAGTCCTTTTTTCTCAAACTCTCCAATCAGACGGACAACATCCACATCATAAGTAATGCCAAGGTCTCCACGCACCTTGTTTTTCTCAATATCTGCAGCACTGATCACAATTACGATTTCCGCAACATCCGAAAGCTGCATCAGCATCTGAAGTTTACTGTCCGGTGCAAATCCCGGCAATACCCTAGACGCATGGTAGTCATCAAATAATTTTCCGCCAAATTCCAGATACAGCTTATCACCGAACTGGCTGATGCGTTCTTTGATATGCTCCGACTGAATTTTTAAATATTTGTCATTATCAAATCCTATTCTCATCTTAATCCCCATTCTTGCGTGTGAAAAATCTTATTTTTCACACGCACTATCCTCTTATGTTTTATTTCTCTCTCAGACACGGAATATATTATACTATATAATCCAGTCAAAATACACGTTTTCTTTTTCCTTTGTTCATTATAAAAAGCTGCCTAATGATATTATCACTATCATTGGCAGCTTTTCTCCTACACATTCATTTTCACTTTATACCTGTCTCTCTTATTTGACCACAACTTTTATTTTTTGTGCACATCCGTTTGTTGCATATACATATATAGAACAGGATCCTTTTCCTTTTCGCGGTGATCTTACCATTTTTAGATACCACTGCCACTTTACTGTCTGATGTAGCATATCGGAATCGATATATGATTAATGATCGGACGTTTCTTATTCTTCTTGACAATCGAAGCTTTTACGACAGCTTTTTTCCCTTTTGCCAATACATAAGAAGTCTTTTTCAGTTTAATGCTTTTTGCATCTGTTACTGATTTATTCTTCTTTCCTGCTGCATGTATCGTGATCGATTTCGCAACTGTTACTTTTTTGCCATCAACCATCTTATATGCAAGAACATGACATTTTATATTTTTTTTCTGATTGATTCCTTTCTTTTTCAATTTGCTGATCTCAACAGATAAACTATCCGCTGCCTTTACGGACTTTACAACCTTTTCCTTATCTTTTCCGCAGTATGCCATATAAACATCATAACCATCTGCATCTTTAACTTTTCCCCAAGTTACCTTGACCGTCTTTCCTGCTTTCACATTAAATTTCGAATTTAATGCTGCGTCTTTTGCCTCTGTCCTTTTTACTTTTACCGGTTCACTTTCCGTATTCTTTTTATCTGCTGCCTCAGCTTCTCTTTTTCTTGTTTCACTTACATATTTGCAGACACTACATGTATATCTTTCCGCACCTGCTGTTCCATAAACATGAGCTGCTTCATCTTTTTTTTCTGTGGTGTGTTCACACGTGGCAGCATGCCAATGGGACGTATCATTGCTGCTCCACTCATCCCTAAATGTGTGCCTGTGTTCTACCCATTTTGCATAAAGAGTCGTGTCGGCAGTAAGTGCCTGTCCCGGCCGCGCAATCGTCGTAAAATCTGCATCTGTATACCAGCCGGCAAAATCATATCCATCTTTCGTCGCAGCTGGCAGCGGATCAGGCAGGTTCGTCTGATTTCCCTCTGCTATCTGACTGCCACCGTTTGTATTATAGGTAATCTTGTATTTAATGTTAGCATTTTCTACGATCGTATATGGCGTATTTTTTAACAATGGACCGGAGCTGTCAAGATTAAAATACCAGTTAAACTCGCTATACCCCACCTTATCCGGATGATCCTTATGGGCTTCCGTAGCCACCACCTCAGAGCGTTTCATGTCTCCAGTACCGTAATCCGTGCCCGTCGTAATCCATATCATATTGCACTTTTTACAAACCACAATCTGTCTGTCTACCGTTAACTGAATCCCCCTGTAAACCACATCTCCAGCTTTCAATTCGGCAGGATCAATCGTTCCCGTTGTATATTGTGCTGCATGTACCTGTGTCGTTCCCATTGCAGCAAGCATCAAAAATGCCATCATCATTGATACAACTACATTTATGTACCTGCTTCTGTGTAACTTATTCATCCTTTGCATCTCCTTTTCTGCTAATTTTCTACCAGATAATCCCGTTTTTCAAATCCGAGCATATGTGCAAGTACACTGGTTGGGAAAATGTGAAGCTCTCTGTTTAATTTTGTCACCGAATCATTATAAATCAGTCGGCTGGTCTGCACCATTTTTTCATAACACTCTACCGCGTCCATACATTTGATGTATTCATTTTCATCAGTCGAACCCGGATATTCTTCTAAAACCGTCTGTGTCCGGAAAAGCACCTCGTTTATCACACCTTCCTGGCGCAAAACCTCCTCCGGTGTGGAAGTTTCCATAATGATACACCGTTTTTCATTTACTTCATCTGTAAGTGTCAGTGCCTCGTATCCTGCATATTTTTTTTGTAAAATCAAGCAGGGAAAGTAACGCATCAAACCGTGACGAAAGCTGCACTCCGATCTGATTCATGGAATGATTGATATTTTCATCCATGATCGCTAATTTTTTCCGTATAGAAACAATCCATATGGCAAGCAAAATCACAAGCAAACAAACAATTACAGAGATTTCCATTCAAATACTCCTTTACTGTACAAAATATACTGCATTGTATCCGGAAGTATCGGACAATGCTACCATTGTCAGTCCGTCAAAATCTGCAAACACGCAGGCGTATACCAGATCTGTGCCGTTATTGTCAAATGTTAAACGCACACCTTCATCCTCATAATGATATTCACAGACACCGTCTAACGTTCCACCTCCCTGTACCATCTGTACAGTGAACCATCATCGCTAAACACGATCTCCAATTTTCCGCCATACTGCTCTAATGCAGCATCATAATCGTCCTGTGTCATTTGCACACCGCCAATGTTACCCCCACAGAAACTCCAGGTTGTTCCTGCTAAGTCCGGCATCTCTAAAATCGGCACATCAAGCAGGCAGAATAAGTCTTCGGTAGAATCTGTTTCCACATCTTCGCTTTGTGCATCTGCTGCCTCTGTGTCCACAACAATATCTGCTGCATCGTTCTCTGCCGCATCGGTCTCCACATCAGTGCCAGTATCTGCCACATCTACATCTGCCTCTGCGTTTGTCACTGTGCCATCAGCAGTCTCCTCGGTATTCCCGCAGGCGGTAAAAGAGAATGCCAGCATTGAACTCAACATAATTGCTAAAATTTTTCTTTTCATAATCTTTCTCTCCTTTGTCATTTGTTTTTCATTTCTCTCTGTTGACATTAATGTACCGTATTTTGTGCTGCAGTGGATTAACTTGTTCTGAATCGACTATAATGTGCACTCAATCGACATCTTTTTATTTTTCACATGTAGTTTTGTTGTTTCTTTTAAAGTGCAGCATAAAGCTGCACCTTATAAAGAAACGCGTAAAATAAATTTATTATCTTCTACCAGAAAGCTGTACATACCGCCATACCTGTCAACAATTGCACAAATACTGCGTACGCCGATTCCATGCCCCGGCCGGTCGGTAACCGGAACACCGTTTTCAAATACTACTTCTTTTCTGCATGGATTCGTGACCTGAAAAAAGGACCTCCCGTTCTTCTCATACGCTAAAATATCTATCGTTCCTTTCTGCTCCTGTGCAGTACACGCATGGAGTGCATTTTCTAACGCATTTGATAAAAGCACACACAAATCTGTCTCCGAAACCGGAAGAATATATGGTACCACCGCTTTTATGTTCATTGTGGCACCAGCACTTTCCGCCCTTCCTGCAAAAGAGGAAAAAATAAGATTGACCGTCTCATTCTCACAGTAATTTTTTACCCTGCCTGCCTCAATCTGCGCACATACTTCATGAATGTAGCCTTCTGCCTGTTCAATTTTTCCATTCTCGATACATGATAACAGATGCTGCATATGATGTCTTAAATCATGCCGGTAGGTACTGGCATCTTTCTGCGACTCCCTCAAAGCCTCAATCTCGTGGACCGCCTGGGAAATCTGCAGATTCAGACAGCTCTGCATCTGCTCAAGTTCATTTTTCTTCCGCTCCTCCTCCGAAGTACGAAGCACAAACACCAGATAAGCAATACAGCAGACGAACGGCATAAATTCCACTGCCGCCGGTATGCCTTCTGAAAGTAAATCCGTATAAACTCTCGTCAGGTAATCAAAGCCGTAGCCCAATGCCGGAATCAACCCGAACTGAAGCTGTATTGACACGGGATAATTTGATATTGCCCGCACCGAGGGTGCCACAAAACGCAGTAAAAGAAATAATAACGGCAGCGTAGCCAATCAGTTCCGTCACATTTTGCACCGTTTCACTGTTCACAAACACAGCCATTATAAAAAGTGCCACCCACCTGCGAAGCTGACAGCAGAGATAAGCGGTCAGCACGGAAATCACTGTCCACAGACGTGTTTTCGTTAAAATGTAAAGGGCAATACACATCGGGACATGTGTGATCACAGGATAAAGATAACGGATCGTCGCTGCCCCGGCCAACAGATACATCACGCCCTGTATGGCAAGCAGCACAAAAATACTTCCAACAAGAAATTCCCGTTTTTCTTTCGTCCAGTGAATATCACAAAAAGCCCCGGACAAAACCATGCCGAATATCCCGACTGCTGCACCATTTGTTACATAAAGAAGATTCATGATAAAAATACCTGCTTTCTGTTAAACGCATACTCGAGATATTTATTCTTTATCTCCGAGCATTTTCCATGCGGGATTGGTATTTCTGCAAGACTTATCAGTTTAATTGCACGGTAAGAAATATTCTGTATATAATCCATATTTACCAGAAATGACCGATGTGGCCGTAAAAAATTGCCATAAGGCTTTAACTGCAAAAATAAATCGTCTAAACTGCCGACACTCTCAAATACTTTTCCATTTCCGAGATGAAAAAAGAGCGTCCGTCCTATCACTTCACAATATTCTAACTTTTCAAGGTCAATTCTTGTAATTCCTTCTTTGCTCCGCAGAATCAGACTGTTTTCCTGTGTCTTTGTGCACTCTGCAAGCACGGAATCCATCAGCCGGAAAAAGCTTTCCTCCCAGACTGGCTTTAACTGATAAAAATATGCCCCGACCGTATAAGACTGTACTGCAAACTCCGGAGATGAGGTAAGAAAAATAATTTTCATATTATTATCATACTGTCTGATTTCTTTTGCTGTCTCAATTCCGTTTTCCCCCGGCATTAAAATGTCCAAAAATAAAATATCGAAAGAAAACCCTTTCTCAATCGCGGCCAGTAACTCTAAGGGACTCTGAAATACCGTACAGGTAAGGTCTTCGTCTCTTTCTGTTTTATATTTGTCCAATAAGATACCAAGTTCTTTTAATATCTCTAAATCATCATCACAAAATGCTATTTTCAGCATAAACTTTCCATCAACTCTTTCCGTAATCCTCTTTGGCAGAATGCATTCTTCTGATATAGCGCAGACACTCCGTCTCCGGCATCGGTTTCCCGTAATAATATCCCTGGATCATATCCACACCAAGTGCCTCTAAGGCATCACTCTGTTCTTTCTTTTCCACGCCCTCCATGATCAGCGGAAGACCAAGTTTTTGTATCGTCTTTATCTCATTTTCAATCACGATTTTTGCGGTTGGATTTTCAAAATAGGACCAGGTCATGTCTTTATCAATCTTGATTTCCCGAAATGGAAAACGGATCAGATAAGAACAGTTTGAATTGCCGCTTCCATAGTCATCCATCGCAAACCCCATGCCAATTTTGCCAAACTCCTGCATGTGCCATAACATCAGCTTTGGTGCCTCAACTGCTGTCCGCTCCGTCAGTTCCAGCGTGATCATATGTGCCGGCACATAATAACGCTCTAACACTGGCAGTATGCTTTCTTTCAGATTCCGGTTCAGACACTGCGCTGCAGCAATGTTCACATGGATCGTCCGTATTCCAAGTGATGGGTTCGGAAGCACATGTTTTGCCAGAAAACGACAGCACTCTTCAAGTACGATCTCACTGATCTGTGTGATCGTTCCGTTTTGCTCCGCCAACGGAATAAACTCATCCGGTGGAATGGCTCCAAGTTTTTCATCCTTCAGACGCACCAGCGCCTCTAATGATACAACACATTTTTCTTTCAGGGAATAGATCGGCTGATAATATACTTCAAATCTGTTTTCCGTAATTGCACGATCCACCGCCTGCTCTACCTTATTTCTGCGGTAATAGTCTTTTTTTTACGGCTTCATCCACCTCAAAAAAGACCTGTTTCCCTGAATTTTGTGCCGCTTCCAGCAAATATCCATACAGTGCCCTGTACTCTGCCAGAGAACAAAAATCTCTCGGATAATGCAGGGTGATCATGACCTCGTTTAAAGAAATCGAATTGCCAGACACATGAAAATCCTGTTCAAATCTTTTTTGATCTGCCCCTTTATGTGTTCTTCTTTTCCCTCATCCAGCAGGATGGTAAATGTATCCTCCGCATTGCGAGACACACAGAACTTTCCACACAGTGCGGTAAGATAATGTCCCACTTCGGCAAGCAGCCGCCTGCTGTTTTCATATCCTAAAAGCATTTCGATATGATGCATCTGTCTGATATGTACCACAAGAAATACTTTTTTCCCGGATTGCTCCGTTACATTTTTCATCTGGATCAGAAATGCCTGCTCATCACTGGTTCCGGTTTCACTGTCAATATAAGCAGACGGATTCTGCATTGCCATAAAGATCATCAGAATAAACAGCATATTTGCCGCACTGGTAAGCAGCATTTCTTTTCTCTCATACTGAAGCACCACCATAAGAACTGCCACAATACTGTATAAGATAACGATTACCTTGATCCGCGTCTCAATACGCGCTCTCCCCAAAAATATAAGAAGCAGGTTCATAAAAAAATAGTATCCAATATACACATAGCCAAACCATGCAAAATTTCCCTGATAATAGCTGCCATCTTTAAAATAAAAGAAAAAGCCCATCCACGGTGTCGCTAAAAGCATGATCTCGAAAAAGAAAAACGGGACTTTTCCCATGTATTTTATCATTCGACCTGCTACTCCGGAAAAGCTGCATACCTCTTCCATATAGCGGAACATCAGATAAGAAGCCGCTCCCTCTAACGCAAAAAAAGCAAACGTAAACAATTCGTTCCAGATTAATGGAACGATTGCTGCATTTGCCAGTCCAATACATGATAAAATATTTGCGATACACTCGCCAAGACACACCCCAAGCAGTCTGCCAAATACTTTTGACTTAACCGTTGGAAACTGTCTGATCAACAGGAAATGACCGCTGATAACCACAAAAATGACGAGCGACATAATCTCGAAGTCATAATTATACTGCACCCGTCTGCTCCTCCTGTGCTTCTTTCGCCTGTATAATTGCTTCATTTAGCTGGAGCATCTTTGCATCCAGCATAGAAACAATATCGGAACATTCTCTTAGATCCCTGCTGATATAGCCGGTGCATTTCCCTCAAATTTGTAATAGATCTTATGCTCTAAGCTTGCCCAGAAATCCATCGCCATCGTCCGGATCTGTATCTCCACCTTGGTATCGATCACGCGGTCCGATAAAAATATCGGAACAGTCACAAGCATATGATAACTTTTATAACCACTCTCCTTTGGATTTTTAATATAATCCTTGATGGAAATAACGGTCAGATCATTCTGTTTTCCAATCATCTCTGCAAGCTTATAAATATCAGAAGTAAAAGAGCAGACAATACGGATACCTGCAATGTCATTGACATAATTGACCATGTTATCGATCGATGACTCATATCCGTAACGCTTTAACTTTTTCACAATACTCTCAGGCGTCTTGATCCTTGACTTGATATATTCTATTGGGTTGTACTGATGTACCTGCTGAAACTCATCGTTTAAGATTTCAACTTTTGTACGTACTTCCTTCAATGCGGAATTATATAAAAAAATAATCGTATTCCAACTGTCAACGCCCTCACTTAAGGTGAATGGCTTTTCCATAAAAATCCTCCTTGTTTTGCGGAGTAAAATGCAATTTCATGCATATTATTCCTGTAATGACTACTGTTTACAGTATACCATACTTTCCTCATTATGGTGGATTTATTTCTAAACTTTTATGGATTTATAAGTCCAGCTCATATCGCCTTCTTTGATCCAGCCGATCTTACGGAATAACACACTAAAAAGCCATGATAAAACGCCCGGCAGAATAAAACTGATCAAAACAAGTCCGATCCAGTCCATCGGTGTTACGGCAGCCTTGCTTCCCACCTCAATATCTGCGATCCATCCGGTATAGACACCAATCTGTCCGACCAGTCCACAGGTTCCCATACCGGAGGAAACTGCTGCACCGTTCATCTGTAAGTGAAACAGGCATGTTGCAATTGGTCCGGTGATCGCAGACGCCAATGTCGCCGGCAGCCAGATGCGCGGATTTTTCACGATATTACCCATCTGAAGCATGGATGTACCGATTCCCTGTGCAAACAATCCGCCCCATTTATTTTCACGGAAACTTGCCACTGCAAATCCGACCATCTGCGCACAGCATCCGGCAAGTGCTGCACCACCGGCTAATCCGGTCAGTCCAAGTGCTGCACAGATTGCTGCGCTGCTGATCGGCAGTGTCAGTGCAATCCCGACGATCACAGATACAATGATTCCCATGAAAAACGGCTGCAGCTCGGTTGCCCACATGATCGCATTACCGACTGCACTCGCTGCCGCACCGATCGCCGGAGCCCACCAGATAGAAAGCGCGACCCCGACAAAAATGGTCACAAACGGAGTGACAATAATATCGATTTTTGTCTCTTTGGAAACTGCTTTTCCAAGTTCTGATGCAAAAATTGCAACCACAAGTACCGCAAGCGGCCCGCCTGCCCCGCCAAGTTCATTTGCCGCCGCACCGACTGCCGCAAGTGAAAACAGTACTAAAGGCGCTGCCTGCAGTGCATATCCGATTGCGATCGCCATTGCCGGTCCGACTGCCGCTTTCGCGTAAGTTCCGACTGTCACAAGAATCGGAATATTAAGCTGCGTTCCAAGTGTACTGATGATCGTTCCGATCAAAAGCGATGCAAATAATCCCTGTGCCATCGCACCAAGTGCATCAATCAGGTAGCGCTTGACGGATATCTCAATGTTTTTCCGTTTACAAAATGCCTTTACTTTTTCCATAATTTCTCCAATCCGGAGTTTCTTACTCCTCTTTGCTGTTTTTCATGTGGTTAACATGTGTCTTGTCAGCTTGTGACAGTGTAGCACAGAGGGGAGAAAAAAAGCAAGGGATGTTGTCCCTTGCTTTTTTATGTCATGCAGTACTCTTATTCCGTTAATAACTTATGAACAGTTGTAACAAATGTTTCAACAACACCTATTGCATTTTCCACATCCTGCCGGTTAATATCATACAAATCTCCCGTCTGGTGATTTCTATCTGCCTGATGTGCTATCTTGTTTCTGCGTTCAAACAAATCTGTCAATGCTCTTGCCAATTTGTCTGCTGGTTTCACTCTGCTCTCCTTGTCATAAAACATTTCATTTGCTATTTTATCAAAAAAATCTTTTCCAACAATTAATGATAACTGCCCCTTAATCTCTTTCGCACTCATATATGTTTTTGATGCATGGTAAGACACAATTACCGCGTCAATCCACCCTGTATTTTCGGGATGCATAACAGCATCCATTACCTTATCAATCGGCACCTTTAAATCGGAATATCCCCGTGTTTTATCCCAGTGATTATTATACATTTGTACCATCGCATAAATTCCAAGACAATGCATATAATAATCCAGTGCACTTTCCAAAAACACAATCTGTGACCGATAAATATCTTTTACTGCTTTTTCTTCATGAACGTTATCTAATTGTTCTGCAATATGAAACTTTTCTTTTACCGTTTCCACATTTTTGCAAAACTGTTCATACATTTCATCAAGTTTTGAAACGTGCATATCCGGCACTAACATATTTCTGGAATTTTCATTTCTGGAACTGAGTCCTAGCTTTCGTTCCAAATTTATTCACCTCCCAAAACTTCGATCAAACTGCTTCCCTTTAACGGAATTGTCGAATATCGACCATTGATATATCCCTTTTTTATATTGTCATCCTTTCTGACATTTTTCAATTCCACTAAAGAATAATACTCTGTCGTGCACAACCCGGGATTTCTTTCTGCAAACCATATTTGATCTCTGCGGAATAAATCCAGATCCAACAAACTTGTATCATGGGAGGAAAAAATTAATTGTGGATTTTTTTCACTTTTCCAGTTTTTAAATGTGTGGATTAATTCATCTACAAGTGCAGGGTGGAGACTAGCTTCAAGTTCATCATAAAATAACACTTTTCCATTGACTAGCACATCTATAAACGGACATAGCAATTTAAAAAGTTTCTGTGTTCCCTGTGACTCCTCATTGATATTCAAAATATAATCTTTATATACAAACTTTACTTCTATTGTCTGCAATGAACCCATACCAGTTAACATCTGGACCTTATTTAATAATTCAAGCGGCATATCCTGTGTTGTCAATTGTCTGTTTTCTATTTTTACCTGGATATCCTTAATTGGAATTCCTATTTTTGCATGAACACAACTAATATTTGTTTCATACCAGAATTTGTCCGAATCTGTTCTGCAGAGTATTCAAACCAATTATCAGGTCCAATTCCATGAACAATCAATTCTTCTTTAAAAAACCTGAAAGGATGAATGATTTCTTTTAAACTGCACCACGCTTCTGCCGTAGTCAGAAATAATTTATTACTTTTTGTCTTACTCTCCAGTTGAGACAGTTCTTTCTTATACTTTATTCCATATGAAAACTTTGTACCTTCACGTTCAAATATCTTCGCCTGTCTTCCAGATGGAAAATGATACAAATACTCATCCAGAAACTCAACATCATTCATGGAAAATCCATACGCATAACGTATTCCATCCACAACAAACTGAATATCAAACGCTGTCGGTTTCTCTGCTGAAAGTTTATGTGGTGTTCTCGGAATCTTATCTCCTTCCTGAAATTTCACACATTCCCTCACCAAAAAGCCTAGATACCCTACCGCATCAATCAATGTACTTTTTCCAGCACCATTTGCACCATATACAGATGTGATTCTTGACACCCGGTAATCATCAAATTCATACAATTCTTCCTGATGTGATTTATCACTTCCTGCAACCATGGAAAATACTATTTTCTCCTTAATTGCCTTATAATTACTGCATGAAAATTCAAGTAACATATCCCACACCTCCAATCACATTATATGTTTCTAAATATTTCATGTCAATAATTTATACATTGCTTTTGTGAAATATTCACATTTTTTGTGTTTTGTTTGTATATTTTATTCATTTGACATCTGCTCAAGGATTTTCCTGTTCATTTCATCATAAGAATCCCAATACTCTTTTCGTATGGAAATCTCCGTGTATCCAAAAAGCTCCCTGATTTTACTCATGATATCCCTGCCATAAAAACCTGTCAGGTTTTTAATTGTCTCATCTGTCACAGACACAATCTCATGCGCAGCAAGATTCCGGATATTACTTTCCACATTTCTAAGATCTTCCATCAACTGTTTTAAACGGGTATCACTCGAAAAATGATCTGTGAGTATTTTCAGATGTTCTGAATACACATCTTTTGCTTCAAATCTTTTTCCCATTTTCTGATAATGACTATTCAGTACATCTCCTGCTTCCGTTCCATTTAATTTTTTTGCTGACCACATTCTCTTCCACTGTCCTGCACGTTTATACTGGTCGCAATAATCGTCTACTTTGATACCACACTGTTTTTTTAATATCATCTCAAACAAATCCACCACAATCGGTGTAATCGACCTGATAAAATCCACATACTCACCACGTTTTAATCGAATATCGATCGTAAGTGCATATTCAAAATATTTTCTTTGGGAAGAAGACCTCACCGGAAGACATTGAAACTTTGTTTTCTGGATTGTCTTATCCACATTCGCAAAATCTAATAACACTCTCCTTGCAGCCTGATAAATTAAATCCCTGTACTGCACTGTCTGCTCTGCCGGTAATGAATCCGCAACATCAAGCGCAGCCTGATAATCATATACCAAAATATGTTTTTTTATAATTTCCTCTTTCTTTATCTTTGAGAGTGTCGGACACTGTATTTCCTTACATCTGTTTTGTGCACCTTCCTTATTATCCTCATCCAATTCCCATAAAGTTTCTACATCATATCCCTCATGCACCTGCTCATTCAATTTTTCTACTGGTGTCGCCACCTGAATTACTTTTGCAGGAAACTCCCCTAATGTCTGCAATACCAGCAATCCACTTTTCATTGCAGGCGTACCGGATGACACATTTAAAAGCAGTGTATCTGAATCATCCATCGTCTCATATATATGGCTGATCACCTTCCTGAAATCCTCGTAAAAATAATCAAATTCATGTACTTTGGTAAGCTCCCGGCGTTCTATGATCTCATAAATCATGGGACGATCCTGCATCTTTGCCAGACGGTCCAGACAATAACGATACCTGTCATCTTTCTCCTGAAAATCCAACATTTCTTTTGACATGTACAAAATGACTTTATCCGGTTTATAGAATCTGCAAATATGCAATATTGATCCATCATGATAATTATTTAATGAAATCGGGTCGGTTCCTCCCACTGGTGTAAACAATATCGTCTGGTTCATAATAATCTCCATCTTTCGTAATAATGATTTAATTTTCCTGCATGGTTATTTAGTAAAAATTTATTCTAATTTTGTCCTTAGCGGGGTTCTTATATCTCAGTAAACCCTAATTTGATTTATCCGGGGCAGGTTTTCAAGTTTTCGTCCCCTCCGCGGGGTCTCTTATCTCAATTCAGGAAGATGCAAGAAAAATCAAACCCATCTGGTTCTCGTCCCCTTCTCGGGGGTCTCTTATCTCAATAAGTTACTTGCGCAGGCTTTTACAGGATCTGAAAGAAATTCTCGTCCCCTCTACGGGGGTCTCTTATCTCAACCTGTCCCCTACACCTCCCAAAACACAAGGCTTTTATCCCCCATTTGCGGGGCAAACCCGCAAATGAGAGAAATCTCAATATCAAACTGGTGTATAACATTCTCAAAGCCTGATTTTAAGCCTATCGGAGCAAAATCATTATATTTCCTCAAATTCAATCCTCCCCATCCCCATATGATACAGCTTTCCCTGATACTTTGTACATTTACAGACATGCGGTGCCAGTTTAAGCTGCAGGTCTTTGGTATGTTTATGCACAACATAATTTCTGCCCAGTGTATTTATAATATATCTTTTGTCATATTACCCTATAATAATCACTTCTTCATTTTTAATTTCAGGACTTGCCCCAAAAAGATTAACCTCTCCGTATCCTCTTATTTTGTAAACTCTTACGCTGTCCGATCTACGGTCAATCAGCTCTGGAATATCATGTAACAGACGTCGATATAAATTTTCCGTAATCATCGCCTCAAATGCCGATTTCTGAACCCGAAAACCATATCCATTCATTTTCTTCGCAAACCTGACTCTTCGCTTATTATCAACAATATCATAAATCACGAGAATATACAGCTTCTTTATGCTATTTTCTTCCTCAGTATTCCAAAAATAATTTTCCATTTGTCTTTCCCCCCACATTTATCAAACCAATTACCGAATGATCACCGGCATATATTCATTCACATTTTCCGTTTCAATTGCCTTTACAAACTGATTAACCTGAAGATCCATTGCACGCCGGAAGCTGACACTGTAATCAATATACGAAAGGTATCTGTTCTCTGTACGAAATTTTCCCTCCAGTTTCTGAATATATTTCCGGAATCCATCCTTTTCTAAAAAGACTCCAGGCTGATCGATTCCAGTATAGAAATCTTCTTTTACCAATTCATGTCCATTTAACATACTAAGCGCTGTTGTGTCAATTAATACGGCTCTCCATTCTTCCATCAGATCACTTGCTAAGGTAGGATGCTTTTCTCTGTCTTTATGCATCACTCCAAAATATGGATTTAATCCTTTTCCCTCAATCTTTCCATATAATTCATTTAAGATAATCGAGTAACCAAGACTGATCAGCGAATTAAACGGGTCCATCGGAGGACGTCTTGACCTGCCTTCAAAAGCAAATTGTTCATCAATTAACTTCCCCAATACTTTAAAATATATTTTTGCTGCCGTTCCCTCATATCCCATAACCTGTTCCACACTCTTCGCATATGGCAGTTTTTTCTGCATATTCTGCATCTCAATGATCATTCTATGAATATCTTCATCTCTGCCTCGCGCATATCTGCGCAAAACAACAACCTGATTGCGAATCTTTGCATCAATGATTCTTTTTGACATTTCCAGTTTAAATGTTTCATTGTGTCCGATTTCCGCCTGAATACGCTGTCTTTGCACATTCACATGGGAAGTTGAGATCAGCCTTCCATAATACGCCCCGCTTGTGGAATAAAACAGGATATTCACTCCCCGTTTTAAACATTCCGTCAGGCAGCGTGTCGTAATCTGGACACTGCCAAATACTTCGATCATCTCTAACGTCTCTGCTGGAATACTTTTTATCATTCCATCCTTGTACTTTACCTGAAAACGGTTTGCTTCTATCCCGATACTCGCACCCTGTTCACTGACATAAAGATAACTCATGTGTTTCCTCCCTTGTTTTTATTTGTCCCCTTACTGAAGATTTTTTCAATTATACTTGTGTAAGTATATAACAAAAACAGCTAAAGGTTCTCGTCCCTCAACGGGGTTCTTATATCTCAATCTCAAATAGCCGAACTACAAGCGAAACTAAAACCTTACTCGTCCCTCAACGGGGTTCTTATATCTCAATTTGTACAGGATAAGGCACAGCCTATGAAAATGAATGACAAGTTCTCGTCCCTCAACGGGGTTCTTATATCTCAATGAAAACTTCTACAAAGCTTACAAACTCGATGTAACAGTTCTCGTCCCCTTATCGGGGTTCTCTTATCTCAATAAGTGATACACAGTATGCAGTTGTTAGTGGTTAGTTCTCGTCCCCTTATCGGGGTTCTCTTATCTCAATAAACAATGGAAGCATGGAAGTGTGATAGCACCGGCGCGTTCTCGTCCCCTTATCGGGGTTCTCTTATCTCAATCGGAGTATTAAGTTGACGACCAAACCGGAGGAATACACTCGTTCTCGTCCTTATCGGGGTTCTCTTATCTCAATATAGTTGAGAAATTTGTCGGAATTTGCAGATTAAGTTCTCGTCCTTATCGGGG
>ENA-OQAN01000733-OQAN01000733.1-human-gut-metagenome-genome-assembly--contig:-NODE-733-length-16290-cov-2.106787_pt1 | contig 16290 bp, 20 predicted proteins | sample MGYA00242735_ERZ504527 | MGnify/ENA primary metagenome ERZ504527 (study PRJEB26092, sample SAMD00036230) | human gut metagenome | host: Homo sapiens | study: EMG produced TPA metagenomics assembly of... | reverse complement strand
ATACCTGGCCATAAAGTTGAATATAGGGCGTGGAAAGCGATTTTACGGACTTAATAGCCCCAAATAATAAAACTCGCCAAATCATCGGTTAATGACTTGGCGAGTTCTTATTTTTAGTCTGTAGAGGGCGCAGCCTGAAAAGTCAATACTTTTTCAGTGCCCTCGTATATTGCTTCGGCTTTTTTTTGAAGAAATGATTGCGGAAACGACCCGAAAATCAGTGGACAAGGAGTTGCGCACTGATACAGGGCTGGTGGCACAGCCGGATTTTATATTCAAGCAATTTATGGAAGCTTTGGCTGCGGATAATGGAAAACATCGTACGCTGGAATATTATGCGGAAATGTTTTGTTATTCTCCCAAATATTTGTCACGGGTTATCAAACAGGTGAGCGGTAAGCGGGCATTGACGCTTATCTATGAGAATGCAATAGAGCACATCATTCTGGAACTGAAATATTCGAATAAAAGTATTAAGGAAATAGCCATGGACTTTGAATTCTCTAATGTGTCCTTTTTTGCCCAATATGTAAAAAAGCATTTAGGAATGACACCTTCTGCTTTCAGGAGCCTGGAACAGAAACATACAGAGATCGGGCCTGAATGAAAAGCTGGCTTCTGAAAAATTATATATACGATGAGGCCGCAACGTATATACGTTGCGGGTCATCGAGTAGTACGATGAGGCTCCAACGTATATACGATTACGGGGCATCGAAGGGTCATATATTATGCTTTATAAGGTGAGAGGAACACCTTTGTAGAAATCCAGAATTTTGGTCCGGAAGATAAAGTCGTATTTGGCCTGAATACGATCGGATACAGCTTTCATCCAGTTTGTTCTTGCTTCGTTATATTCAGTAGCATTAGCTTTCCCGTTGGCATATTTTTCTTTCATCAGGAGAAAGGAGGCTTCGGCTGCTTCATCGGCCGTACGGCTGCTCTGCAATTTGCTTTCAGCACCCAGAGCATTGTAGTAAGCTTGCTGGATTTCTTTGTAGAGTGTCTTTTTACTTTCTTCCAGCTGCCAGTTCAGATTGCTTTGCTGGATGCGTGCGCTTCTTACCTGATTGCGGGTACTGAACCGGTTGAAGATAGGAATGCTCAGAGAAAGACCTATATACTGGCTGAAGTTGTCTCTCAGCTGTGCACCGAAGTTTCCGTTTTCCCGTCCGGAGACATTATAATAGTTCGTACTCAGACCGGCACCGAAGTTCAATTGCGGATAATATCGGCTTTGGGCAATACGAATGTTGTGCCGTGCTCCTTCCAGACGATATTGTGCAGCAGGATTGAAGGTTTTGAAAGTACCGCCTGTGAATAGATTTCAGTCGGTGAGGTGAGCGAAGCTGTCAGGGCTTGTTCGTCTACTTCAGGTGAAACGATGCGGAAGTCATCCGGAGAAGGCAGTTCCAGCAACTGACTGAGATCGAGTAGGGCCAGTTGGTAATTGTTGTCGGCCTGAACGGCAGACAGTTGGTCTTGTGCCACACGCGACTGCGCTTCGCGCCATTCTTGCTTCTGAGGCTTTGCCGTTCTGGTAATAGGCTTCTTTCTGCTTCAGCATCTCCTGACTTAAGCTGACTTGCTGGTGGGCCACCTTAGCCAGTTCTTCATTGAACAGAACTTGCAGATAGGCGGATGCAACCTGAATGCTGATATCTTCTTTGGCTTTGTTCAGATCCTCGATGGCTGCTTTCAGATTCAGTTTGGCCAGTGAAATGCTGTGAGGAATCTGCATACCGGTAAACAACGGGACACTGGTTGTCAGGTTCAGACCGGTATTCTGTGTATTGATACTCTGGTAAGTATTATCAGCCTGCAGGCTTCGGCCGAAGTTGAAAGAGTGGGAAGCACTTCCGTTCAAATCGGGCAGTCTGCTCCATTTGGCTGTATTCAATTCCACTTCACTCTGGTCACGGCTTGCTTCCTGTTGCTTGATGGTCAGGTTATGTTCGATGGCATAGTCGATACATTGTTTCAGGCTCCAGGCCTCCTGTGCCTGGACAGAGAGTGTGCAGGCACAAAAAGTTAATGTTGCGAGATATTTTTGTTTGGTTGTTATCATGGCTTATTCTCCTTTCTTCAGTCCGCGTACTTGTTCACCTGCATTCAATCCTTTCTTGATTTCGATCTTGATACCGTTGCTGATTCCGGTAGTCACTGAACGGCGTTCGAACTTCTGGACCGGTACGCTGTCGGTCAGGACATAGACAAAGGCTGAATCATTTTCGAATTCAATGGCACTTTCAGCAATGGCAACTACATTGTCGGCACGCTGCAGTTCCATTTCAGCATTGGCGCTGTAGCCTGAACGGATCGTTACGCTATCCGGCACCTGAATGGCTGCTTTGATTTCAAACTGATTGGCTCCGTTGTTTTCCGTGCTTTTCGGAGAAATATATTCCAGAGTGGCATCAAACTGCATATTCTGTAAAGCTCCTAAAGTGATTTTTACAGGAATTCCTTCGTGAATGCGTCCCACTTCCGTTTCATCTACGTTTCCGCGGAAGATCAGATCACCCATGTCTGCCACGGTAGCGATGGTGTTCCGTCATTGAAGGTATTGCTCATGATAACGGAGTTACCCACTTTGATAGGTACGTCCAGAATCAATCCGTCAATTGTGGATCGGATCAGTGTGCTGCTGAACGAAGCACTGTTTTTCGTGATACCTTCTTTTACGATTTCCAGATTATCTTTAGCTGCCTGAAGTTCTTCACGGGCCTGCTGGGTTGTCAGAAGAGTTTTTTCGTATTCTTCACTGCTGACCAGTTTGCCTTTATACAGTTTCTCCATGCGCTGCAAGTCGGTTTCGGCCTGTCGTCCGTTCATCTCAGCCAGTCTTACCCGGCTTTCAGCGGCGTTCAGTGAACCAAGTTCCGGGATTACTTTGACTTTAGCAATAACTTCTCCTTTCTTGATTTTTTGTCCGGCTTCCTTATAGACTTCGGCAATGATACCTGAGATCTGAGGTTTGATCAGGACTTCATCGCGTGGTTCAATCTTTCCGGTTGCTACGGTGGTTTGCACTAACGTATCTTTTTCAGCAGTCAATACGTCATAAATAGTTTCTTTGGGTTGGGATTTTTGATAAAGGAATACAAAGGTTCCGATGAAAATCAATGCCAGAATTACCAGCAGAGCTATTTTAATGTACTTTTTCATAAGAAAAGGTTGTTTGTTTTGTTAATAAATGGGTTAATATTCACTTGTTTGTCGTTTTTATATTGGTTTATTCGTCTCTGATTGCTTCAATTGGTTTTACGGCCATGGCCGGTATGCGGGTGCCAGTCCGGCCAGAAGTCCAAGTATGATCAGCAAAATGCAAGCTCCGATTGCCTGCCAGAAGCTGATTTGAAAATGGATTGGTGCTGTCGGAGTCGATGTGGCACTTTCTACGATGTTCAGAAGAAAGACCGCAAAGGTAATTCCGCTCATTCCTGCAAGGCTTGTCAGTACAATACTTTCTGAAAGAATCTGCTGGAGAATATCGTTGGGCCGTGCACCGATCGCCCGCCGGATGCCGATTTCTGTGGTACGTTCTTTCACTGTAACCATCATGATGTTGCTGACTCCGATCGCCCCTGCAAGCAAGGTTCCCAAACCGACCATCCATCCCAGGATGCGTATGCCTGAGAAAAGGTTGTCCATCATGCCAAAAAGAACTTCGGCATTCAGCTGTACGAGTGCCTGGTCATCGTCCGGATGGATCAGATGTGCCTGTTTCACAATTTTGGCGATATCCTTTTCCACTTCGCTGATGGCATATCCTTTCCGTGCAGTATAGGCAATCATCTGGACTTTCTGACCGAAATTATAATTGTTCTGCATGGTGCTGAATGGAATGATAACAGAAGTTTCCGTATTTCCCTGGATAGAAACATTTCCTGTTCCCATGTTTACGCCGATCACCTGATAATAGATACCGTTGATTTCGATGTATTTTCCGCAGGGGTTTTCTCCTCCCGGGAATAAGGATTCATAGATTTGTTTGCCGATGATGCAACTTTCCGGTTATCTCTTACGTCCATATCGTTCAGGTAGCGCCCTTGCGTGATCAGGGGTTCTTCTATTTGGCTGTAAATAGGATAGAGTCCTTTCAGGGTTCCGGAGATCTTTTGTTCGTTGTAGACATGTTCACTCCCCAGCGTGCAAGTGTCGGAGTAACGACGTCTGCTCCTTCCACATTGCGCAGGATCCGTTCTACATCTTTGTTTTCCAGATCCCAGTAACGTCCTTGCTGGAATCCCCGGTAAGCCTTGCTTGTCTGGTTCGTGCCCATGAATCCGGAATTTGTGGCAAATCCTTTAAACTGGAGTGACAATGTTTCCTGCATGCCTTTCGCACCGCCCAGCAGAGAAATCAGCATGAAGATTCCCCAGAATATACCGAATGCGGTTAAAAGGCTTCGTGTCTTGTTTCGTGTGATCGTGACAAGTATTTCTTCCCACGTATCTAGATCAAATTGTTTCATAATCAGTCTGCTCTAAGTGCTTCAATAGGCCGGATGCGGACAGCTTTTCTTGCAGGGAAAAGACCGGCCAGAGTTCCGGCAATAATAAGTGTCAGGGTGGCCTGGATAGCGATGTGAATATCCACTGTCGGATTTTCAAAGACTGTCACGCTAAACAAGCCTGCATCCATGGTTTGCGTTCCGGCCACTTTGTTCATGTACTCGGTAACGGCAATTCCGGCTACCATGCCGATGTATCCGAAGAATGTTGTGATGACAACGCTTTCAGATATAATCAGCCATAGAATGGAGGAAGGTTTTGCTCCCAGTGCTTTTCGTATGCCGAATTCGTGAGTACGTTCGCGCACGGTAATCAGCATGATGTTGCTGACTCCCACAATGCCGCTCAGCAGTGTAAAGATTCCGATTACCCAGATTGCAATGTGTAAGGTCTGATTGGCTGCCTGTTGCTGGAGATATTGGGTAAAGCGGTTCCATATCCATATAGCACCGTCATCATCTGCAGCAAACATTTTTTTGCTTCCCATAACCTGACGGTAATCTTTCTCAAACAGTTCGTTCTCGGCTTCACTGGTAAGTCCCCGGGTTGTAAATGTAATGTTGTCAATACTGTCACCTTTATTATATACAACCTGCAAAGTAGTAAAGGGAATCAAAGCCGACGGAGAGAAACTGTTTTGGTCTGTATAGATCCCTACGACCTGATAAGAAACACCTTGTGCGTTGAGGTACTTTCCTAGAGGTTGGCTTTTGGGAAAAAGTTGTTTGGCTGTTTTCTCATGCAATACAATCACTTTGCGGCGTTCTTTCATATCGCGTTCGTTGATGAAGCGTCCTTTCTTGATTTTGATTGCTTCCAGTTCCGGATAACTGGGGAAAACCCCATCAAGTGATATGCTTACATTTTCTTTTTCGAAGTTGAGATAAACGCTTCCTTTGCTGATGGTAGCTCCTGTCGTGATAATATTTTTAGAGAATGCAGTAGCAGTCAGTTTTCTGTCTGTATCATCCAGTGAAATGCTTCTTCCTTCATTTAATCCGTTATAAGGCTTGGAAGTATATCCGGGATAGATTTTCATAGAATTCATTTTCATGTCCCGTGTCTGTCCTTCAAAAGCATTGATCAGTCCGTTTCCCGCTCCCAGCAAAACTATTAACATAAAGATTCCCCATGCGACAGAGAATCCGGTAAGAACCGTACGCAGTTTGTTGCGTTGGATGGTTCCATATATTTCTTGTATCAGATCAATCATAACACATGCTATTTCATAAATCCGTTCTTTCCGAAAGGTGAAGCATTGTGATCAATGTTATCTTCAATCCGTTCGATGACCCCGTCTTTAATATGGATAATCTTATTGGTTTGATTGGCGACTCCGCTTTCATGCGTAACAATAATGATTGTCAGTCCTTCTTTATCATGGAGCTCTTTCAGTATCCGCATGACTTCTACGGAGGTTTTACTGTCCAAGGCTCCGGTCGGTTCATCAGCCAGGATGATCTGAGGCTTTGATATTAGTGCCCGGGCAATGGCCACCCGCTGTTTCTGTCCGCCGGAAAGTTCGTTAGGCATGTGATGAGCCCACTCTTTGAGTCCCAGTTTATCCAGATATTCCAGTGCCAGCTGATTCCTCTTTTTCCGGTTTACCCCTTGATAGAATAAAGGAAGAGCTACATTTTCCATGGCATTCTTAAACGGAATAAGATTGAACGACTGAAAAATGAATCCGATCATTCGGTTCCGGTATTCAGCAGCTTTGGTTTCGCTCAGATTCCGGATCAGGACATCATTCAGGTAATATTCTCCTGAATCATAATTGTCCAAAATGCCAAGGATGTTGAGCAGTGTAGATTTACCTGAGCCCGAAGCTCCCATAATGGAGACAAATTCTCCTTTCTCGATGTCGAGATTAATTCCCTTCAATACATGGAGCGGTGCTCCGTTGTGATAGGTCTTGTTGATGTCTTTCAAATGTATCATGTTTCTTTTGCTTGTGTTTGTTAGACATTGCGAAGTTAGAAAAAGTTACAGATATTCGATAAATAAATGAAAAAAAATTTGCTCTGTTTAGTGGTATTCTATACATTTGCGTGATAGAATTAACCCTAAAAAATGTAATGTCATGACTATAAACATGGAAAAACCTTATGTGGTAGGAATGGATATCGGTGGTACAAATACAGTATTTGGTATTGTCGATTCTCGTGGTAATGTGTTAGTTTCTGATTCAGTAAAGACACAGCAGTATGATAAAATCGACGAGTATGTTGATGCTGTGTGCAAGAAACTTCTTCCGCTGCTGCAGCAGGTTGGCGGTGCAGAGAGAATTAAAGGTATGGGTGTCGGCGCTCCGAATGGTAACTACTATAATGGTACAATTGAATTTGCCCCGAATCTTCCTTGGAAGGGAGTGATTCCATTGGCTGCCATGTTTGAAGAAAAGTTAGGCATTCCGACGGCGTTAACAAACGATGCAAATGCTGCAGCAATTGGTGAAATGGCTTATGGTGCAGCTCGCGGTTTGAAGGATTTTATCATGATCACTTTGGGTACAGGAGTTGGTAGTGGTATCGTAATCAACGGTCAGTTGGTATATGGTCACGATGGCTTTGCTGGAGAATTGGGTCATGTTATTGTGAATCCGGAAGGACGTGCTTGCGGTTGCGGACGTAAAGGATGTTTGGAAACTTATTGCTCAGCTACGGGTGTAGCCCGTACTGCTCGTGAGTTTTTGGTACAGCGTACAGATCCTAGTTTGCTGAGAAACATTCCGGCAGAAGAAATTGTGTCGAAAGATGTTTATGATGCAGCTGTTAAGGGTGACAAGCTGGCTCAGGATATTTTCGAATATACAGGAACTATCCTTGGTACAGCTTTGGCAAACTTCATTGCTTTCTCCAGTCCTGAAGCAATTATCCTCTTTGGTGGTCTGGCTAAGTCTGGTGATTATATCATGAAGCCGGTTCAGAAAGCGATGGAAGAAAATGTACTGAAGATCTACGAAGGAAAAACCAAGTTGTTGCTTTCCCAGTTTGAAAGATGCTGATGCAGCCGTTTTGGGTGCCAGTGCATTAGGTTGGGAAGTTAGAGACAATTAATTCGTCTGATGTTTAAATGGACGGGGATATGTGCCGTGTGGCATATATCCCCCGTTTTTTCTTTTGAAAAAAGAAAAAGCTGCTTCTTCTTTTCCGAAGGCAGCTTGTGTTGCTAACTAACTTATTAAAACTATTGTATGGGGATGTTTCTTCTTTGATTTTATTCTATAAACAAGGAAAGTGGCTCAGTTGTTTAAGGAATAAATGTTATTTAACACCTCTTATGACTGTTCGGGACAATAAAAAAGCGGCAACTTGTGTAAGTTACCGCTTTTTGTATGTGTGTAAGGAGTAATAGTTTTCGGGGAATTATGCGTTAACACGTTTTTCCTGAATTCTAGCTTTCTTACCGGTAAGAGCACGCAGGTAATACAATTTAGCACGGCGAACTTTACCCACTTTGTTAACTGTGATGCTGTCGATAGCCGGAGATTCCAGAGGGAAAATACGTTCTACACCAACAGTTCCGGACATTTTACGTACAGTGAAACGTTTCTTTTCACCATGTCCTGAGATTTTGATAACAACACCACGGTACAACTGTACACGTTCCTTGTTACCTTCAACGATACGGTATGCTACGGTAATAGTGTCACCAGCTTTGAATGAAGGATGCTGTTTTCCAGTAGCAAATGCTTCTTCTGCAATTTTAATAAAATCCATTTTTCTTAGTTTATTAATTGTTTGATCGTTACAACGCAACATATCAAGTAACTCTTCTTTGACAGCGATTGCGCGAAAGCGGTGCAAAGTAAGTGATTTTTTGTAAAATAGGCAAGTTTTTCAATCTTATTTTTTGATGATTTCCAGGAAATAATTGAAGGCTTTCCATTTTTCATCAATTTTACCTACCTTTGTCTGATAAAGATTTGCTGAAATATGAACGAATGGATTAGAAAATATGGCTTGAAAGCTGTAATGGGAGCCGGCTTGTTGTTGCTGGCAGGATGTCAGTCCAATTATTCTCTGGTTCGTGTAGAAGGAGGACGCGTTCCGATTACTGCGGTGTATGATGAGTATCCGGATAAGGAAGCTGAAAAGTTGGTAGAACACTATAAAGAAAAAGTTGACAGCATTATGTCACCCGTCATCGGATACGCTGCTGCAACTTTAACAGCGTATCGTCCCGAATCACCTTTGTCCAATTTGATTGCCGATGTGCTTCGTGACGGGGCAAAGCAGCTCACCGGTCAGCCGGCAGATGTTGCTGTCATGAATATGGGTGGAATCCGTAATGCTTTGCCTGAAGGGAATATTACTTATGGGACAATTTACGAGATAGCTCCGTTTGAAAATGCTTTGTGCGTGGTGACAATGGATGGCGCAACGTTGGAAACCCTGTTTTCTCAGATTGCATCTGTCCATGGAGAAGGGATAAGTGGCGCACAGCTGGTTATCACTTCCGACGGAAAACTTGAAGAGGCAAAGGTGGGCGGACGTAAAATTGAGAAAGATAAGGAATATACGATTGCAACGATCGATTATCTGGCTGAAGGCAATGATAAGCTGGAGGCTTTCCGTGATGCCAGGTCGAAGCAGGTGTCGAAGAAGCATTTGTTGCGGAATCTGCTGCTTGACTATGTGGCAAAGTGCGAGAAGGAAGGACGTGTGATCCAGGCTGAAACGGAAAACCGTATCATTGTCAGATAAACATGTTGGTATTAATAAAGATGAGTATGAAAATGAAAAGAATATGGACTTTCGGGCTGGTTGTTTTTGACAGGCGTACTGGCCGCCCAAAATGTTAAGTCACTGTATATTTATCACACCAACGATATGCATAGTCGTGTGGAGCCTTTCTCTGATACGTTTGCTGATACTTTGCTGGCTGGCAAGGCCGGAATGGCCCGTCGTGCAGCTTTCTTGCAGCAAGAACGTAAGAAACATAAAGACTTGCTGTTGTTTGATGCAGGTGACTTCTCGCAGGGAACTCCGTTTTATAATTTGTTTAAGGGAGAGGTTGAAATCCGTTTGATGAATCACATGAAGTATGATGCCTGTGCCATCGGTAATCATGAATTTGACTTTGGACTTGAAAATATGGCACGTCTTTTTTAAGATGGCTGAATTTCCTGTCGTATGTGCCAATTATGATGTAAAGGGAACTGTATTGGAGGGACTGGTCAAGGAATATGTCGTTTTGGAACGGAATGGCTTACGTATCGGTGTGTTTGGATTGGGAGCAAAACTTGACGGTTTGGTGGCTCATGAGAATTATGGACAGGTTCGGTTTGAAGATCCGGTTTCGGAAGGACAGCGTATTGCTGATTTGCTGAAAGAGCAGGAACAGTGTGATCTGGTGATCTGTCTGTCTCATCTGGGATGGAAAGGTGAACCTTATTCTGATGTAGAACTGATTGAGAATACGCGCAACATTGATCTTGTGATAGGCGGACATTCTCATTCTTTCTTTGAAGAGCCTGTCTTTTATAAGAATCTGGATGGAGTGGAAGTTCCTGTTCAGCAGATGGGAAAACACGCTGCCTTTGTTGGAAAAATGGTTGTTCAAATGCAAAAAGATAAATAGCCTATGGTGAAACGGATAGCTTGGCTCGGATTATGTTTGCTCTTTGTCGGGCAGATGTTGGCTCAGACCCCTCATGTCTTGCAGCAGGTGGAAGATACAGCTGCATGCAGGAGGTGGGTTGAATCATTGATGGGCAAAATGACTTTGAAGCAGAAGATCGGACAGCTGTTTATTCATACGGTAGCTCCGATCCAGACAGCAAAGAATAAAGCCAATATTACAGCGGCAGTGCGTGAATACGGAGTCGGAGGCTTTTGTTTTCCGGCGGTGAACTGGAACGTCAGGTGCAACTGACCAACATGGCCCAGGAATTGGCGGATATTCCATTGCTCATCACGTTCGATGGAGAATGGGGATTGGCCATGCGGTTGAAAGAAACTCCTCAGTTTCCGCGTAATCGTTTTTTAGGATGTATCCAGCACGATTCGCTGTTGTATGAATATGGCCGTGAAGTTGCCCGCCAGCTGAAACTGATAGGCGTTCATGTGAATTTTGCTCCGGTGGCAGATATTGACAATAATCCGGATAATCCGGTGATCAATACCCGTTCTTTCGGAAGTGTACCTGAGAATGTGGCTCACAAGGTTATTGCCTATTCCAAGGGATTGGAAGACGGGGGAGTGCTGGCAGTCTGCAAACATTTTCCCGGACACGGTGATACGGATACGGATTCTCACAAGAAGCTTCCTGTGTTGAACTTTGACCGTGCCCGTCTGGACAGCATTGAACTTTATCCTTTCCGTCAGGCTGTTCAGGCTGGAATCGGAGGAGTTATGGTTGGACATTTGCAAGTGCCTCAGATCGGGCGGAAGCCTGCATCCATTTCTCCGGCTCTCGTTCGGGATTTATTGAAGAAGGATCTGGCTTTCTCCGGACTGGTGTTTACGGATGCGCTGGAAATGAAAGGTATTTCCGGGAACGAAGGTGTATGCGCCCAGCTTTACAGGCTGGAAATGACTTGCTGCTGGCGCCACGTAATCTGAAGCGTGAACTGGATGCCGTGTTGAATGCCGTGAAAGCCGGAAAGCTGACTGAAGCGGATATTGATGAACATTGCCGCAAGGTACTTACTTATAAATATGCTTTAGGATTGTCTCGTCGTCTGGCTCCTGTTCCGTCGGATGTACGGAAGCGTATTGAAACAGCTTCTACAAGACGTTTGATCCGTCATTTGAACAATGCTTCGGTGACCGTACTGAAGAATGAAGAAGACATGCTCCCGCTGGACCTGTCCTTGTCGGGAACCGTGTTGCTCAGTCTTTCTCCAAGCCTGGCCCAGGCATATCCTTTTTATAAAAGATTGCGTGAAATAATTCCTGTCAATTGGGTTCGGGCAGATTTGGATTCCTTGCGTTCCCTGGAAAGAGTGCTTCGTCCGGCCCAGCAGGTTATCGTTGCCGTACACGAAAAGAATGTTGCCCAATATGCCTCTTTGCTGGAGCCGCTGGCTGCCGATAAGCCGGTGGTGCTGGTTTGTTTTCAGGATGGGGATGTTCTGCTTCCGCTGGAAAAGGCGGTAGCTTCAGCAGCTTCTGTGGTGCTGGCTCATTCAGACAGTGAATCCTTGCAGCATTATGTTGCGGATGTACTGTTGGGAAAAGCTTTGGTTGACGGACGGCTGTCTGTTCCGTTGGGGAATTTGTTTGCGGCAGGAACCGGTGTGACTTTAGATCCGAATCATCCGCGTGACTATAAGCCGGAGGATTTTAACATGAGTTCGGAGATCTTGTCTCAAATCGATACGATTGCAGAAGAAGGAATCAAGGTTGGTGCCTATCCGGGATGTCATGTGCTGATCATGCGGTATGGTTATCCGGTTTACAACAAATGTTTCGGTTCTCATACCTACGAAGGGAAACAGCCTGTCCGCGAGAATGATCTTTATGATCTGGCCTCACTCAGCAAGGCTTCTGCACGTTGCTGGCCGTTATGAAATTATATGATGAGGGAAAATTCGGACTGACAGACAAGGCTTCACAATACCTTCCGTTCCTGCAGGGAACAAACAAGTCCCGAATTACTATTCAGGATTTGCTTTTCCATGAATCAGGCTTGCCTGCCTACTGGCCTTTCTATGAGGAGGTAATTGATACGAAAAGCTGCAAGGGAGGGCTGTTTACTAACGTCCGGATGCTACGCATACCATACAGGTGGCTTCCAATTTATATGCTTGTACCGATTTTAAGTTGAATCCTCAGTGGGCTTCGCGCACTTCTTCACCGGAATATCCGGTACAGGTGGCCGAAAACTTATATATAAAGGAGGAATTCCGTCAGGTGATGCTGGATAAGATTGCAGAAATGCCGTTGAAAGGAAAGTCGTATCGGTATAGTTGCCTTAATTTTGTCTTGTTGAAAGAAATTGTGGAGCGTTTGGCTGGCATGCCGCTTGATGCATATCTGGACAGTACTTTCTACAAGCCGATGGGACTGACTCGTACCACTTATCATCCACTGAACACTTCCGTCCATCGGAAATCGTTCCTACGGTTCAGCAGGACTTTTTGAGAGGCGGTCCGTTGCGTGGTTATGCACACGATGAAATAGCAGCCTTGCTGGGCGGAGTTTCAGGAAATGCCGGACTGTTTTCCACGGCTCATGACGTAGCGGTCATCTGGCAGATGCTGCTCGACAGAGGAGTGTGCGGGGACCGCCGTTATCTTTCACGGGCAACGTGTGATCTTTTCATTACCTTGAAGTCGAAAAACAGTCGCCGGGGACTGGGCTTTGACAAGCCGGATACGGAGCATCCGGAGAATGGACCATGTGCAGCCGGAATTCCGGCCTCTGTCTTTGGTCATACGGGATTTACAGGTACTTGTGCCTGGGTAGATCCGGATAATGAACTGGTGTTCGTTTTCCTGAGCAACCGGATTTATCCGAATCCTTACGGGCGGAATGCTCTGATGAAACTGAATATACGTCCTCGTATCCAACAGGCAATGTATCAGTCACTAACGAAGTAAAACAATTTAGACTAGGTACAAATTATTTAGATTTTGTAATGTGGATGTTGCAATAAACACTAAAAACGTTACCTTTGTGACATCAATTAGTACTAATAAAATAACTTAACTTTTACAACAATGGCTTACGTAATTAGTGACGACTGTATCGCATGCGGTACTTGTATCGATGAATGCCCGGTAGGCGCAATCTCAGAAGGTGATAAATATTCTATCAATCCTGACGCTTGCACAGAATGTGGAACTTGTGCAGATGTTTGTCCTTCTGAAGCTATTCACCTGGGATAATCGAAAGTCGTTTTTATGACAATTTATACAGAGCTGCTTCTTTTGAGGCGGCTCTGTTTTTTTTACCCTAAAAAGGGTATTGTGATATTTCGCTTTTTCTCCTACTTTTGTGGTAATTAAATGTTTTGTTATGGCAAAGATACATCAACAACTGACCGAACTGATCGGGCATACTCCTCTGCTGGAATTGCAGAAGCTGGCCCGTTTGCATCAAAGCAAAGCGAGAATCATCGCCAAACTGGAATATTTTAATCCGGGAGGAAGTGTCAAAGATCGTGTTGCACTGGCTATGATCGAAGACGCAGAGCGCAGGGGAATCCTGAAGCCCGGAGCTGTTATCATTGAGCCTACCAGTGGAAACACTGGAGTAGGACTGGCTGGGTAGCCGGGTGAAAGGTATAAGACCATACTTACCATGCCTGAAACCATGAGTCTGGAACGGCAGAATCTGCTGAAAGCTATGGGAGCGCAGCTGGTTCTGACTTCTGGAGAAAAAGGAATGAGCGGAGCCATTGAAAAAGCCAACGAATTGCGTGACACTACTCCGGGTGCTGTGATCCTTCAGCAGTTTGAAAATCCTGCCAATCCGGAAGCACATGTTCGTACGACGGCCGAGGAAATCTGGCCGATATGGACGGACAGGTGGATGTGTTCGTCGCCGGAGTGGGGACGGGCGGAACTTTGAGCGGAACAGGAAGAGGACTGAAAGTTCATAATCCGGCTGTGGAAATCATTGGTGTGGAACCGGATTCTTCTGCGGTTTTGTCAGGTGACAAACCGGGCCTGCATAAGATTCAGGGGATCGGAGCCGGTTTTGTTCCGAAGACATACGATGCCAGTGTCGTTGATAAAGTGATTCGTGTGGCAGACGATGATGCTATCCGGACAGGACGTGAACTTTTCTTTGCAGGAAGGCTTGCTGACTGGTATTTCGTCGGGAGCGGCTGTCTTTGCAGCCCTGCAGCTGGCCCGGCAGCCGGAATATGCAGGCAAGAATATCGTTGTACTGCTTCCTGACACCGGCGAGCGCTATCTTTCGACTGTGCTGTATGCTTTTGAGGACTATCCTCTTTGATAAGGAAAACGGAGTCAGATGTAATATTCCACAACGTCGACAAGGCCCGAGCGGAGCGCATGACGGATGGCTTCGTGGGCGTTGTTGACACCCAGTTTCCGGAAATATTTTTGCGGTGAGTCATGACGGTATATATACTCAGGAAGCGTTCTGAGGCAATATCCTTGGTGCTTTTTCCCAATGCCATGGCTCGGAGTATTTCTTTTTCTGTCGTGGTAAGCGGAGAGACAGCGTCTGTTGTCTTCCCGGATTGTTTCAGCCAGGCGGCCACTTTCCCGGTGAGATAAGGACGTCCTTCCGTTGCTTCGGTGAGCATTCCCGGTTTCTTTCAGGAGGAATCTTTCGGCAGCATGCAGAAGAGAGCCTGACTGAACACCAGCCGGCGGGTCAGTTCCTGATTCAGTGAATCACAGAACAGAATAAAGGGAGCACGTGGAAAGCGTTCTTTCAAGGCTGTCAGCTGACTTTCCGTGCAATCAAACAGGGTATAGTCGATTACGGCTACTGCTTCCGGATCTGCAAGCAGGGCTCGGGTCAGTTCGCTCCGGCTGTCTGCCTCCGTGACGGTGCTGAAGAGAGAGGCGCATTCTGTAACGGCCAGTGCCTGCATCCCCCGTCGTGTGATATCCTGATTGTCGGCCAGTATAAGTGTTCTTTTCATAAAATCCCTTTCTGGAAAGAACAACCAGTCTTTTCTGAATGTTCATTTTAAGGCATAAAAAACGCTTCGGCGTTTTGACATTGAACGTCGAAACGTTTTAGGTCAAACGCCGAAGCGTTTTAAAAAAAGCCCGAAGGGTTTTTAATCCCTTCAGGCTTTCAATGGTATGTTTCGTCTTATTTCAGGCGTGCCAGTGTTTCCTTGATGCGCTTCATGGCTTCCACGATGTTCTCATCGGAAGTTGCATAGCTCATACGGATACATTCGGGAGCTCCGAAAGAAGTTCCGCCCACGCAAGCCACATGACCTACTTCCAGCAGGTACATAGCCAGGTCATCAGCGTTGTTGATAACGCGGTCGCCCGTCCTTCTTGCCGAAGAAAGAATCACATTTCGGGAAGAGGTAGAAGGCACCTTGCGGTGATTTACTTCGAATCCCGGGATTTCTTTAGCCAGCTTGACGATCAGGTCGCGGCGGCGTTCAAACGCCTTGCGCATTTCTTCTACAGGAGCCTGTGTACCGGTGTAAGCAGCTTCAGCAGCTTTCTGAGATACAGAGCAAGGTCCTGAAGTATATTGTCCCTGCAGCTTGTTGACACCTTTCACGATCCATTCCGGTCCGGCGATGAAACCGATACGCCATCCGGTCATTGCATAAGCTTTGGATACACCGTTGACGATGACAACGCGGTCTTTGATTTCAGCAAACTGTGCGATGCTCTGGTGCTTGCCGATGTAGTTGATGTGTTCATAAATTTCGTCGGCAACAACGATGACACGTTCATGTTTAGCCAGAACTGCAGCCAGTCCGGCCAGTTCTTCCTGTGAATATACAGATCCGGTCGGGTTTGACGGAGAGCAGAGGATCAGGACACGGGTTTTCGGAGTGATGGCAGCTTCCAGCTGTTCCGGAGTGATCTTGAAGTCCTGTTCGATGCCGGCACGTACGATAACGGGAGTACCTTCAGCCAGCTTCACCATTTCCGGATAGCTTACCCAGTAAGGAGCCGGAAGATTACTTCATCACCTTTGTTCACCAAAGCCAGAATCGTGTTGCAGACAGATTGCTTGGCACCATTGGCACAGCTGATCTGAGCGGCGGTATATTCCAGACCGTTTTCCTTCTTCAGCTTTTCTACGATGGCATTCCGCAGAGCCGATATCCGGCTACGGGAGAGTAGCGTGAGTAGTTCTCGTCA
>ENA-OQAN01000732-OQAN01000732.1-human-gut-metagenome-genome-assembly--contig:-NODE-732-length-16298-cov-2.590934_pt1 | contig 16298 bp, 14 predicted proteins | sample MGYA00242735_ERZ504527 | MGnify/ENA primary metagenome ERZ504527 (study PRJEB26092, sample SAMD00036230) | human gut metagenome | host: Homo sapiens | study: EMG produced TPA metagenomics assembly of... | reverse complement strand
CTTTCATCTGCAAAGGAATATTGACAAAGCCTTCCGTATCTCCTTTCACATATTGGAAGCGGCTTTGTTCTGCCTTGCTGAGAGTGATCAGGGCCGAACGGAACTGAGGATAAACCTGCATGCGGTCGTAAAGGACATAGCCCATCAGACGCAAACGGCCTTCTGAATAGGTATTGAACACCTTGCGATAGATTTCATCCTTATCAATTCCCTTGGACAAGAGTTCGCTGATGATAAAGTAAATTTCCCGGTTATTGGAGTTGTAGGTAAAACCTCCGGTATCAGTCATCATACCGGTATAGATGCACTCTGCTCCTTCATAAGTAATGTCTTCAAAACATCCTAACCGGCAGATCAAACGGAAAATAAGTTCTGATGTAGAGGAGATCTCCGGATGTGATATGGTGACACGTGCAAAAGGTTCAGGATTCAGATGATGGTCAATCATCACTTTGCGTCCTTGGGCAGCAGCCACCGGTGCAGCCAGTGCGTCAATACGTGAAAGCGCATTAAAGTCCAGACAGCAGATAACATCGGCCTCACTGATCAGTTTGTCTCCAAATTCAGCATACTTGTCATAACGGATGATATCTTTCGCACCGGGCATCCAACGCAGGAAATCCGGGAAAGCGTTCGGCACGATAACATTTACCGTCTTACCCTGCTGACACAGGAAATGATATAGTCCCAATGAAGAGCCGAGTGCATCTCCGTCCGGAGAAACGTGAGTCACTATCACGATTTTATCTGCACGTTCAAAATAGGTTTCTACCTTATCTATATTGGCTTGTAGAATTACTTTTGTCAACATATCTGTTTGTTCTCTCTGTTAATGCGTTTTTGAAAGGGCAAATGTACGAATTTATTTTAGATTCTGCCGAACAATTCCCCAAGAACCTTTCGAAGAAATTTCAACACAAGGTATCCCCAGCTTCCTGCATTCCTCCTTCAATGACAGCCGGTAAGCATCACTCAGTGACAGGTCAAGAACGACATGCTTCAATTCAAAAACACGGCTCAGGGAAGTTATATTTCCTTTGAATCCCCGGCAGATATAAGCATAGTCCAGTGGCAGCCGGGGAGCAGCCTGCTTTCCCTTCCAGCGACTGCTTTTCATCAGTCCGACGGATAAGCTGTCTATCCGGTAAACCCCGTCTGATTCTGCCAGCCGGGTCAGGCTTTGCCGGCGTCTGGAGTAGAGTTCCGACCGGGCAAAATACAGCCGTTCATCCACGGGTTTTATCCAGTCAAGAATCCGGGTACCCAGCAGTACGTTCAGTACAATCAGAAAGGAAATCAGGACATGTTTCCGCTTTCCAGTCCAATAAGCATATAGCAGAGCCAGCAGCAGATAACACAAGACCAGCTGAAAGCCGGAGATATAGACAGACGTTACCTGCGAACCGGACAGCTGCTGAATCTGGAACATACTGCCATTCAATGCTTCGGCCGAAAGACGGACGAGATCAGCCGCACGTTCTCCCATCCAGGGAATTCCCTCAAAGGCCAAAGCCGCCAGCGAACTGCCTAAAATACAAACAGCCAGCGGAGTTACCAGTAAATTGGCCAGCAGGAAGTATGTGGGAAAGGCACCGAAATAGAACAGAACAAAGGGAAGTGTCCCCAATTGTGCTGCCATTGAAACTGAGAGGGTATTCCATAACCAGCGAATCCGACGCAGCCGGCCGGCAGCCAGCCTGAGAATACAGGATAAAATAGCAGTATTCCCCATACTGCCAGAAAAGACAACTGAAAACTGACATCAAACAAATAGAACGGACGGTATAACAGCATCAGAAAAGCGGCAAGCGACAAAGACAGGAATCCGGAGAAACGTCCTTCCAGAAAAAAGGAAGCTCCCACATAGAGAGAGAACATCGTCACAGCACGTACCACTGAAGCACTGAGTCCGGACAGAAAAGCAAAAGCCCACAACAACAGTACAGTCAGAACACCTGTCAGGGATCTGCCCCAAGGAAACAGGCGCAACGGATAAAGCAGTAAAGTCAGAATACCCGCCAGTATCCCGATATGCAAGCCTGACAATGCCAGCACATGACTGGCCCCCGAAGCACTGTATGTTGCTTTCAGCTCAGGAGTCAGATCGCTTTTATCCCCGACCGTAAGCGCAGAAACCACAGCCAAGAACATCCTCCCGTCAGCCCCCACTCTTCATACCGTCTGACCACATGCTCCCGCACCAGCAAAGCCTGTTGCCTGAATCCCCGGCTCCCGGCCTGCTCCAGACGCATCCACCGTCCGGCAAAAGCCAGTCCGGTTCCACTGATCCCCTGCCGGTGCAGATAAGCACCATAGTCGAACCCCGAAAAATCAACATCTGATACAGGACGGCTCACCGATGCATAGAAACAAATCTTGTCCCCACACTGCAAGATGGTCTGTCCGGTCGTATCGGGCATCCAGTAAAGCAGTATGGAGCGATCCACTTTCTTCCACTGTCCGGTTGCCTGAAGAGAATCACCCGTCGGCTTCCAGGACATGACCTTCACCTGAGCCTGCCAGGTCTTCCCCTTACGCTGGGGAACGGTTTCCACTACTCCCTGATAAGTAACTTCATCCGACGGCCATTCATAGGATACCTGCCGGTCTTCCATCAGATAAAGGATTCCTCCCAGCCAGAAAAAACACAGGAAGGTCACTGCTCCGAACACATATCTCACAGCCGGACGTGACATTCCATGACAGGCCGCAGCAGCCACAACAGAAAGCATCAGACCCAGCAGAGCCAATTCAAGAGAACAGCAGTCCGCCAGAAATCTGTCGAATAAAAAATTCCGGTTGCCAGTGCCATGGTCAACCGGAATAAAGGATAAGTTATCAAATGGGGAACAGTTCCCAATTTACTATTTCATATTTTTCAGTTGATGAATGGTACCGATCATGTCATCGGCTTTAAATACGGCATTACCTGCCACCAGTACGTCTGCTCCGGCTTCTATCAATGAAGGAGCAGTCTGGAGATTCACTCCTCCATCCACTTCAATCAACGCATGGGAACCTGTTGCAGTAATCAGCTCACGCAACTCGCGTACTTTTTTCAGCGTGTGGGGAATGAACTTCTGTCCGCCAAATCCCGGATTGACACTCATCAGCAATACCATATCCACTTCTTCAATGATATCTGCCAGCATGGAAACCGGTGTTGCCGGATTCAGGGTAACCCCTGCCTTCATTCCAGCTTCCTTGATCTGCTGCACCACCCGGTGCAAATGCGGGCAAGCCTCAAAATGCACATTCATCATCATGCACCCAGGTCTTTCACTTCCCGGATAAACTTCTCAGGCTGTACAATCATCAGATGTACATCCAGCGGTTTCTTCGACAGTTCAGCTACATATTTCAAGACAGGAAAGCCAAACGAAATGTTCGGTACAAAGACTCCGTCCATGATGTCAATATGCAGCCAGTCTGCCTCGCTGGCATTGATTTTATCCAAATCTGCTTTCAAGTTGCCAAAGTCTGCCGACAACAAGGAGGGGGAAATCAGTATCTCATTCTTCATTTTACACTTGATTTAAACATGATTGAACAAAGGTAACAGAATCTTTCGGGAAAAGAAAGGCCACGCATGGAAAATTTGTCTTCCTATGGGAAAAAGCAAAGTCTGTAAATGGAAAATCCGGTAACAAAACCCTGTTCCGGGGGTGTCTGGCCGATGCCCGGACAACGTGCAGACGATTCGCCCGAATCGTGCGGTCGATGCGGCTGAATCGAGCGGTCGTTGAAGCCTCATCGTGCGGTCGTTGCGGGCCGATCGTGCGGTCAATTTTTTGCCTGGTTCTGTCCGGTCTTCACGCATCAGGGAAAGCTGAAGCGAAGCCCCATCTGCAAGTTAAAATTCAAGGGATGCTCCTTCCGGATTGTTTCTATACCACTATGATCATCAAAATAATATACCACACCCGGTTCCACATACAATCCCAACTGACGGGTAAAGTTTACCTGTGCACCGACGGCTGCAGACACAGACCATTGCAGGAGCTGACTTTCAAAGAATGGGATTCAGACTCCCGCTCTTCATTATTGATGACATATACGGTTTCCAGAGTTCCTGATACACATTTTTCCAGCATCCCTCCTGCAGATCCATAAAAGCCAAAACGTTCATTCGACCAGATATTGCGATGCACTTTTAACGGAACCCCCAGGTAATGCAGCTTATGCTTATCCTTCCAATAGTTCCTGTCCGAACCGGAAGTCAGGTCCGTAGACAGATAAGTATACATCAGCCTGTTTCTACGGCCCACTGAGGAGTCAGATTCCATTTGAACGACATACCGGCAGTGACCGGAACATGATGATGAATATGCGTGTTCGAAGTCTGCTCCCGTTCACTGGTCAGGATCGTACTGTAAGCCACGGTATTATCATCCAGAGGCGCCATACAAACTTCATTGACGGCAGGAGTTGCCGTTCTTGAAGTCAGACGGCTGAATCCATTGAAAGTATTGGTGTTTGAATACGGAATGTTTCCGGCAGTCACTCCCACAGACCAGTTCTGCTTCTTGCCTTTGGAACGTAAGTTCATCGCCTGCTCACTTTTCTGTCTCAACTGCTTTCTGTCCGCTGCACGGAGCTTCCGGATATTCTCTTCCGCTTTCTCTTTTGACGGCTGCTCTGCCTGCTCTCCCGTACGCGTTTCCACAGGCTGTGCAACCATATCTGCTTCCGGAACAGGTTCCGTTACATTCTCTTCAGCCGCAATGACCGGATTTTGAACAGCCAGCAGCACTTTAGCCGCACGAGGAAGAGGTTCACTTACCTTTGCCAGCTGCCCGGCATCGGTTCAGAAACCGGTTCCACCGGAGTCACAACAGGCTGTACAGCTTCCTCAATCTGCTGTTGGGCAATCCGGCTTTCCTTACTTAACTTATCAGCTTCCGGAGAAGACCAGAACCATAGAGTCAATGAAGAAACGGCCAGCACCAATACAGCAGCTGCGGCAGCCTGCCATTTCCGCCACATAGGAATAACCTTGGGAGTATCCAGTTCTGACTCCAGCTGCTCCCACATTCCGGCAGGCAGCGGTTCAGAATAATCCTCCATCCGGTTCCGAATGTCCTGTATCCACTTATCTTCGTTCTTCATCACTTATAATTTCTTTCTATATTCATTTATCTTTTTTATCAGCAAAGTTTTCGCACGGTAAAACTGCGAAGAAGATGTATGTTCAGTAATGCCCAGTAAAGCTGCAATTTCCTTGTGGCTCTTTTCCTCAAAAACATACAAGTTGAACACCGTCCGATAACCGTCGGGAAGCTCTGCAATCATCTTCATCAATACAGAACGGGGGATTTCATTCATGTCGCCGTCATCTGCTTCCAGTGTGTCGGGTATGTCATCCATCAATACTTCCTGCTGTATCTGCAAGTTCTTTTTACGCAGGTATCCCAACGCCTCATTGACCATTACACGTGAAAGCCATGCCCGCAACGAGCCTTCACCCTGATAGGAAAACTGGCCTATGGACTGAAAAATACGGATAAAGCCGTCGTGCAAAACATCTTCAGCCGCTTCTTTATCACCCGTATATCGGAGGCAAATAGCCATTAAAAGACCGCCATACTGTTCATACAACTGCTTGCGGGCTCTGTTATTTGCTTGTTTGCATTGCAATGCCAACTCTTCCTCTCCCATATTCCGGTTTTCCCTCGTTCTTTTTACAGATAAATGATTCGATTACGAAAATACTGCATCCGAAAGCATTCTTTTTTTTACTTATCGCACTTGCATACGCTCAGCCAGACGATATCCTCTCAGGAAATCTTCTACCTGCATCCGTTTTTTACCGGCCAGCTGCAAGGAAAGTACATCTACGAAACCATCGGTCGAAGCTATATGAAAGAAGGTCTTTCCATCACTCACGACAGTTCCGGGTTGCAGATCATGCGTTTGAAACAATTTACGGGTTTCAAACAGTTTAAGCATTACCGGAGCAGCTTCTCCCGCACAAAGTTCCGTCCATGCAGCAGGATAAGGAGACAAGCCCCGCACAAAGTCATAGACATGTTTTACTCCTTTGCTCCAGTCTATACGGCAGGTCTCTTTAAAGATTTTCGGTGCCGGACGCAACTCGACATTCTGTGTCAGACACTCCTGAGGAATCGTTTTCACCGTTCCATCAAGAATGGCATCTACCGTTTTCAATACCAGATCGCCACCCAGTTTCATCAAACGGTCGTATACGATCTCCACATTGTCGGTATCTGCAATCGGCACTTTTACCTGATCGATAATTTCTCCCGTATCAATTTCGTGTTTCAGGAAGAAAGTCGTAATTCCGGTTTCCGTATCTCCGTTCATCACTGCCCAGTTGATCGGAGCAGCTCCACGGTACTGCGGAAGCAGAGAAGCATGGAGATTAAAAGTTCCCAGACGGGGCATGTTCCAGACAACTTCAGGCAACATACGGAAAGCAACCACAATCTGCAAGTCAGCTTTCAGCGCACGCAACTCTTCAAGGAAAGCCTCATCCTTCAGTTTTTCCGGCTGAAGCACTTTCAGTCCCTGCGATACGGCATACTGTTTGACCACACTGGGCTGCAGCACACTGCCGTGACGTCCCATCGGCTTGTCGGGCATTGTTATAACTCCGACTACATTATATCCTCCTTCTACCAGCCGCCGCAAGCTTTCTACGGCAAACTCAGGAGTACCCATATATACAATTCGTAAGTTTTTCTTGTCCATATATTCTTTAGCGTTAGATATTCGGCTGAAAAAGTCCACCAGGACCTGGCGGTACGTATTCAGCATCTTCGATTTGGATACAAAGCCTTTATACTTGTTGTTCTCATCTACAACCGGCAAGTTCCAGGCTCCAGTCTTATCAAACTTATGCATCACTTCTTCCATCGAATCATTTGTATAGATCCGCTCCTGAGGCTTTCTCATGAATTTATCCACATAGAAACGGTGATACAATTCCTGACGGAACATAAAATGACGGATATCATCCAATACCACGATACCGATCAGAACACCATTGGCCTCTACGACCGGGAACAGATTTCGGGTTGATTTGGAAATCACTTTCACCATTTCAGCCAAATCCATATCCGGACGTACCGGCAGAAAATTGGTTTCCATCACGCTTTCAATGTTCATCATTGTCAGAACGGCCTTGTCCTTGTGATGGGTAATCAGTTCTCCCTTCTTGGCCAGACGCATGGAGTAAATGCTGTGAGGCTCGAACACAATGATTGTCAGGTATGCACAAACGGAAACAATCATCAGAGGCAGGAACAGTCCATAACCGCCCGTAAGTTCGGCAATCAGAAAGACACCGGTCAGGGGAGCATGCATGACTCCGGACATCAGTCCGGCCATTCCCATCAGTGCAAAGTTCTTTTCGGGAATGAAGACATCACCGATTCTGAATTCGTTGCAGACGTATGAGAATACGAAACCGGCAATACACCCCAAGAACAGACTCGGTGCAAAGATACCACCACATCCGCCTCCGCCATTGGTTGCACTCGAAGCGAACACCTTAAACAAAATGATCAGCAACAGATAGACAACCAGCAAACTGCTATGACCATAGAAGAATGAATTGTTCATCACCGTATCCCAGTCAGTAGACGAAGTTCCGTTCAGCAGCAAAGTAATCGTATCATATCCTTCACCATAGAGCGGAGGGAAAAGGAAGATCAGGATACTCAGCATAGCAGCTCCGATCACAAACTTGACATAAGGATTTGTATAACGCCGGAAAATGTTTTCAATCCAGTTCATAGCCCGGGTAAAATACCAGGCCACCAGTCCGCAAAAGATTCCCAGGGCAATGGCATAAGGAATACGTTCCAGTGCAAACGGATAATCCAGATGAAACTGGAACATGGCTTCTGTTCCGGTCAGCAGATAAGAAACGGAAGCAGCCGTCACACTGGTAATCAGCAAAGGAAGCAAGGATGCCATCGTCAAGTCAATCATCAATACTTCCAGGGTAAAGACCAGTCCGGCAATGGGTGCCTTGAAGATACCCGATACAGCTCCGGCCGCTCCACAACCGACAAGCAGCATCAGCGTTTTATGATCCAGACGAAAGATACTTCCAAGATTGGAACCTATGGCAGAACCGGTCAATACAATCGGGGCTTCGGCTCCTACTGAACCACCCATTCCGATGGTAATGGCAGAAGCACAGACTGACGACCAGATATTATGCCGCTTGATGCGGCTCTGCTTTCGAGAAATGGCATACAAGATCTTCGTGACTCCGTGACTGATATCATCACGCACAACTTTCCGAATAAAAAGACTGGTCAGCAGAATTCCGACAACCGGATAAACCAGATAGAGCCAGTTGGCACCCGTTGAATCAAAGTTCTCAGTCAGGAATTCCTTGATATATTCTACCAGAAACTTCAAGACATAAGCAGCCAGTGCCGTAAAGAGACCGACCAACAGACTCAGAACAAGAATGAACTGCTTATCGGTTATATGCTTTTCTCTCCAGCTGATAAACCGTTGAAGCAAATTAAACTTTTCATCCACTATTTTCATTATCTCATCTCCGTCACTTTATTCTCTGATCACTTTAACTTCACCTGTCCGGCCCAGTTTGATAATACTGGATGGTTTAGGATGGCCGGTTTCTTCCCTGCGATAGTCTACAACGTAATCGACAGCCTGCTTAATTTCCTCACTGATTTCACTGAACACGGCAGGAGCCGGCTGTCCGCTGATATTGGCTGAGGTAGAAACGATTGCTTTCCGGAAAACGGAAACATAATTGCTTGGAAAATTCTTCATTAGTGACACGTATTCCCACACTGCCGTCCTCCGCCAGCAGATTAGGAGCCAAATTACGGGCACCGTCATAGATTACCGTCAAAGGCTTTGTCGTCAGTTCTATCAGATCCCAGGCTACACTGGGAACATCCTGTACATAGAAGTCTACTTTTACCGGGCTATCCACCAAGACCAGCATCGCCTTGCTGTCTGAACGTTGCTTGATTTCGTACACGCGCTTCACCGCCTCTTCATTGGTAGCATCACAACCTATTCCCCAAACCGTATCGGTAGGATACAGGATTACACCACCTTTCTGCATGACTTCGCATGCTTTTTTAATTTCATCTTTCATCATAAGGCTTGTCCTAAAATTTGCAATCACGGGCAAAAATACATAAGATTTTCAGGATAGCCCAAGAAACTTTCATTAATTTTGCATAGAAGTTGCCTGTTTATGAACGAAAACCGTAAAATTATTCACATTGACATGGACGCTTTTTATGCCTCCGTAGAGCAACGCAACCACCCTGAACTGAAAGGAAAACCCATCGCCGTCGGACACGCCGAGAAACGGGGAGTGGTAGCAGCTGCCAGTTACGAAGCACGTAAATTCGGCGTCCGTTCTGCCATGCCTTCGCAACAGGCAATTAAAATTTGCCCGCAACTGATCTTCGTTGAAGGACACATGGAAACATACAAACAGGTGTCTGCACAGATTCATCAGATCTTCCACGACTATACGGATCTGATCGAACCCATCTCACTGGACGAAGCTTTTCTGGATGTAACGGAAAACAAGAAAGGTATCGAACTGGCAGTAGACATTGCCCGGGAGATCAAGCGCCGCATCCGGGAAGAACTCCATCTGATAGCATCTGCCGGTATTTCTTACAATAAGTTTCTGGCCAAAGTGGCTTCTGACTACCGAAAACCAGACGGCCTCTGCACCATTCATCCCAAACAGGCACAGGAATTCATCGACCGTCTGCCGATCGAACAGTTCTGGGGAGTAGGCCCCGTCACGGCTAAAAAAATGCACAGTCTGGGGATCTATAACGGAGCAACTCTCAGACAATGTTCACTGGACATGCTGACCCGCCAGTTTGGAAAAGCCGGAAAGTTATATTATGAGTTTGCCCGTGGAATCGATCACCGTCCAGTGGAAGCTGTACGAATCCGCAAGTCCATCGGGTGTGAGCACACACTGGAAAAAGATATCACATTACGTTCTTCTGTAATCATCGAACTATACCACGTGGCACGGGAACTGACGGAACGCCTGTCTGCCAAAGGTTTCCAGGGAAGTACCCTGACACTGAAAGTCAAGTTTCATGACTTTACACAAATCACCCGGAGCATCAGCGTACGCTATGCTTTGGACAAACTGGAAAACATTCTTCCGCTGGCCAAGCAGCTTCTGAAGGAAGTTGACTACGAACATCACCCGATCCGTCTGCTTGGACTGCAGTCTCCAACCCCAGGGAAGAGAGTCAGAACGCGTCAGACCAACCGGAATGGATCCAGCTGAAACTGGAATTCAAGGACTGACATTCCCCTGAAAAATCAGAAGCCGGAAACATTCCTGATCTCAAGAATATTTCCGGCTCCCAATCCGTTATCAAACCTTACCGGAAAATCCGGCAGTTCTTATTTCTGCATCAATCTGCCAGTACAGAGAATTCTGCACCACCTGCATAATCAGCACCATTCTGAGAGTTCAATCCAGTGAAGCGGATGTAACGTGCCTTAACAGGCTGGTCAAGCATGACTTTCTGAGCTTTGTTTCCGCGTGCAAAAGTTCCTTTCGCTACCGGTTCGCCCAGTTCTTGCCGTCCATGCTGACTTCCAGTTTGTAATCCTTGATCACAGCATTGGAACCGCCATCCTGACGAGGCATATACACAAATCCCTTGATGGTCTTTACTTCTCCTGCATCAAAGTCTACCCAGTGAGGATACTGAGCAACCGTTACTGAGAACATTGTATGCCAGGTGGTATTGGGATCTCCGTCAACCAGATTGGCAGCATCTCCGTAACCGACTTCTTCGCTGGATGCATAAACTACTTCCAAAGGAATAGTCTCGATCTTGCTGTAAGAGAAAGAAACGCTTACGGCCTTGTTATCTTTATACCAGGCAGTCACCGTACCTCCGTCACGCAAATCAAACGGTTCTGTATAGGCTTGCTTTTCCTTGCTTCCGTTCAGTGAATACTCGATCTGAGCACCTGCTTTCGGAGAAGTAATCGTTACCAGTCCGTTACGTGAACGGGAAACAGACAAAGGCATTTCACCAGCCTCTGCAACCTTTGCAGTCTGTACATAATCACCATTCTTTACCGGACGAATAACAAAGCCCATTTCGTAGTTACCGGCTTTCACACGATCCTGTTCCAACGGTCCTCCCTGTCCACAGCTGTTACCGCCCAAACCGGTTACGGCTGCATCCAGATGCAAATGGGTACCGGTTGACTTCGGCAACTGGTAAGGATGCGGAGCAAGTGTCATTTCGAGTGCAGACCACGGCAATGCTGATACAGACAACGATGATTCATCACAAATTCCACACCATTGCCTTCCTTATCAGTCAGAGCACACCAGCGTACTTCTTCACGGTTACCCATACTCTGAGGTTTCGGGAAGTCTACAAACTGGTCTTTAACCGTGCTTGTATGCTGCTCAATAAAGGCACCTGTCTTACGGTCATTGTAGTTGTTTTGAGGTCCACGTCCATAGTAAGTATACTGCTGAAGTGCCTCCGGCAACTGCATGGCATAGCCGATACGGGGCAATACCAATGAAGAGTTATTGGATGTGATACCTGACTGAAGTTCAATAGAACCGTCTGCATAAATAGTCCAGATCTGGTTAGTCGTAAACTTGAAGTCATCCGGTCCGAATGGCTTACTTGTATCTTCCTTCACTGAATATCTACCGGAAGTTCCGCCAAGCAAAGCCGCTGCATTCGGAGCCTGAGACTCAACCGTATACATCAGCTGAATGGTATTGCTCTTTCCCTTGTTTCCTTCAAGTACCTTCAAGGCTACCACTTTGTGTTTCAGATTATGCAATCCATTCTGATACCAGGGCTGATACATCCAGTTATCGTTATCTGTCGGAGCACGCAATGCATCCAGTTTCGGGCCTCACCTTCACGAAGCATCTGCTTGCCGTTGTATACCAGACTGTTGCAAAGTACCTTGTTTATTATCAAATACTACTACGAATCCATTGCCTTCCACACGGGTAAAATCTCCTTCTTCCGTCATTTTCGGTTTAGCCATCGAAGCTGTTACTTCCTTCAATGAAGGATTTACTCCTGCAGCTTTCACCGGAAGCTGTTCTTCCATCTGTACAAAGCCTTTCTTAGCCCAAGGTTCATCCTGAGCCAGCAGGAACTGTACTTTTACGAAATATTCACTTTGAGGATCCAGAGATGCGAAATCATAAGGAATAGCATAGCGGACACTTTCACGAGGACCTACGATATTACGAGGGCCACGGAAAGCCGTACTTTCCTGTACTTTCTGGCCATCTTTATAGAGCGACCATACCATCTGATAACCACTCAACGGAGTGAAGTAAGCCTTATTGAATACTTCAATTTCACCTTTTGTCATGTCAACAGCCTTGACACCTACATTCTGGTAGACTTTCTTTACTTCGTAGTACTGCGGTTTCGGACGATGACCCGGGAAAAGAATTCCGTTCATACAGAACATACCGCTGTTGGGTTTATCACCGAAGTCACCACCATAAGCCAGATAACGGTCACCGGTCTTCGGATCATAAGTATACAAGGCCTGATCCACCCAGTCCCAGATAGCAGCACCGCAGAAGAAGTTTGTTGATTCAATAGCCTGCCAGTAATCAATCAGGTTACCTACTGCATTACCCATTGAGTGAGCATATTCTGAGATATGGAACGGATACTTGATATCATACTTACCTTTTACAGCCTCGCGTACCCAGGGAATTGACGGATACTGGTTGGAACCCATGTCTACAATGTCATTGTTGCGCTCATACTGTACAGGACGGGAAGCATCAAAACGATGCAGGGCATCATAAGCCTTTACAAAGTTCACACCCGGTCCGGCCTCATTACCCAGCGACCAGATAACAATAGAAGGAGCATTGACATGTTCGTGAGCCAGTTCCATTACACGTGCCACATGAGCTGCTTCGAATTCAGGAACATGAGACAAAGATTCTTCACCGTAATAATATTCATGGCTTTCGATATTGGCTTCATCTTCCAGATAAATACCATACTTATCACACAGATAATACCAGATATTCTGACAAGAATAGTGTGAGTTACGGACATGGTTGATGTTACCACGCTTCATCAGCATGATTTCTTCTTCCATTTGTTTGGCTGTAATGGTATTACCTGTTTCCGGAGAAATTTCCTGACGGTTCACACCTTTCAGTTTCACCGGCTTGCCATTGATATAATAATAACGTCCGGCCAGTCCGAATTCATCAGCAGATGCCGGAGTATCTTTAATTTCCACTTTACGGAAACCGAAGCTGGTAGATACCGTCTCTACGACACGACCTTTCTTATCTTTCAGCTGACCAACCAGTGTATAACGATAAGGAGTTTCTGCAGACCACTTGTTCGGAGCCTTTACTTCCAGTGTTGTTACCGCTGAAGTACTTTCACCTTTCTTCAGTTCCAGAACCGGAGCTGAAGCATTTACTCCTGACACAGAAGTATTTTCATCTGAATACAGCTTATTGGCATACAAAGTATAAGACATGGTATATCCTTTTGCTGTTTTCTTGTCCAGATTACGGATATCAGCAGTAATGGTAGCCGATCCGTTTTCATAGTTTGCATCCAGATCAGGAATTACACGCAAGTCACGTACCTGTACTTTTGAAGTAGAGGTCAAGGATACAGAACGGAAAATACCCGGCAAACGGAACATATCCTGTGCTTCCAGGAATGAACCGTCGGAATTACGATAAACTTCGACAGCTACAACGTTCTCGCCTTCCTTATTTAAATAAGGTGTCACATCAAAAGAAGCCGTATTACGTGAGTTCTTGGAAAAACCTACGTAATGTCCGTTCACCCACAAATAGAAGAAAGAAGATACACCATCAAAGTTGATATATACTTCACGTCCTTCCCATCCGGCAGGAACAGTAAAAGTGCGACGGTAAGAGCCTACTTCATTCCGATGCTTGTAAGTAACCCAATCCTTGGGAGGAGTACGCATCACACCACCTTCCAGTCGCCTACTTCCACCTTATGCTGGAAAATAACCGGCTGATTGGCATAAATGGGAACACCATATTTCAGGGAACCGTCTTTCTGAATACCTGCAACATTCCACTGCATCGGAACTGTAACATCATCCCATGCAGATACATCATAGGCCGGCTGATAAAAATCGGCCGGACGTTCTTCCGGGTTTCCAACCCAATTAAACTTCCAGGTACCATCCAATGACATCCAATAAGGACTGTGCTGAGGAAGCACCTTACGTGCTTCATCTACATTGGAAAAAGCAAAGAACCAGGCACGAGGCTGTTCTTTGTTCAATGCCAACTCTTGAGGCGACTCCCATTCTTTCCCCGTTGGAGCCGCAACATCGCCATAGGAAATCCAGCCAGCGATGTGGTTGTCTGTGCATAACCGGCTACTGCTCCAAGGAGACAAGCCGTCAGACTGATTTTTCGAATCATGGTTTAGAATTTAGTAGATTTATAGATATTTATCAGATATTACTTTATGTGTCTCTACGATTTGTGTAGGAGCCAGTTCGGCATTTCGCTTTTCTGTCTGAGCTACAACATTGCGTGCCAGTTCGATGAAAGCCTGTCCCGTTACAGAATTTTCATCCAGTGCAGCCGGAGTACCCTTGTCACCATTTTCACAGATGCTCTGTACGATAGGAATCTGTCCTAACAGAGGAACATTCAGTTCTTCAGCCAGACGTTTGGTTCCTTCCTTGCCAAACAGATAATAACGGTTATTCGGAAGTTCAGCCGGAGTAAACCAAGCCATATTCTCTACCAATCCCAATATAGGCACATTCACTTTATCATTGGTATACATGTTAATCCCCTTGCGTGCATCAGCCAAGGCAACTTCCTGCGGAGTGCTGACAATCACAGCTCCGGTGATAGCCAAAGTCTGAAGCAAAGTCAGATGGATATCACTGGTACCCGGAGGAGTATCCAACACGAAATAATCCAGATCTCCCCAGTTGGCATCTCCAACAAGTTGCTTCAGCGCATTGCTGGCCATACCCCCACGCCATAAAGTTGCCTGATCCGGATCTACAAAAAAGCCGATAGACAACAGCTTGATACCATATTTTTCAACCGGAATGATCAGATCACGTCCGTCAATGGTTTCTGCATAAGGACGTGCATCTTCCACCTGAAACATCTTAGGAACGGAAGGGCCGAAAATATCAGCATCCAGCAGTCCAACCTTATATCCAGTTTTGCCAGCGCTACAGCCAGGTTCGCTGCTACCGTAGACTTGCCGACACCTCCTTTACCAGATGAAACAGCAATTACGTTTTTTACCTGCGGAAGCATCTTGCCCGGTTCAGGACGTGCAGCCTGCTTGCTTTCAGTAGCAATCGTTACTTCCACCTCTTTTGAAACATACGTATGAATAGCAGTTTCTGCTGCTCTGACAACCGATTTCATAAAAGGATCAGTCGGTTTCTCAAAGATCAGTGAAAAGCTGACCTTCATACCATCAATACGAAGATTGTCAGCCACCATCTCAGCTTCCACAATATTCTTTCCGTTACCCGGATAACGCACGGTAGCCAATGCGTCAAGAATCAATTTAGGATAAAGAGTCATATCTGTTTTTATTTACTTGTTTTCAATCCACTCCGTTTGCTCCGGTTGTAACTGCGGTAATCATCCAGTTCGATTTCCACATCGGGTTCCTGCAATTCACCTTCCTGCGGCAAGTGGAATTTGATATACTTGATATTCAGTCCACGGTCCAGCCATTGCTGTTCATAATAAGTACGAATGCTCAGAATGTCATCATCCATTCCTGAGTGATACAGATCATCCGTCATAAAATCAACCGGCAAATGGTTGGTCTCAATCATATACTTTGTATAAGTAAACATGAAATTACTGTCAGTCTTCAGATGAACAAGTCCGTCGGGAATCAAGAATTTCCGATAGCGATTCATAAAATAAGTAGAAGTCAGACGCTTCGTTGCCTTCTTCATTTGAGGATCAGAGAAAGTCAGCCAGATTTCACTCACCTCACCCGGTGCAAAGAAACGATCTATGATTTCAATATTGGTACGCAAAAAGGCAGCATTCTTCAATCCTTCCCGCAAAGCTTCCGTTGCACCAGTCCACATTCTCGCTCCTTTGATATCAACCCGATAAAATTCTTTTCCGGATAACGGCGGGCTAATCCTACGGTATATTCTCCTCTGCCACAGCCCAGCTCCAGAACATCGGATGATCATTTTAAAAAATCACGATTCCAGTGCCTTCATTTCAAAGGAACTTCGTCAGCCACTGAATACGG
>ENA-OQAN01000731-OQAN01000731.1-human-gut-metagenome-genome-assembly--contig:-NODE-731-length-16301-cov-1.971312_pt1 | contig 16301 bp, 14 predicted proteins | sample MGYA00242735_ERZ504527 | MGnify/ENA primary metagenome ERZ504527 (study PRJEB26092, sample SAMD00036230) | human gut metagenome | host: Homo sapiens | study: EMG produced TPA metagenomics assembly of... | reverse complement strand
TGCATAAATACATGGAAATAATATATATGTCAGTGGTTCGGCGACACATATTATCGATAAGACAGAAGTTAAGTTGGAAGCAGATGATGTTTTGTTTATCAAACAGGGAACACCGCATTCAGCAAGCGCCTCGGGGTATAACGATATTGGAATTAAAATATTTGTTCTTCCGGAGTTTTTACAATATCCGCTCAGCATGCTGAACGAAGATACGGCGCTTCGGCGTTTTATAAAAAAAAGCGGCGGAAAATGATGTGGAGGATAAGGAATTTTTGCATTTTCATTTGCAGGATTTGCCGGACGCTCAGAATCTGTTGGAGAATATGACACGAAGTCTTTTGAATCAGACGAGAAACAGCAAGAGAATTTTGCAGGCAACGATGGGAGTTCTGCTGATGGAATTATCAAATAGAACGTATACGATCACAGTCGGCTCCCCATCTTCCTATGAAAGTCAGATTGTGCTGGAAGCATTAAGATACATAGAGGAGAGCTATCAGACGGCATCGCTTAACAAGTTTTGCGAACATCATAATCTTCCATGCTATTATGTGAGCCGTCTTATGACCCAGTATTCCCCTTATACCTTTACAAAATATCTGCAGAGAAGACGTATACTCCAGGCGGCCTATCTCCTGACGGAGACAGACACGCTGATAGAGCAGATTGTTGTAGAAGTCGGGTATGAAAATTCAAGTCATTTCCATAAACTGTTTAAAGAAGAATATGGAATGACACCGAAAAAATACCGTGAGAAATATGATTCTATGGAGAAGTGATGGGGATTTCTTATCCCATCACTTCTTCTACATGATTCGGGTACTTTACTGTGATGTAATACACTGCATTGCGGTACTTACGAGTTGCCGTAAATCCATCCATATTTGATGGAATACAAGGACCTATTTCCAGACCGTCAAAGGAACGTTTCAGATGTTCTGATAATGGTTTCGCAAGTGCAGAATCATTGTTGAAGTCTACCATTTCATCTAAGATAGACAGATCCCCGGTCTCTTTGATATAGGCAGCAGTACCTGCAATCAGTCACAGTGGATCATCATTAAATCCGCTTCCATCTTCAAACTGTGTCGCTGCAATGTCGAGAATTCTCTGGCGCGCGCAATCTGGGATCAAGTGTACGAATCCAAGCAGATCCTGACAGGAATCGCGGAATCCCATACCACGACCGGTCCCTGACTCGAAATAAGAAGCAGAATTCTACATAAGAAGTTAAGTTCAATTGCTCGCAAGTCTCGTTGGTGTTTGTAAGGATAAGCTGGTTTACCTCACAAGTCTCATGGAGCTGCGATGAACCATGTTTCACCATTCTGCCGTCATAAGATTCAGTGCCGGAATTGTTTATTCCCGGCTCAATTCCAGGAATGGTCAGATAATGAGGATGTACTTCATCAATAAGTTTATGAATCTCAGCATCCAAAGTATGTATTATAAAGTGATCAATTGACGCCCGTACTTTTTGTCTGGAAAAAAATTTAAATAAAGCTTTTTAAAGTGCATGTGTATGTATACTCCTACATCTGTCAAGTATTGTGATTGTTACATTTTAACATGGTTGATACGAAGTGTAAATCTTGGTTTGTTTAATTCGACATTTTGCAATATACATATTTTGATTTTTGAAAAATACACAGGTGATTTGACGACAAATAATCCGGTTGCTCGACAAAAATGTAAAAAAACGAGAAAAACGTCATAAACCCGAGAAAGTGTTGAAAACAATAGATTTTCATATTTATAATGAACATTGGGAAAAAATACCATTTCAGGAATTTTACCACAATCAAGAACAGAACATTATTACATTAGAAGGGAGAACGTACTGTAATGAAAAAGAATCAGACAAAGCGTCTGCTTGCACTTGTACTAACACTTGCGCTGACATTAAGCAATGTGCCGACGACCGTATTTGCGGAAGATGTGACAGCGACTGAGCCACAGAGCACGACAGAACAGCAAGTGCAGTCACAGGAAGAGACGACAGAGCAGGTGGATCAACAACAGCAACAGGATGAAGATACTAATACACAGCAGACAGAACATGAAGCAGAGTTTCATGGGAACAAAGTAGCGGGGGTAGATCTTCGTGGAAAGTTTCAAAATGCATTTGGGGTTGCCCTTGAATATCGTTTCCGGGTTTCAGGGACACAGGATGAGTGGCAGACTGTAGATATCACAAAATCACACACATTGCAGTCAAATGTGTATGATGTACAGACACGGCAACCTTTCGGAAAATGGAAAGATGCAGGGACAATGCAAGTTAAAATCTACTACAATGTAGGTTTTGTAGTCGAAGGACATGAAGCAGGGGGAGTGTTGATCGACGGACAGAGTGCATCATCTGCTAAGGTTTACCAAAACGAAGCAGTGACATTTTCTGTGAAAGACATTGACGGGTATGACGTAACTGTAGAAGGCGTGACTCAAAATGAAAACGGAACTTACACAGTAGCGTCAGTACAGGCAGATACAACTGTAAAAGTGGTATATACACTGAGACAGTATTCGACAGTAGAGAGTACAGCAGTCGAAAATGCCAAAATTAAGATTAACGAAAGCAGTGATGCATCTGTTAAGGTAGAGAATAACAAGGAATTTACAATTGAAGTAACACCCAATGCAGGTTATGCGGTAACTGAGATTAAAGTAAATGATACAGCACTTGATAATGTCACTTTTGCAAATCAGACAGCAAGCGCATCTTATCAGGCAGGAGAAAATCAGACATATTCAGTAAGCGCAACGCTTGTAAAGACAGGATTTGCGTTAAATGACAAAAACGAAGAATGGCGTATATGCATTGGATACCGTGATGGGATGGATCAGGCTACAACAGAGTCAAATATCTTCAACACTTTGGTCAACGCAGGAGCTTCTGTTCCGGCAGACCTGACAGTAGATGATGTGACAATTCAGTACTATGCAGGAGCATGTGGGAAATGGCAGGAAGTAAATTATGAACCAGACTTTTTGCATGGATTTACAGATCATAAATTTGGAACAAAAGAGACAGAGCAGATTAAAATTACATATGCCGGCAATGACCAATATGGAAGTTTTAGTTCTGATGAAATTACAGTAACGATTGTAGACCCGCGTTCTGTCTCAGTTTTGGAATTGAATGCTGGTGTTACATTACAATATAACACAGAAGAGACGATGAAGCAGGAAATCTATGAGAAAGTCATCGCTTCTTTAAACACAGGTGAGGGAACTGCGATTGCACATACAATCGATGACTTCACAATCGAATTTGAAAGAGCGCTTGGAGAACAGACAGTAACAGTCTCTTACAAAGGCTCTGACGATTATAAACCTTGTGAGGCAAGTACTGTTATCACAATTGAAAAAGGAAAAGCCTCTGTAACTGTAAATTCTCAGAATATTACATACGGAGAAAGTTTTGCACCGGTATTTTCATCAAACCCTTCCGATGCAAAAGTAATTGGAATCATTGGTGGTGTGACAGGAAACGGAGCTCTTTATGTGAGCGTGGATGCATCTCAGATTACAATCAACGATATCGCAGGAAAAGAGATTCCGGTTATCGGAAACCTGTCTCTTCAAAAATTTATTACAGACACACTTGGAATTAAAGAATTTAAAGTCAGTCAGCTGACTGATATTTTACAGAAAATTCCAGGGGAAGATATCAGTGATATAGTTGCCGGAATTCAGCAGGCAATCGATGTGATCGAGCAAGTTGCTCCGGGACTACTTGACACAACAGTATCTCTTGGCGAACTTCCGAGTGAAGCAGGAGTATATACAGCAGTTGGTGTTACAGCAAGCCAAAACTATAAGACAGCATTAGGAATAGGACTTCTCACAGTCGCTCCAAAGACATCAGATGTAAAACTTGCATTTGATCAGGAATTTGACAACAATGCGCACAAACTGACAATCAGTCAGGCGCAGGCATTTGACTTCGGCGGACACATTGTAGACGGAGATGTTCAGGAGACAAACAATGTTCATACACTTTATGTCGGAATGACAACAAGCGGAAAGCTTTATACAGGAACAACTCCATGTTTAGAGCCAGGTGCGTACACAGAAAGTGTTTATGTATTGGGAGGAAATTATTTCGCACTTCCAATTAGCAGATTATATACAATTCAGCGAAGAAGAAGTAGAAATTAAATTTGAGCCATCAGCTTTGACAGCAAGATATGATGGTAATCCACACGGATTAAAAGCAGGAGTTTATAATGCAAATGGCGACAGAATCGCAGATGCAGAAGTAAAATATGCAGGAATCGAAGCAGGAATTGAAGGATATTACAGCAAAGAGATGCCGGTAGATGCAGGCTTCTATTTAGCATCAGCATCATTTGCAGGAGATGATACTTACCAGCCGGCAATCAAATTAGGCGGTGGTTCCGTACTGATTCTGAAATCATATGCAAAAGGAAAGATTCAGGTTGGATTATTGACAACAACTTACGGGGAACCGACAGATCTCACAAAAGTGCAGTATACAACATCTGGTCTTGCTGCAAGAGATGTAGAGACGATCAAAGCAACAGTAAAATGTGATGGCAATGACTCTGCAGTAGGAAGCCATGCAATTTCTGTCAGTGTACCAAAGTCAGTTCAGAAAAACTACTATAGAACAATTAAGACTCAGGACGGAACACATACAATCGAACAGAGAGCAATTACTGTTCAAATCGGTTCTTATTCAAAAACATATGGTACAGAGGATCCGGCATTCTCTTATGAGATCACAGAAGGAAGTTTGGCAGAGGGAGATACTCTGAAAGATCTTGGTATCAAGCTTGCTCGTAAACAGGGTGAGAATGTAGGAAACTACGAAATCTATGTAGAGAATGAAGCAGAGTTAAATGCAAATTATGCAATTACAGTAGTAAATGGTAACCTTGAGATTACACAGGCAAATGCAGTGATCAGAGTTACCGGTGGAAATGACAGCAGCGGAAATTACACAAAAAGTTATGGAGATATAGATCCAATTTATACTTACTGTGTAGATGCACTGGTTAATACTGATGTGCCGGAAAATGAAGAATTTGGCAAAGTAAAATTAGTTCGTGAAGAGGGAGAAGATGTAAATACTTATACAATTACTCCGACTGTGGAAAACTTAAGTCCAAACTATACTTATACAGTTGAGACTGGAACACTTGAGATTATTCCACGCAGCATTACAATCAGCGCAGAAGATGTACAGAAAGTATACGACGGAGAAGCAGCAGAAGCACCGTACACAATTTCCGGATTGCCGGCAGATAAAGATACAGCAGATGCAGAAGATCTTGGACTTCACGTAAAAGCAGATATGCCGACAGAAGCGGGAACTTACGAAGTTTCTTATGCACTTGATGAAACAGCTTCACAGAATGCAAACTATAAAGTGACATTCCTGCCGTTTAATGTTGTGATCAAAGCAAGAGACTTACAGTTAAGATTAATTCGACAGCAAAAGTGTATGGAGAAAAAGATCCGCAATTTAAGTATACATTAGAAGGAGAACTGGTTGGTGACGATAACCTTGACATCAAACTTGTTCGCGAGCCGGGAGAGAATGTAGGAACCTATAGAATTTATCCAGAAAATGAAAATGTATTGAATGCAAACTATAAAGTAACATTTGAGTATGGACAACTTACAATTGCCAAAAAGGTAATTACAATCTCTGTTACTGGTGGAGAGCAAAATGACGGAAATTACGTAAAACGTTACGATGATGCGGATCCGGCTTATTCATTCAGTGTAACAGACGAGAAGGGTGATGCTGTGACAGATGAAAATCTGGGTGAAATCAAAGTAGTACGTGAAAAAGGTGAAGATGTAGGAACTTACACGTTGATACCAACTGTAGAGAATGAAAGTGAAAACTACGAGTACGGTATTGTAGAAGAGAATGGTACATTGGAGATCCTTCCACGTGAGATTACAATCAGCGCGGAAGATGTAGAAAAAACATATGATGGAAAAGCAGCAGAAGCGCCATATACAATTTCTGGATTAGCAGCAAATAAAGATACAGCAGACGCAGCAGATCTTGGTTTAGAGTTAAAGGTTGTAACAAGCCAGACAGCATTAGCAGATGGAACAAAACTGGAAACTCCGATTGAGACAGAAGGAATGCCGGTAGATGCTGGAACTTATACAGTTACATATGCATTAGATGAGTCTGCTTCACAGAATCAGAACTATGATGTAACATTCCTTCCGTTCAATGTATCTATTAAGAAAGTAAATACAGATAATACACCAACGACACCATCTACACCAAATGATAGTGATAATCAAGGTTCAAAACCAAATTTAAAACCAGATTCAAAATCAGATTCAGTAGTGGATACAGGTGATACAGCAAATGTGATGACAACTATGACAGCGACAGCTCTTGGCGCTTTGGTTGCAATTGCACTTCTGTTATTCAAAAGAAGAAAAACAGACAAATAATAAGAAAATAAGAAAAGAAGCAGTTCGTTAAGAGCTGCTTCTTTTATTGCAAAATAATAAAGCAAAATTAAAACCTCCGAAAAGAATGGTATTTTTTTTCTGAACTTTCTTACAATGAGGATAAATGAAAGAACACAAAGGAGGAAGAACGGAATTTTACCGATGATTTTTCACAAGCGACGTTTGACTTTCGATGTAATTATCTCCGGAACCCGGAGATGGAATGTTATGTGAGAGATACAGACAGGCAACGTCTGATTTTAAACGGAACAAACGAGACATTAAATGATGCGGCAAGCCCGACATGAATTGGGTAAGACAACAGGGATTTATAATGCAAAAAGCGCATTTCATAATACAGAGAATTGTCACTGTGACAGGGGTGTGTTATCTTATAATGGTATTCAGGAAAAGAGGGAAAAATAATGAATTACACATATATCGTAGAATGCAAGGATGGCACGCTATACACGGGGTGGACGAATAATCTGGAAAAGCGAATTGCAGATCATAACAGCGGGAAAGGCGCCAAATACACGCGGGCGAGAAAGCCGGTCACACTTGTGTATTATGAGACTTTTGAAGCAAAAGAGGAAGCGATGAAGCGAGAGTATGCGATCAAACACATGAGTCGGAAAGAAAAAGAAAAATTGATAGAACATTTTCCTATACTTTAAGAATATTCTATATTATAATAGGAGTTAGATGTATATTTGCAAAAAAAGGAAGGAATCGGGAAAATATGAGCGATAAAAAATTAGAAGTAATTAAAAATTTACAACAGGCAGAAGCAATTTATGTGATTATGTCAGGATTTACAAAGATGCCGTATGTTGCGTGTGACGAAGAGACATTCGATGATAAGGTGTTTGTCTATTTTGAGGAAGAGCCGGCAAAGGAAGCTGGAAAGAAGCTTTTAGATGCAGGGAACCTCGTACATATAGCAAAGGTCGAAAACCGTCTGTTTTTAGAGTTTTATACAAGCCTCTATCCGATGGGAGTGAATTGTCTGCATATCAATCAGGGCGTGGATGGAGATATTTTGATTCAGCACAGTGATTTGCTGCGCAGAAAAGATCCTGCGGAGATTGACGATGGGAAAGTGCGTGTGGAGAATCCCGGAATTCCAGCTCACAGCGCTTTATTTTGAGCAGGAATTTCGTAAGAATCAGACAATTCCAATGTCTGATGAACTGAAAGAGACTTATGAAGAGATGCTGGTGCATTTCAGCAGAGGAAAATACATTGTTCCGACACAGGAAGAGCATGGCATCCCAATTTTAAAACAAAAAGAAGGACAGGCTTACCTTCCTTTATTCACAGATCTTCACGAATTTCAAAAGTTCAATCGTGAGGACAAATTTAAGGGAGGCGTCGTAGAGGCTGAAAAAGTATCTAATCTTTTGAATGATGAGATGTCAGGAGTTGTTATAAATCCGTTTGGATTCAACTTAGTATTAAATCTGCAAAAGAAGGACGCTTAGTGGGAAAAGATGTGTTTCACAGAATGAACACAGAATTCTCATAATTTAAACACAAAAATATCATAAAGTTATCGATTTCTTTTCATATAATATAAACAATTCATGTTGTTTCAGGAGGGAAGAAATTGATAGAAGTAAAAAATTTAGTCAAGAAATATGGCGATCACACAGCTGTAGATCATCTGAGCTTTACAGTTGAAAAAGGACAAATCTATGGATTTCTCGGACCGAACGGCGCCGGAAAATCTACCACAATGAATATTATGACAGGATATTTGGGGGCAACAGACGGTGAGGTACTCATCAATGGGCACGATATTTTGAAGGAGCCGGAAGCGGCGAAGAAAAGTATCGGTTATCTGCCGGAGCTGCCTCCATTATATATGGATATGACTGTCATGGAATATCTTAAGTTTTCAACAGAATTAAAAAAGATTAAAAAAGAAGACCGAGAAGCGGAGATTGAAAAGGCGTTGAAGCTTGTCAAGCTCGCAGACGTGCAGGACAGATTGATTAAAAATCTGTCAAAAGGATATAAGCAGAGAGTAGGACTTGCGCAGGCGATTTTAGGATTTCCGGAGATTATCATACTGGATGAGCCGACTGTAGGGCTCGATCCAAAGCAGATCATTGAGATTCGTGAACTGATCCGTGAACTGGCGAAAGAGCACACGGTTATTTTGAGTTCGCATATTTTGGCGGAGATTCGTGAAGTGTGCGATTACATTATGATTATCTCAAAAGGAAAGCTGGTTGCAAGCGATACTCCGGAGCATTTGGAAGAATTGATGAATGGCTCCGATACGATTCATATTGAGACAAGAGCCGAAGAAGAGACGGTAAGAGAGATCCTAAGTGGACTGAAAGATATCGAAGATGTGACCTATACACAGGAAAATGAGATCTTGAAAGCAGAGGTTAAGACGAAAGAACGAAAAGATATCAGAGAAGCGATTTTCAGTGCATTTGCAGAGGCACAATGTCCTCTTCTCACATTGCAGAAGACAACAGTTTCGTTGGAAGAAGTATTCTTAGAATTGACAGGAGGACAAAAATCAGATGAAAGCAATTTATAAAAGAGAGTTAAAATCTTATTTTCAATCTATGATCGGGTATGCGTTTATCGCATTTTTACTGGCGTTTGTCGGTATTTATTTTATGGCATATAATCTGAATGCAGGGTATCCGTATTTTTCTTACGCGTTATCCGGCGTGATGTTCATGTTCCTCGTTGCTGTGCCGATATTGACGATGAAGAGTTTTTCGGAAGAACGAAAGAGTAAGACAGACCAGCTACTTTTGACATCGCCGGTCCGTCTGGTGGATGTTGTGCTTGGGAAATATCTTGCGATGGTAACAGTATTTCTGACTCCGAATCTAATTTTTTGCATCTATCCGCTGGTGATCAAAATGCAGGGGACTGCCTATTTGCGGGTGGACTATGCGGCGATTTTGATGTTTTTTATACTTGGCTGTGTCTACATAGCAATCGGAATGTTTTTATCTGCGTTGACAGAAAGCCAGATTATCGCAGCGGTAAGTACTTTTGCAGTGCTTCTCATTTTACATCTGTGGGGCGGATTGTTAGATTTTATCCCGAGTACGGCAATCAGTGGAGTGATTGGAATAATCGCAATTATCACGATTGTGGCGTTGATTATATACAGTTGACAAAAAACTGGGTTATCAGCGCGGTGATAGAAGCAATTGGAGTGATTGCATGTGTCTTACATACGTTGTGAAATCATCTTTGTTTGAGAATCTGCTCGTGAATCTTTTGGGTAAATTAGATATTTCCGGTAGTTTTTCAAATGTGTATATGAACAAACTATTGGATGTCAGTGATTTGATTTTATGTTTTTCACTCATTGCATTGTTTGTATTTCTGACAATTCAGACTATACAAAAAAGACGTTGGAGTTAGGAGGCTGTATCGGTGAAGAAAATAAAAGAAATGTTTCAAAGTCCTCAATCACGTTATGGGACATATAGTATGGTAATAACTGCGGTGGTAATCGCAATCGTGATCGTGATAAATATGATTGCAGGTCAGCTTCCTGACAGTATGAAAAGTGTAGATTTGAGTGGTAATTCACTCTATGAGATTACGAAGACGAGCAAGAAGCTTTTGAAGAATCTGGATAAAGAGGTACAGATTCATGTGTTGGCGGAGAAAAGCTCTACAGATGAGAGAATTCAGACATTCATAGAGAAATATGCAGCGCTCTCAAACAAGGTGAAGGTAGACTGGGTGGATCCGGTACTGCATCCTTCAGCGGTTACAGAATATGAGGCACAGGAGAACAGCGTTGTTGTAGAGTGTAAGGATACAGAAAAGAAGATGGTAATCCCGTTCACAGATATCATTGTGTACGATGAGATGTCTTATTATACGACAGGATCAATGACAGAAAGTGAGTTTGATGCAGAAGGCCAGCTGACAAGTGCGATAAACTATGTGACAAGTGACGCTTCAAAGACAATCTACCGCACAACAGGACACGGAGAATCTACTTTCTCCACGACAATCACAGATTTGATGGGAAAATCCAATTTCACAATATCTGAGTTGAATCTGATGATGAATAATAAGATTCCGGATGACTGTGATCTGCTTGTTCTGTATGCGCCGACGTCGGATTTGACAGCGGACGAGAAGACATTGATCACAGATTATCTCACAAATGGCGGGAAGGTATTGTTCATTATGGGAGATACGCAGAATGAGACACCGAATTTAGATGCGCTGATGAAGACTTACGGAATGGAAAAGGTAGACGGCTATATTGCAGACACAACAAGATGCTATCAAGGAATCCATATTACATATTCCCGGAGATCACAGCAAGCGGAGAGATGGCGGACGGTCTTTCTTCAAAAATGGTGTTGTTGATCAATGCGCTTGGATTTAACACGGCAGATCCGGGACGTGATACTATCACAGTTGACAGCTTCATGACAACTTCCAGCAACGGATATGCGGTGACAGAGGATAAGGAGACTCAGGGAACTTATACTCTTGGCGCTGTGGCAACAGAGGATGAAAGCCGATTTACAGTTATTTCGGCGGCAACTATGATCGATGCAAATGTGACAGATTCCTTCTCAACCTTGGAAAATACAACGCTATTTATGAATGCGGTTACAAGTAATTTTGACGATGTAGACAATCTTTCAATCGAAGCGAAGAGCTTGGAGACAACATTCAATACAATGCAGCACACAGGATTATTAGGACTTGCAGCGATCATAGGTGTTCCGGTTCTCATTGTCATCTTTGGATTTGTAAGATGCTGAAACGCCGTAAAGCGTAAGGAGGACATAGAATGAAGAAATATAAATCACTGATCATTCTTTTGGCAGTTCTGGTTGTGCTTGTAGTTGCGTATGTTGTGACAGGGCAGTTAAAAAAGAAATCTGCGGAGAAAGAAAACGAAGAGAAACAGATTGCAGTGCTTGATATGTCGGATATCACCTCAATTCAGTATACGAACGGAACAGATACGATGTCGTTTATAAAAGAAGATGGTACATGGTACAGTGAGTCTGATAAAGAATTTCCACTGCAGCAGAGCAGTCTTAAGACGATGGCGGAGACTTTTGGAACGCTTTCAGCTAATCGGGAGTTAACCGATGGAGATACACTTGCGGACTATGGACTGGAAGAGCCACAGTATACGATCACGCTCAAGAATGCTGATGGAGAAGAACAGAACATTTATATCGGCAATGCGGCAGGTGAAGACTATTATATGACTGTAGGAGATAAGGAAAAGATCTATACGGTAGATTACAGTGTGGTAAATGCAATGAATTTTGATTTGGATTCTATGCTTCAGAAAGAGACATTCCCAAGCATTGGATCAGATAATATCAAGAAGGTGACAATTACAAAAGCCGGCGAGACAACCGAGTATGATGCAGATAACAGTGATCAGTCAGATGATATCACAGCAATCGGCGGAGGACTTGGAGCAGCTTATTTTGTAGATTGCGTGGACTATTCTGTACAGGCGGATGAACTGGCTCAATATGGATTAGATGAGGCACAGCGCACAACAGTCACAGTCGTATATACAGACAGCGATGATAAAGAACAGACATTTACACTTTATGTAGGCGGAAGAGATGAGAGTGATGCCTATAATTATGTGCAGATGGATGGCTCGAAAATGGTCAATACGATGACAAAAGAGACTGTAAATAACATATTGAATATTGAAGAATAAGAAAAACGGAGGCTATTTGTATAGTCTCCGTTGATATACATATATTTAAAGTATGAACACATACATTACGATGAAATGACAGATACTTCCACCCATTACAAACAGATGGAAGATCTCGTGAGTCCCGAAATTTTTATGCCGGCTGTTAAATATTGGAAGTTTCAGTGCGTAAATAATTCCGCCAATGGTGTAGATGATACCACCTGCTAAAAGCCATCCGAATGCGGCGGGAGAAAGTGCGTTCAACAATTTTGTAAAGGCGAGAACACATGTCCAGCCCATTCCGATATACAGCACAGAAGAGAACCATTTCGGGCAGTTGATCCAAAATGCTTTGATCAGTATTCCGAAGATTGCAATGCCCCATACGATGGAAAGAAGAATGATTCCGGTTGTTCCTTTTAAGACAAGCAGACAAATCGGAGTGTAGCTTCCGGCAATCAAAACGGATATCATCATGTGGTCAAATTTTTTCAGTCTTTTATTCACTTTTTCTGAGATATCAAGGGAATGATAAATCGTACTCGCTGCATATAATAAGATCATGCTGACCAAATAAATCGTAAGTGAGATAAGGTAAATTGGGCTTGGTTCATGGGCAGCTTTTATCAGTAATGGTATTCCGGCAAAAATTGCCATTAACATGCCGATAAAATGAGTGATTGCGCTTCCCGGGTCTTTTAAATGCTTTTTATTCATAAGTCATACCTCCTGGTGATGAAAAATGTTATATGTAGTAATTAATACTATGTTAAGTATATGTATATATTACACCTGATATGTATAAATAGCAAGTTAAATTTGACAAAAGCGTTTTGCTCTGTTATGATGTTACCCAGAAACTTTGTGAATACCCTTTACTTGGTGGCAAGTGAAGGGTATTTTTATTGAATGATAGGAAATTCCTTTGGAATCCTATCATTCAATAAATGCACACCGCGCGAAGATTACGCTACTGCGCAATCTTTTTTAAATAGAAAGGATATAAAATATGGGAAATATGAATTTTGAGAATCTCGGACTTTGTTCAGAGATTCAAAAAGCAGTAAAATACATGGGATTTGAGGAGCGTCGCCAATTCAGGCAAAAGCAATTCCGGTTATTTTGGAAGGAAAAGATATCATTGGTCAGGCGCAGACAGGAACCGGAAAGACAGCGGCATTCGGGATTCCACTTTTACAGAAAGTCGATCCGAAAAACAAAAAGCTGCAAGGGATTGTTCTTTGCCCGACAAGAGAACTCGCAATACAGGTGGCGGATGAGATTCGAAATCTGGCAAAATATATGCATGGAATTAAAGTGCTTCCAATCTATGGAGGGCAGGAGATTGTAAAACAGATCCGTTCTCTGAAAAGTGGGACACAGATTATTATCGGTACGCCGGGGCGTGTGATGGATCACATGAGACGAAAGACGATCAAGATGGATCAGGTGCACACGGTTGTCCTTGATGAGGCAGAGAGATGCTCAATATGGGATTTCGCGAAGATATCGAGACGATTTAAGCGGAGTGCCGGAAGAAAGACAGACAGTTTTGTTCTCAGCGACAATGCCAAAAGCAATTATGGAGATTACAAAAAAATTCCAAAAGAATGCCCAAGTGGTGAAAGTGACAAAAAAAGAGCTCACAGTTCCGAATATCGAGCAGTTTTACTATGAAGTAAGACCAAAGAATAAGGAAGAGGTGTTAACTCGTCTTTTAGATATTTATACACCAAAGCTTTCTGTTATTTTCTGTAATACGAAAAAGCAGGTGGACCTTCTTGTGACCGCATTGCTTGGAAGAGGATATTTTGCGGCGGGACTTCACGGTGATATGAAGCAGGCGCAGCGTGACCGTGTGATGCAGGGATTCCGAAGTGGGAAGACAGACATTCTTGTTGCGACCGACGTGGCAGCCAGAGGAATTGACGTAGATGAAGTAGAAGCAGTATTTAACTATGACTTGCCGCAGGATGATGAATATTATGTACACCGTATCGGGAGAACGGGGCGTGCGGGAAGAGTCGGACGTTCGTTTTCATTTGTATCCGGAAAAGAAGTGTATAAACTGAAAGAGATTCAGAGATATTGTAAGACGAAGATTTATGCACAAAAGGTTCCGTCATTGGACGATGTTGCGAACACAAAGATGGAGAATATTTTGGAGGACATTGACCGTATTATCGAGACAGAAGATCTGACAGCGATGGTCAATGCAATCGAGAGCAAAGTAAATGGCTCTGATTACACAGCGATGGACATTGCGGCTGCATTCTTGAAAATGTGTACGGGAATGACGATGGGCGATGACGGTTCAGCGGAGGATATGGACTTTGGTGACACCGGAGCAGAAGAGCTGGAATGGTACGTTTGTTTATCAATATTGGAAAAAAGCAAAAAGCAAAACCGGGAGATATTCTTGGAGCGCTTGCGGGCGAGACCGGAATGCCTGGAAAACTCATCGGTACCATCGATATGTTTGACAAATATACATTTGTAGAGGTTCCGAGAGAGTATGCGAAAGACGTTCTGCATGCGATGCAGAATGCAAAAATCAAAGGAAAATCGATTGCCATAGAACCGGCGAACCAAAAATAAATAAACTGGACTGGTTAAAAACTCAAAAACTGGTATTTTTAAATATACCAGAATGATGTTAGTATAGTACCTAACTTAAGTAAGGAAAGGGGTATACAACATGGAAAAAAAGAATGAGACAATGATAAAATTAGCACAGACTGCTTTGGTGGCGGCGTTATGTTATGTGACCTTTACATTTTTGCAGATCAAGATACCGATGCCTGGTGGAGATGCCACATCACTGCATCTGGGAAATGCGGTATGTGTACTTGGGGCACTGCTGTTAGGCGGATGGTATGGCGGGCTTGCAGGAGCTATCGGAATGTCTATTGCAGACATTATGGATCCGGTTTATATTACAGTTGCACCAAAGACATTTGTATTAAAGTTATGCATCGGTCTGATTGTCGGACTTGTGGCGCATCGCATTGCCAGGATCAATGAGAGCAGTGATAAGAAGTATGTGCTCAGATGGAGTGTGATTGCATCTGTTGCAGGACTTGGATTCAATGTAATCGCAGATCCGCTTGTAGGTTATTTTTATAAACAGTGGATACTGGGACAGCCGCAGGAGATGGCGGAGGTGCTTGCGAAATGGAGCACGGCGACCACATTCGTAAATGCAGTGGTATCAGTCATTCTGGTCGGTGTTGTATATAATGCGCTCAGACCGGTATTGCTTCGCAGCGGACTTATTCATATGAAGAGAAAGGCTGTTTAACTATGAGGCAGAGTAGTACGATAAACTTAAAGACGATTGTGACGGCTGGTTTTTTTGCCGCAGTTACATTTTCTTGGGATACAGATGTTTCGGATTCCGCTTCCGGCAGCAGTTGGGACACCATTTGTACATTTTGGACATATTTTTGTTGTGCTGGGTGTGCTGCTGCAAGGCGGGAAGAAAGGTGCAGTATCAGGAACGATCGGACTTGTATTATTTGATCTGTTAAACGGATACGTGCAGGCGATTCCACAGGTTTTTATAGAGACAATTGTGAAGTGCTTGATCCTCGGTGCCATTTTAAAACACTTTGTCAAAGGGAAAGATGATAAGAAGACAGAATACCGGGCTGTCACGATCGGCGTGTTCGTGTACGCTGTGATGAATATTGTGATTGAATTTGTGATGGGAACGATTACACTTTTGATTGCGGGAAGTGGAGTGAATGCGGCACTTTTGGGAGCGCTTACTTCAATCCCTGCCACAGTGATAAACGCAGCGTTTATGGTCGGCGTGGTGCTTCTTATTTACAGACCGATAGGAAGGATATATAAAAAGTACTTTTATTAGCAGGCGCATCTGTGATTTCCAGATTAGTTCCCATATGGTCAGCTAACATTTACTCTATGATCCTGTAGTTCAGCGGAAAGCTGAATTACAGGATTTTGAATTAATAGGAAATTCCTTTGGAAATCCTATAATTCAAAAAATGCACTTTCGTGCAAAGATGCGCAGCTCGCGGGGGTGAAAATTATCACTGCGTGAACCGCTCGCGCGCGAAGATTGCGCTATTGCGCAATCTTTTTTTTAGATTTCACTTCATAACAGGGAAGAAGAACTTTTGAAAAA
>ENA-OQAN01000729-OQAN01000729.1-human-gut-metagenome-genome-assembly--contig:-NODE-729-length-16344-cov-3.465129_pt1 | contig 16344 bp, 26 predicted proteins | sample MGYA00242735_ERZ504527 | MGnify/ENA primary metagenome ERZ504527 (study PRJEB26092, sample SAMD00036230) | human gut metagenome | host: Homo sapiens | study: EMG produced TPA metagenomics assembly of... | reverse complement strand
GTTGGAATTAATGTAGATTAATTGTTGCTTTTTTATGTTGTAGTTTTTTTTGGTGAAGTTTGAATTATTAGGTACTTTATTTCAAATGGAAAAAATTTTCAAAAATTTAATGTCACCATTTATAGGTTTGTATTCGTATTAAAGTTAAAAGAGAAAATCAATAGGGAGGTGAATCTAATGGGAAAGATAATGAGAGGAATAGGAAAAAACATTTAATGACTACATTTCATACTTTTATATCTTGTTGCGGCAGGTATAATTTTGTTATTCTTTTCGATACTTGCAATAGTAAAAGATTTCAAAGTATTGGATAGTAACTATATTGATAATATTATCGGTATAGCAGCATTAATATTTGGAATTGTATCTATACCAAGAGTAAAAGAGTGGTTAGGAAAAAAAAGTTAAATGATGTCTACAACAAAGAAACCCATCTTAGCTATTGTTAGAGATGATCTTAATGAAAATAATAATATAATAAATTTTCATTAAAGTTATGTTAAGGTTTGTATGATATTCTATACAAAACGGAGGGACGATATGGAAATTTTAACAATAAAAAATCTTACAAAAAAATATGATAAAGTAGAAGTATTAAGAAATATCAATATGCATGTAACAGAAGGTGAAATATACGGTCTGATTGGGAAAAATGGTGCTGGAAAGACTACATTGATGAAAGCAATTTTAGGTCTGACAGATATTGCCGGTGGAGAAATTAAGTTATGGGGAAAAACTATAAGTAATATGCCTTCATTATATAATAGGATTGGAGCTAATTTAGATTTCCAGGGATTTTATCCGGAGTTATCTGCTTATGAAAACCTGAAGGTATTTTCAAATATAAGGGGAGTGACAAAAAAGTATGCTATAGAAGAGGCACTTGAAAAAGTAGACTTATTTAATGAAAAAGATAAAAAGTATAAAAGATTTTCTCTCGGGATGAAGAAAAGACTGGGCTTAGCAAACGCTATCATTCATGAACCAGAATTTATTATTTTGGATGAACCTACAAATGGGCTTGATCCAATTGGAATTTCACAATTTAGAGAATATTTAATGAAAATCAGTAAAGAGCAGGAAACCACTATTATGATTTCAAGCCATTTATTGTCTGAAATAGATATTATGGCTGATCGTATAGGTGTTTTAAATGAAGGTGTTTTAATAGCTGAGAAAAGTATTAGAAGAAATCCGAACAAGGAAATAGAACACATATCAAAATTTTAGTGACTAATGGGGAACTTACATGTGGAATTTTAGAGAAAATTTTTCATGTTGAAGATTACGAGTGGTAGATAAAAATACAATATATATTTATAATCTTAAATTAAACAGAGAGGAATTTTCTAAGGAATTGGCAAAATACGGAGTAGGAATAATGGAAATAGGTGTAGAAGAAGAAAATTTAGAGGCTTATTTTAAAAAAATAATACAAGGAGATTGAAAATGAAAATGTATATTGCTTCAGAACTTCTAAAAAGAAAAAAGAAGAAAAACATATTTACTTAGGTGCGATTTCTATCCTTATGTGTTTAATATTAACCTTAAGTAATTTCTATAAATTGACACAAAGAGCAAGTGTTTTAGACCTATATTGTGATAATATGGAGTTTATTTTTTTTATAACACTATTGTTTACTATTCTTTATACGATTGTGATTTTTGCTGATGAGCATCGATATGGAACTATTTATCAGCTGGAGATTATACCAGTATCATCTCGAAAATTTGTATTGGCAAAATTAGTTGTAATTGCTTTTTTTAGCACTATAACAATGGTCTTTCCATCGCTTGTGTATGCGATTATTATTGGGATTCGAGGATATGATTTTTCTTTTTACACAATTGCTGTTTTGTTATTGATAAACATAATAGATGCGTTGCTGCTTACAGCGGTAATGTTACCTATTGTGTTTAATAGTTACACTTTGTAAAGGGAATTACATTCCTTCTTTCTTTTAAGTTTTGCATATATGATATTGTGTTTTTTCATACCAAGTTTTCCGATTAGTCAGAGTTTAGCGCAAAAGTTACTTGCATATGCACATCCATTAGGGGGATACGCCCTAATTCATAATTGGTTAATATATAAACTAGTTCCATACGAAACCTCAATGATATTAGAACCGAAGAAAACGGAATATTGGCATTAGGGGGAATGATATTGTGGGGAATGCTTTGCCTTAGCTTCTCAATAATAATTATGAAAAGGAAGGGAAAATAAAATGATTGATGTAAAATAACAATGAAGTTAAAGACAAGAAATTAGTTGGATTGATGGAAATTATTTAAATGCAACAATATGTGTAACAGAAGACTGCAATTTTGAGATGTACATATTGTTATATGGTAGGGAAGAATAATGTAAATAGAATGAATTGGGAAACAGGAAAGCAAATTATCGATTTTCTGTTAGACAATCCATATACGTCAGAAATGTCGGATAGTATTATGCTGGATTTCATTGGCGGAGAACCGCTTTTGGAAATGGATCTTATAGATAAAATGTGCGATTATTTTATTTTGAGAATGTATTCGGAAAGTAAGCGCAAAATATTGCTACGCTGCCCATGAATCACGCTTGCACCAAAATGATAGATGCAAGCGTTTTGCTCTATGTTTAGTTTTGACAGTTTGCTTTCGCAGTCTCGCTCCATGGGGCAAGCTGTTCCAGCTGTTCATCTGACATTTTATCGTCTGGCCGCTGTGATAAGAGGTATGTCAGATATTTGTAGGTATTCAGGTCATTCGCTTTTGCCATCTCAACCATTGTATACACAATAGCACTAGAGGCCGCTCCCTTCGGACTGGCACTGAACAGCCAGTTCCTCCGACCAACAGTGAATGGTCTGATTGCATTCTCGCTAAGATTGTTGGATAAACTGCAATGACCATCTTCCAGATAGGTCATCAGGGTGTCTTTCCGATTTTGGGCATAGTTCACCGCTTTCGCCAAACGGGTTCCCTTGTTTGGACGCTGTTGATCCAGCCAAATCCAGAATGCCTCCAGTATCGGCTTCTCCTTTTCAAGACGGAACTGTTTTCTCTGCTCCGCAGTATGATTTTTTGCTTTTGAGTACCGCTCACAATCAAACAGCTTGGAGCAAAATTGTACTCCCTGCACCGCCGGAAGGCTGTAATCATACTCTTTCCCTTTCGGTATGGCATCTGTGAAATAACGTCTCACATGTGCCCAGCAAGAGCAGCGTTTGATATCCGGCAGATTGTTATAACCCTGGTATCCGTCGGTCTCCAGATATCCACGGAACCCCTGCAGGAAAGATGCTGCATGGAACTTTGCCCTTGTCTCTGTGTAATGATAGAGCAGGATCGGCGGAAGCCCATCTTCTCCACTGCGGAAGAGCCACATCCAGGAATCTGTTTCAGGATTGCGCTCCGGCTCATTCAGTACCTGAACCCGAGTTTCATCTGCCATCAGATATTTACGCATCCGTAACTGACGGTGAAAATAATCATAAACATGGCAGAGGTAATTCTCGGTACAGTAAATGATCCAGTTAGCAAGCGTAGCCCGGCTCAATGGGACACCCAGCTGCTTCCATTCCGATTCCTGCCGGTTTAATGGCAGACCATTCTGGTACTTCTGGTGCATTGCCCATCCTACAACGGATTCCGATGCATAACTTTCCGGGATCAATGGTTCCTGAACAGGCGCTTTGACAAATGTCTGATCATCCGGGTGTTCCTCTGATATGCACACTCCGGGCATTTATAGGTTTCACGATAGATATTTACTACTTTCCCTTTGGCAGGGGTAAACCGGAATTCATGGCGGACGAATTCTTTCCCAATACATTCCATCTGCGTTCCGCAGGTTGGACAGTTCCGCTCCTCCTCCGGAAGAGAAATGATCTCGTCGCAGGAAGGAACATTTTTAAAGAGATCCGCATGTGTCCGTCGTGCTTTTCGCTTATGTTCCGGAACAGTGATGTCATCAGGAAGTTCCTGTTTCCATGTCGGATCTGCTTCCTGCTCGGCTTCATCAAAAAGATTCAGCTGACCATCGATATCTTTCCGTTTTTCACTGGAAGTACCAAAGAGCTTCTTCGTGAGATATTCAATCTGCTGACGAAGATTTTCTTTTTCCAGACGGTCTGCTTCCAATGTTTTTTGTAAAGACTGGATCAGTTCTGTCTGTGCGGAAATCGTTTTATTCAGTTGGTTGATCATGTCCTTGTACGCAAGGATTTTTGAATCTTTTGAATTACCAGCCATATGTCTTCTGCTCCTTTTTTACTGCTCTTATTATACCATAAAAAGCAATGAAAAGGAAGCAGAAAACCCAGTATTTACAAGGGATTGCAGACATGATACAGGGTGTGGAAAGCTCTCCATTTTTGTTGGCTGGCATAGAGGTTTTACACAATCATTCCGTAGGTTTGAATGCTTTTGGTTGTTCGATTTCAAGACCGGACATGAGCCAGTCGAATTGCTGCCAGGTCAGTTGCTTTACTTCCAACTGATTTCTGGGCCAGCGGAATCTGCCCTGGACTTCCATACGTTTATACAGCAACACAAATCCGTCAGATTCCCAAAGCAAAGCTTTGATCCTGTCACAACGTTTTCCACAGAAAAGATACAGGGCGCTTCGCCTTGGATCCATATGGAGTTGATTCTCTACAATAGCACACAGCCCGTCAATGGATTTCCGCATATCCGTTCTGCCTGTTACGATATAGATTTCATCGGCGGCTGTGATATCCCCTAACATTCCAACTCCTTCACAATGCGAAGCGTTTGAGCCAGAAGCTGAGGATCTGTTCCATTTGGTATTGTTAGATGCAAACTTCCTACAGACAGCTTCATTGGCTCTGCTACGGAAAGGTTATTTTTTTCCGTAGCTACCGGAATCACATTTAATGGCTGTTCATATGGGAGCGGGTCAGTATCATGAAAATCCACTCTGACAACTTCCTGGCTTTCCGGTGCACGATAGCTGCGTCCGGTTGACGCTGGCAAATCCACACAACCTTTCTGACGCAGCCTTTTTACCCAGTTGTAAAAAGTTCCCGGTTTAATGTCATGTTCCACACACCATTGATGATCTGTCAACCCACTTTGACGGCATTCCATGATGAGACGGTATTGTTCTTCGGTAGGTATTCTTTTGCTTCTCATGAGCACACCTCCATAAATCGGATAGAGTAAAATGCTCGCATCTATCATTCTAGCAAGAGAAGATGAAGTGAAATGCTTGCATTTTCTATTGATTATTATGGAATGATTTTTAGGGCAACACAATCCGTCGAATTATTTTGCGCTTACTATACTTTTATCATGTTTTGGGGCGAACCGTTTGAATAATAATTTTTATTTCTCATAAATTCAATCTCCTTGATTGTTTACCTAACGTATTATTATACTATTGTATAACTGAAAAGAAAAGGAACAAAGAAAAAATGGTATTTGATATAAAGCAAAAATTTTGAATTTTATTTGACTACTCTGGAGAGAACGATACTGATAAAATATACGAAAGGAAAATACCATGAAAAAATAATTTATAGAAGATATATCAGAAAAAATTAAAGGCAAAATAAAAGGAGATATTGATAAATTGCAAGAAAAAAATCAAAGATTACCTAAACTAGTGGTCATCTTAGTAGGTAATAACCAAGCAAGTAATGCGTATGTTAAAGGAAAAGTAAGGATTGTGAGGAAGTTGGAATACTCAACACTACTTTGAGATATGATTATATTTCAGAGAATGACCTTTTATCTAAAATACGAGAATTAAATACGGATGATACTGTTGATGGAATACTGGTACAGTTACCACTGCCGGAATATATTGATTAAAAACGTGTGCTTGAAACAATTAGTCCGCTAAAAGATAAAAGATGTGGACGGTTTTCATACGCAAAATGTGGGTAAATTATATATCGGAGATAACACGTTTGTTCCTTGTGCGCCGAAAGGAATTATCCGAATTTTAGAAGAAATTGGGTTAGAGAATCCTCAAGGGAAAAAAGCTGTTGTTTTGGGAAGAAGTGAGACAAGCGGATATTGTGGTATCTGCTATGGGGCAAGCAAAGTTAGTGAAAAAAGAATGGTTAAAGCAAGGAACAGTTGTTATTGATGTGGAAATGAACCGAGACAAAAATGGAAAGTTATGTGGAGATGTGGAGTTGAATGATGTAATGGAAAAAGTTTCATATATCACGCCTGTTTCAAAAGGTGATGGATTTGTAACAAGGGCTATGTTATTGGAAAATATCATGCAGGCATATAGTGGCAAAATGAATAAGTAGTCATAGTGGGAATTTATGTGCTGATTCCAACTAATTATTGCTACGTCAAACTGTTTGTTTGGCGTAGCGATAATTGATTTTATAAGAAGCATAATCATTTCAAGATGTGTGAAAGGCTATTTAAAGGAGTGCATCCTGTTTTGAGGGAAGCTCCGTCACTGTAGCCCTCTTCGCGATCTTTCAGTTCCTGAATTAAGACGCTTCTAAGGTATGCAATCCGTTCTTGATATTTGGTATCGTTGATTGCATTATGCTCTTCTCTTGGATCTTTTTCTAGATTAAAATATTGTTCTTCATTTTTTTCACTGTACCATATGTATTTATCTGTTTTAGTTACGATGAACTGAGAAGATAAGCTAGAGTGAAAACTATGTTCGCCGTGGAGAAATTCGCGTTCGTTTTTCTCTTCTCCAAGAATTTCAGGTGCAAGTGAAAACCATCCACGCTGTCGGGAATTGGAATGCCGGCAAAATCTAAGATTGTAGGCATGATATCCCGTAATTCTGTGAGTGTGTCGCTTCGGAAAGGTGTAATGTTCTGAACATTTTTCCGACGTGCACAAGTAAAGGAATGTGTGTGCTTCCTTCATAAGGGAGTGCTTTTCGATAGAAGTTATTATCAAAAAGCAATTCTCCGTGGTCTGCCAAAAATAAGACTATAGTATTGTTATAGTCGCCTGTTTCGGCGAGTGCGGTGAGAATGCGCCCAATTTGGTGATCCACATGTGTGATGCATGCATAATATCCGGCCATTGCAAGGCGGCGTGATTCGGAATCATTGCAGCAAAAATAGAATCTTTTATAAAACCGTACTTTTCGGTGAGGGTAGGGTCTACCCAATCTCCCTGTGCCGGAGCTCGCAGTTCCTTGTCTCTATACAAATCAAAATAGGTTTGTGGCGGATCGAAAGGCTGGTGAGGACGGACAAAAGAAGTCATTAAAAAAAATGGTCTTGTTCTGTCGCGGGTTTGCAAAAAACGGATGCTTTCGTCTGCTGTCCAGTTGGTGGGATGCAATTTTTCGTCATAGATCCAAGGATGCACAATCCAGGAGTTACATTCCGGCCCAGTTGAGGTAATGTCAGCATGTTGTCCGAGCTTGTCTTTTAAGTAATAGAGATAGTCGTCTGTAACCTCTTGATGCTGATGATGCGGAATGTTTTGACTGCGATAATGCCCGAGATATCCATCGTGGAGTTTGAGGCCTTGAAAGCCGCAGTGCTTTCTTGCGGGGTGCACATGCATTTTTCCAATACATTCTGTCTGGTAACCGTTTGAGCTGAATTCCTCTGCCATCATATGTTCGTAATTCCAGTCGATTCCATCCTCATAACCGACGCGACCGTGCCTTCCTGACTCTTCCCGGTAAACAGTGCCACTCTTGCCGGAATACAACTTGGACAGGATGAGTAGGCATTATCAAAAGAAACGCCCTGTGCAGCCAGACTGTCAAGGTAAGGAGTTTTTACATCTGGGTGTCCGGAGTAAGATAAACAGTCCCCACGGAATTGATCGCACATAAGAAGTAAAATATTAGGTTGTGTCATAAAAGCATAAATCCTTTCTATAAATATAATAAAAAATCTTCTTATTTAATATGATAAAAAGTTTTTGTCGGAAAAGCAATCTTTTTGAGTAATTAATCTAAAAATATGGATGGAAAAGCAATATATATAAAATATAGAGCAAAATTCGTATAGAAAAAATGACGGTAGTGGTGTAAGATAAATATCAAGAAATAAACAGAATGAACAATTAAGGAGGAAATTGTTATGAAAATGAAAAAAAGTTGTAGCTATGTTACTTTCAGTGGCTATGGTTGCATCTATGGCAGTTGGTTGCGGAAGCAAAGACGATAGTAAAGATGCAAATGAAGATGGAAAAAAGTATTAAAGTTTGCTGCTTTTGAAGGTGGTAACGGTACTGAAATTTGGGAAAATATTGAAAAGGCTTTTGAAGAATCTCACGAAGATGTAGACGTTCAGTTAGAGTTATCTTCTGAATTGGACAAGGATCTTACAAAAGATTTCCAGAATGGAGATATTCCGGACGTGTATACTACAACTTAAGGACAAAAAGCGGTTTCACAGAGAACGATGTTAAAAGAGCATGCAATCGCAGATATTTCAGATGTGTTTGATGATGAACTGAAATCCAAGTTGGTTGGTGGCATTACAGAAAATGCTGCAGCTCAGCCATATGGTGACGGAAAAGTTTATCTTGCACCGATTATCTATACACCAACAGGATTATGGTACAACAAAGACATGTTTGGTGAAGGAAAATACACACTTCCAACAACATGGGATGAGTTCTTTGCACTTGGTGAACAGGCAAAAGAAGATGGAATTGCATTATTTACATATCCACAACCAGGTTATTTTGATGCAACAATGTATCAGATGTTAGCTCAGGCTGGTGGAATGGAATTCTACAACAAAGCTGTTAACTATGATGCAAACACATGGACATCAGCAGAAGGAAAACAAGTTATTGATACAATTGCTAAATTGGCTTCACCAGAATATTTATGGTCAGATACAGTTGCAAATGCAAATGCTGACGGTGGATTCAAAATTAATCAGCAGGCAGTAATTGATAATAAGGCATTATTTATGACCAAACGGTAACTGGGTGATGGAGAGATGGCAAACTCTACTCCGGAAGGATTTAACTGGGGAATGATGGCACCGCCGAAATTTACAGCTGATCAGGAGAATTATATCTACACATTTACAGAGCAAATGTGGGTACCGGCTGAAGCTCCTAACATGGAATTAGCAAAAGAATTTATCAAATTCATGTACTCAGATGAAGTAGTAGATCTTATGTTAGCTAACAAAGTTGAGAATAAAGAAACAGGCGAAAAAGTCGCAACACCGATTGTGTCACCAGTTCTTGGGGCATCTGACAAATTGGAGGATGGTGTTGTTAAAGATACATACACATTAGCATCTTCAGAAGGATATAATGCAGTAGCTGGTACTTGGGCAACAACAAAAGCTATCGATGGCTTTGATATGAAAGGGACAGTATACGGAGCAATTGATGCACTTAACACTGGTGACTTAACAGCAGACGCTTATCAACAACAATTGATTGATGCATGGACAAAATGCTTAGAGAATCTTCAATAATTAAGATAAGACTCAAAGTAAATTTTGAATGTTTATTAAAAGCGGTGAGTTCCAATAACTCACCGCTTTTCTAGGAGAAAGAGGAAGATATATGAACAGAAAAAGCGCAGAAAGAAAATTTATTTTTATTTGTCTTGCTCCAGCAGTTATTTTAGTATCTCTGTTTATTTTTATCCCTACAGTCAATGTATTTAGAATGTCATTGTATCGTATGGGAGGTATTACAAATAAACAAACATTTATTGGATTTGAGAACTTTAAGACATTAATGGGAGACAAGAACTTCTTACAGGCGATGCAGAACTCTATTTTGATTATTGTTCTTGTGACAATCTGCACAATTGTGCTTGCAATTTTATTTGCAACATTATTACAGAGAGGAAACTTTAAGGGAAACAACTTTTTTTAGAATTATTTTTTACATTCCTAATATTTTAAGTATAGTTGTTATTGCTGGTATTTTTGGAGCGATTTATAATCCGACTACTGGTTTGTTAAACACATTTTTTGAGAGCAATCGGGTTAGATGCTTGGCGAGAAACTGGATGTCCGAATCTAACATTGTAATCTATTCGGTAATTTTTGCGTTGGTATGGCAGGCAATCGGTTATTATATGGTTATGTATATGGCAAGTATGGCTGCAATTCCACCGGATTATTATGAGGCGGCATCGCTTGATGGTGCAACAGAACTTCAGATGTTCTCTAAGATTACATTCCCGTTGATTTGGAGCAATATCCGTACAACACTTACATTCTACATTATCAGTACAATCAACTTGAGTTTCTTGTTTGTTCAGATTATGTCAGATGGTGGACCGAATGGAAAAACAGAAGTATTCTTGAACTATATGTATAAACAGGCATATGGAAATGGTGCATACGGATACGGAATGGCAATCGGTGTAGTAGTATTTATCTTCTCATTTGTATTATCAGGAATTGTGAATAAAATTACTGACCGTGAAGTATATGAATTTTAGGAAGGGAGAGCGAAAAGATGAAGAAAAAACCAGGAAAAATTATATCTAAAATATTAATCTATGTAGCTCTTTTTGCTTGGCAGTTTTCCATTCATTGTGCCGTTTGCATGGGTGTTTATGGCGAGTTTGAAAAAAAATGCAGAATTCATTGGTGGAGATGTAAATCCGTGGCTTTGCCGAAGACGTTTCATTATCAGAACTTTATCACGGCATTCCAAGATGCAAACATGGGAACTTTCTTTTTGAATTCTGTAATTGTAACAGCAATTGCATTGTTACTGCTGTTGGTGCTTGCACTTCCGGCATCTTATGTACTTGCAAGATTTAATTTTAAAGGAAGAAAATTTTTTAAACGGTGCATTTATGGCGGGACTTTTTTGTAAACATCAACTACATTGTAGTGCCGATTTTCTTGATGTTTAAGTTCTGCAAACAGAGCGTTGGGAGTAGAGTTCTTTTTGAATAACCGTTTTATTTTGGCAGTTATCTATGCGACAAGTGCCCTTCCATTTACGATTTATCTGTTGAGTGGGTACTTTAAGACACTTCCAAAAGGATTTGAGGAAGCCGCTTACATCGATGGATGTGGTCACTTTAAGACGATGACAAAGATTATGATTCCAATGGCAAAACCAAGTATTATTACAGTAATCTTGTTTAACTTCCTGTCATTCTGGAATGAATATATCATTGCTTACACATTGATGGATGGTAATGACACTCTTGCTATGGGACTTAAGAACCTGATGGCAGTAGAGAGAACAGCAACAAACTATGGTATCATGTATGCAGGTCTTGTAATCGTTATGTTGCCAACGTTGATTCTGTTACATTTTGTGTTCAGAAACGTTTGACAGAGGGTATGACTCTCGGTGGATTGAAAGGTTAGGAGGTAGATGAGATGAATAATGCAGTAAGAAACATTATTATGATTATCGTATTTGTTGTCTGCCTGGCTCTGATCATTATTGGACAAAGAAATATCTCAGTCTCAGGTCTTGTGATGGAACTTGTTGGACTTGTTGGGCTGCTGACTCTTTTTGTTCGTATACAACCACAGATATAAATAGAGATTATGATAGAAAGACACCGGATTATGATTGTCCGGTGTCTTTTTGTAACTCTTCATTTTGTCGGTAGGCATTTGGCGACATGCCTGTCTCTTTTCGAAAAACCTGGGAAAAATAGGATTGGGAAGAAAAGCCGATGGAAGCTGCAATTTTGGAGATTGGATAATTGGTTGTAGCAAGTAAATGTTTGGCTTCAACAAGTCTTCGGTTAATCAAATAATTGATTGGAGACACTCCCTTATAGTTTTTAAATGCATGAACAAGATAATATTTGTTCAAATAAGTGAGATCACTCAGCGTCTGAAGTGTAATATCTTCCATAAAATGCTCATCAATATATTGTTCGACAAAACGACATTCTTTTGTAATCTTTTTTGTTGGTGTGAATGACAGCTGTTTCTTTGTTCTTCTAACCAATGTTAATACAAGCGCCTCCAATAAATTTTGGCAGACAGTTTCGAAATACTCTCCTTTATTTTGAATCTCCCGAAGAAGTGTCTTTAAGTAAAAAGAGAATTCTTCTTTATATTCATGAAAATTATGCAGACTGTAATCATAGGTGGTGTCAAGATTCCCATCTTTGAATTTCAGGCCGTTGATTCCAAGTGCGATATACTCAAGTGGTCTGCCTTTGCTGCCCAGCTCTGTATGAGAAACATTTGGTTGATGATGACGAGGTCATCTTCTTTGACCGGAAATTTTTTATCCTCCACAAGAAAATAGCCACTGCCCTGAACGACATAGAATAATTCTGTAAAATGATGCGTATGGGCAATGCTGTGCCAGTCTGTATCATATCGAGCTTGAGTGATATATAGTAAACGGATATTCAGTTTTTCAAGTTCGGTCTCCTCAAGACCATAACGTCGATTGCTCATATAAATCTTCTCCCTTGTATTTTAGGCGTTTTTAATGATATTATATCTTATAGAATTCTAGAATGCAAAGAAAAAGTGTAAATAATACAAACATAGAGATTAATCAGATAAAGATTTTTAAAGACATTTGTACTAGAATAAAAGATAGAAAAGAAATTGGGGTTTGGAGGTCTTAATCATGAAAAAACCAGTATTAGTAATTATGGCAGCAGGAATGGGAAGCAGATATGGCGGATTAAAACAGATTGATCCGGTGGACGAGCAAGGTCATATCATTATGGATTTCTCAATCTATGATGCAAAAAAAGCGGGATTTGAAAAAGTAGTATTTATCATTAAAAAAGAAAATGAGGCTGATTTTAAAGAGGCTGTCGGAAAACGTATGGAAGAAGTAATGGAAGTGTCTTATTGTATTCCAGGATTTACATAACTTGCCGGAAGGATATGAAGTGCCTGAAGGACGTGTGAAACCATGGGGAACAGCACATGCAGTATTCAGCTGTATCGATGAGATTGACGGACCTTTCGCAGTAATCAATGCAGATGATTACTATGGAAGAGATGCATTCCAGAAAATTTATGACTATCTGTCAACACACGAAGACGATGATAAATTCCGTTACACAATGGTAGGTTATCAATTAGAAAATACATTGACTGAGAACGGTCATGTGGCACGTGGTGTCTGCACGATGAATGAAGCCGGAGAACTTGTGAGCGTTGTGGAAAGAACACGCATCGAGAAAAAAAGGAGACGGAGCGGCGTACACAGAAGATGAAGGAGAGACATGGACAGAACTTCCAAAAGGAAGCATTGTTTCTATGAATATGTGGGGATTCACAGCAAGCATCCTTCAGGAGATTAAGAACGGATTTACAGCATTTTATGATGAAGGACTTAAGACAAATCCTTTGAAATGTGAATACTTCCTTCCGACAGTTGTAAGTAATCTGCTTGCAGAAGACCGTGCAACAGTGGCAGTTCTGACATCAGCAGACAAATGGTACGGAGTGACATATAAAGAAGATAAACCGGTTGTAGTGAATGCGATTAAAAATATGAAAGAATCAGGTTTGTATCCAGAGAACCTGTGGGGAGAAAAATAATGGGAAGAATTTCAGATAGACAAATAGATGAAGCAATTGCAAATTTTAGATTTGAAGGGACATTGATTGAACAAAGACCATATGGAAACGGACACATCAATGATACATTCCTTTTGACATTTGATATCGGGGAGATGGGAAGACTGCGCGTGATCTTACAGTGCATGAACAAATCCATTTTTACAAAACCGGTAGAACTTATGGAGAATGTTTTAGGAGTGACTTCTTATCTGCGCAAAAAGATTATCGAGAACGGTGGAGACCCGGAAAGAGAGACTTTGAACGTAATTCGCACTGTAGCAAACAGACCATATTTTGTGGATTCACAGGAGATACTGGAGAGCATATAAATTCATCGAAGGGGCAACAAGCTATGATCAGGTAGAGACACCGGAAGATTCTATCAGAGCGCAGTTCCATTTGGTAATTTCCAAAGACTGCTCGCAGACTATCCGGCAGAGACACTTCACGAGACGATTGTAGGTTCCATGATACAAAAGCAAGATTTGCTACATTCAAGAAAGCGGTAGAAGAAGATGTGTGCGGACGTGTAGCATCTGTACAGAAAGAAATCGATTTTGTACTTGCACATGAAGACGTTGCAAATGTATTCGGAGATATGCTTGCAAATGGAGAACTTCCACTTCGTGTTACTCACAATGACACAAAATTGAATAACATCATGATTGATGACAAGACAGGAAAAGGTATCTGTGTGATCGACTTAGACACTGTTATGCCGGGACTTGCAATGAATGACTTTGGTGATTCTATCCGTTTTGGTGCAAGCACAGCAGCAGAAGACGAGCAGGATCTTTCAAAAGTATCTTGTGATATGGAATTGTTTGATGTGTATGCAAAAGGTTTCATTGAAGGATGCGGCGGCAAATTGACACAGAAAGAAATTGAAATGATGCCGATGGGAGCAAAAGTAATGACATTTGAATGTGGTATGAGATTCCTTACTGACACCTTCAGGGAGATACATACTTTAAGATCCACAGAGAGAACCATAACCTTGACAGATGTCGTACACAGTTTAAACTGGTAGAAGACATGGAAGCAAAATGGGATACAATGCAGGAAATCATTAAAAAATACAATTCATAACAGAAAAAATGTTTTGAAACAAAATAGTTGTATATATTAGAGTGAAGTATTATAATAAGGGCGGGAGAAAAAACTCTCGTCCTTGTTAACAAGATGATTAGAAGGAGGATACAATTATGACGATTTTAGTAACAGGTGGAGCAGGATATATCGGAAGCCATACATGTATTGAACTGATCAGTGCAGGATATGATGTGGTTGTAGTAGACAATTTATGTAATTCTTGTAAAGAAGCGTTAGACCGTGTGGAAAAGATTGTCGGAAAGACAATTAAGTTCTATGAAGCAGATATTCGTGATGCAGAAGCGATGAAAAATATCTTTGAGAAAGAAGAGATTGATGCAGTAATTCATTTTGCAGGATTGAAATCAGTAGGTGAATCTGTAGCGAAACCATTAGAATATTATGATAACAATATTGCAGGAACTTTGGTGCTTTGTGATGCGATGAGAAATGCAGGCGTGAAGAACATTATCTTCAGCTCTTCTGCAACAGTTTATGGAGATCCTGCATTTGTACCGATCACAGAAGAATGCCCGAAAGGACAGTGCACAAATCCATACGGATGGTCAAAATCAATGCTGGAACAGATTTTAACAGATCTTCATACAGCAGATTCAGAATGGAACGTAGTATTACTTCGTTACTTCAATCCAGTTGGAGCACATAAGAGCGGAACAATCGGAGAGAATCCAAAAGGAATCCCCAACAACTTAATGCCATACATCACACAGGTAGCGTTGCAAATTGGAATGCTTGGAGTGTTCGGTGATGATTATGATACACCGGATGGAACAGGGTACGTGATTACATCCACGTAGTAGACCTTGCGCTTGGACACGTAAAAGCTTTGAAGAAGATTGAAGAAAAAGCAGGAGTGAAAGTTTACAATCTTGGAACAGGAAACGGATACTCTGTACTTGATATGGTAAAAGCATTCGGAAAAGCATGCGGAAAAGAGATTCCATATCAGATCAAGGCGAGAAGACCTGGCGATATTGCATCATGTTATGCAGACCCAACAAAAGCGAAAGAAGAACTTGGCTGGGTAGCAGAAAGAGGACTTGATGAGATGTGCGAGGATTCTTGGAGATGGCAGTCAAATAATCCGGAAGGATATGCAGAATAAAATGTGAGACACCACGCGGTTTGAACCGACCCCCAAAAGTCTAACTTTTGGGGGTCACCTCAGTTGCGTGGTGTTTTATATTCTATGCAAGGAATCTGCATCCTGTGTAATAAAAGATGCTTTGCAAGGAGCACTTTAAAAGTTCTTGCAAGCCAGAGAGTTCAATGATATGATGAAAAAAAGCATTATATTTTCTATTTATTCTAACCGGTTCTAACCGGAATCTAGTACATTTCATATAGCGGATTTTAGAAAAATCCGTCCTTTCAGAAAATTCATGCTTTCAATTCACAAATTTTACAAGCAGGAGTTTTCGAGGAAGGAAATCTCCTGAACAATTTCATAAGAGGAGGTTTTATACGGAAACGTCGGCGACAGACCGATGGTTGCCTACCACTATATTGAAGGTTATCAGCCACAGGCTTACAACCTGACAAAGACCTTGAGCAAGAATGAAGCAGAAAATGTATTTACATTCGTATATGAGCCGGTTCCGGAGGATACGGTGACAACTGAGACGGAAGTGATCACAAGACCGGACGGAACGACAGGAACCGCAGGCGGCAATGCCGGACAAAATGCGGGAACAACAACCGGTGGAAATACAGCAAACGGAGACACGCAGGCACAACAGAAGTTCCGGACGAGGATGTTCCA
>ENA-OQAN01000727-OQAN01000727.1-human-gut-metagenome-genome-assembly--contig:-NODE-727-length-16417-cov-1.752241_pt1 | contig 16417 bp, 24 predicted proteins | sample MGYA00242735_ERZ504527 | MGnify/ENA primary metagenome ERZ504527 (study PRJEB26092, sample SAMD00036230) | human gut metagenome | host: Homo sapiens | study: EMG produced TPA metagenomics assembly of... | reverse complement strand
ACGGATTTTCCGGTCTTTCCATAATACCTCTCCAGCTTATTCATCAGCGCATTATTCACTGCCCGTCTGGAAAACATTACAGAATCAGACGTCCCGTTTTCTGTACGGCCAGCACCTGGATCTCCATTTTCGCCTTCACTGCCCTGTTCCTCTTTCTGGAACAGGATGTCATCCGCAAAGCCAAGCTCCACAGCCTTATTCGCATCCATCCACGTTTCCGCATCCATCAGATGTGACAGCTTCGCCCTGCTCTGTCCCGTTTTCCGTACATAAGCATTGATGATAGATTCTTTCACCGCATCCAGAAGTTCCATAGCCTTCTTCATCTCCGAATGGTCACCCCACGCAACCGTCGCCGGATTATGGATCATCATCATGCTTACCGGACTCATCCATACCTCAGTTCCGGCCATTGCAATGACAGACGCAGCAGATGCCGCAAGCCCGTCAATCTTTACGGTAACCTTCCCCGGATATTCCGACAGCATGTTAAAAATCTGCGCTGCGGCAACACATCCCCGCCCGGACTGTTTGATCCACAGGGTAATGTCCCCTGTCCCTGCATTCAGTTCATCCTTAAAAAAGAGCCGGCGTGACATCATCGTCAAACCAGCTGTCCTCAGCGATAACTCCGTTCATGAACAGGATTCTTTCCTCAGCTTCCTGTCCGCTTTCCAAATTTACCGCTTTCTTTTTCCAGTTCCAAAACTTCTTCACCAGTATCCTTCCCCTTTCCAGATCCGGCAAAGATACCGGCATCCTGTAATTTCGTCATATTTCCATTGATCAGATACAGATCGCCGCCAAGTTCTTCCGGGATCCGGTCCATATTTTCCAGTTCCCGGATATCATTGGCACTCATCCATCCATTCTGTCTTGCCGTGGCATAACCGGTCATCCTTGACTGGTAATCACCCCTGAGCAGCCCATCCACATTGAACTTAAAGAAATACTTCTTCTTTTCCTCCGCAGACAGCAGAGCCTGACCATTGCCTGTTCCCACCGGCTCACCCAGGGATCCAGTGTATACTTCACAAACTCCAAAGACTGCTGCTCAATGTTGCTGAAACTGGACTTATCCAGATCCCCGACCATATGCGGCGGCACCCTGAAAATCCTGCAATCTCATCAATCTGAAACTTCCTTGTTTCCAGAAACTGTGCTTCATTCGGTGCAATGGAAATCGGCGTATACTTCATTCCCTCTTCCAGGACAGCAACCTTATTGGCATTGCTGCTTCCCCCGAAAGTGGACTGCCAGCTCTCCCGCACCCTGCCCGGATCCTTCAAAGTCCCCGGATGCTCCAGCACTCCTGACGGAGCGGCACCGTTGGCATAAAACTTGCTTCCATACTCCTCCGCAGCAATGGCAAGCCCGATCGCATTCTTCGCCATGGCAATAGGTGAATATCCGACCAGTCCGTCAAACCCAAGCCCCGGAATATGCAACACATCCGCCGGATGCAGACGCACAATCTTTCCACTCGCTTTCGGATCCTCCCGGTTCTGCCATCCACATCATCCCCGTCATAAACCAGGTACTCATAATAAAGCCTGCCATGCTCATCCCTGTCCACCGTCATCCGGTCGGGCATCAGCGGATAAAGAGCCACAATTTCACCCTTTCCATTCCGGATGATCTGACTGTACGCATTCCCCCACAAAAGCAAGTGCGTCATTAGAGTCTCCCGGAACACAAAAGAAGTCATCTCCGGATTCGGCTCATCATGCAGCAGAAAATAGAGCGGATGATCCACCGCCTTTTCCTTACCGCCATTATCGTTATACCTGTAAAACTGCAATGGCAGACCCGCCACTGCCTCAGAAAGAATCCTCACACAGGAATACACAGCAGTCATCTGCATGGCGCTCCGTGCATTCACCCTCTTCCCGGAAGCCGTACTCCCCATAAAGAATCCATACCCGCTTCCAGCTGTGCTGTTAGAAGGAGCATCCCTTCCCCGAAATAAATTACTGAAAAATCCCATACACCCTCCTTAAAATACCAACAATCCTCTCTCATCGTAAACGCTGCCACTCTGCCCTTCCTGACGTATACATCTATCAAGCGCCATAATTGCGGCAACAATGCCATCTATCTTCTCCTTAGATTTAGCTTTGGTTACTTTAATATTGCCAGCAGGATCTGTGTCAATAACAACATTACCCGCCATCCATCTAAGCACTGGATTCCCACCGTGAATAATTCTTCCCTCCATCAGTAAGCGATAGAATTCTTTCGTCGGAGCTGACATTGAAGAAAATCCCTGACCAAAAGGAACAATGGTAAAACCTTCGCCTTCCAAATTTTGAATCATCTGAGTCGCATTCCATCTATCCACCGCTATTTCCAAAATGTGATATTTCTCTGATAGGTACATGATGAACTTTTCAATAAAATCGTAATGAATCACGTTTCCCTCTGTAGACATGATATAGCCTTGTTTTTCCCAAATATCATAGGGAACTGAATTAGCTTTCACTCTTCTAGGTATGGTTTCCTCAGGAATCCAGAAGTACGGCAAGAGCACATACTTTTCATTTTCATCTCTCGGTCGGAAATATCAATACTAAAGCTGTAATATCCCCTGTACTTGAAAGGTCAAGTCCTGCATAACAGTCTCTTCCTTCAAGTGAAGCCGCCTCCAATTGATTCATTTCCTCTCATATATATCGCATCTGAATCCATGCAACGGTTGAACTCACCCACATATTGCATCGAAGCCATTTGAAAGTAACCTCATCCGCCGGGTTCTGCTTTGCTTCCCTGTATGCATCTCTGAGTCTTTCAATATCAACGGTATATCCAAGAGAAGGATTTACCTTATACCAGTTTTCTTCATCTTCCCAGTCCTCATCATCCTTAAGTCCATAGACCACAGGATAAAAAGTTGGATCCACACGTCTGCCTTCTAAGATATCCACCGCCTTCGTATGAAGCTCATAAGCAATGGAATGTCTATCATTACCTGCAGTCGTTATAATAAAGTGAAGCGGATTCTGTCTTGCATCCGATGAGCCCTTGGTAAGAACATCATACAGCTGCCTGTTTGGCTGGGTATGAATTTCATCGAATACCAAACCGCTTACCGAAAATCCATGTTTACCACCAACCTCCGCTGACAGCACTTGATAGTAACCGGCATTGCTATAATTCACAATACGCTTGGTGGCTCCCATAAGCTTACTTCTTTTCATCAGAGCCGGTGACATCTCTACCATCTGTTTTGCCACATCAAATACGATGGATGCCTGCTGTCTGTCAGCCGCTGCACCATACACTTCTGCGGAAGGCTCATTGTCCGCATACAATAAATAAAGAGCGACAGCTGCTGCTAATTCGCTCTTACCTACTTTCTTACATATCTCCACAAATGCAGTGCGGAACTGCCTGTTCCCATCAGGTTTTACAATCCCGAATATATCTCTTATCAATTGCTCCTGCCACGGTAATAGCCAGAATGGTGTTCCTGCCCATTTACCTTTGGTGTGACAAAGATTCTCAATAAAGGTCACTGCCCTGTCTGCTTTCTTCTTATCATAATGTGAAGTCGGAAGCATGAACTGGGAAGGTTTATAATTCTTAAGCTTCGGATATCCCTTTGGTCTTGGTTCCTTTGCCACTAAGAATCACCCCCAAGCAATGCCTCCATCTCATCTTCCGGCTCCTTACCCTTTGCACTACCAGCCACAATACGTGACCTGGATGAAGGCGTAAGTCCAAACTCGGATGCCGCCTGCAGCATCAGCTTCTGATTGGTATTTGCAATACAACCCAAGGTGTCTGCTGCTGATATCCTTTATCCGTTTCAAAGGTCGACCCCTCAGAATCTATATGCTCCTGCGCTTCCTTCCATCTGGCATAAGATTGACAGTAGGCCGCAAATGCCGCCATATCCACTTCCGTAAGAACCCCAATCTGATTCATCAAATCAGCTAAACGTTCCCACTCTTTCTTAGCCTCAGGTAATAACCATTCCGGACAGTTAGGCATTCCCTTTGCCGGAATTGGCTCCTTCGTATTCAATTTTCTTTTTCCCGGATTACCTTCCAGCTTTTTCAAAGCTGTAGGCTTTGGCTTTCTTCCTGCCACTGGAATCCCCTCCTTCCTAATTTTTTGCATAAGAAAAGGACCATGTATTTCTACACGATCCTCATTAATAATCATTGATGTTATAGTAATTTACTCAATGCAGACAATTTTAGCTTTTATGCTAAACTCATACGTTTCAGACAATTTACGAATCCATTCGGTATCTTCATTTCGATAAGGATCTTTAATAAATCGTTTAATGAATTTCGTAACCTGACTTCTAAATGTCCAGTTAAGATTTGATGAATTATTAACAAGATCAAAATCTTTTACAGTCTGATTTTCATCAACGACTCCCATCAAATACCTTAATATTAAGACATCCGCAAATGTAAATGGCATAATATCATCTTCAAATTGTAACAATGACATATAAGGGCCACCCTGCTTCGTGTCATCTGTAACAAGAGAGTATGCACCAAGGGTTTGCGCTAATGATATTGCATATACTTCGCCCAAATCACCTGAACCATACAAATTTCTGTTTTCATTGACATTATGTTCAAAAATTTTATATACCTGCAAATCTTTTAGCTTCTGATTTGTATAAATTTCTATCCTACCTGCGGCAATATCAGAATCGAACCTTGGAGATTACATCCTGCCCATGATTTTCCAACTCGACATTACGAATCTGTTCATAAATAAACACTCCTTCATCAAAAAAATCAAACAAGATATTCTGAAGATTCGCCTTATAGAAATGGATAATAACATTTGTATCTAAAGAGGCTCTCAATCTTCCAAACCTCCTATCAAATCATCCAAGTCATCATCACCGTCATCGTCATCAAACGAAACAAGCTTGTCACTAATATCTTCAATACTAAGCTGATAACATGCAAGCACCTTTTCCAGCGTTTCTTTTGGCACTGCATTATGGTTATAATTATAAATAACATAATCAATATACTCATGTGGTATATCAATCACATTACTTGGTTCATTCAACTTTGCATTGCCACCAACGCTTCGGAGCAAATTGCCAACCTTTTTCATAATTCTCTCATTATCAAGACACAGCTTCTGTTTTAGGTCTATTATGCCTAAACTCTCCAATCTGTTTAATGCCATATCAAAGCTAACATTAAACTCTGACATTATACGAGCAATGTCCATTGCTGACAAACCTTTTTCCCCGAAATCTTGAATCCCGAGATCAATAAATCTGCCTACATCATCAGCCGGCATCAATAAACAGGCTGCAAAATAATTTGCTTCCTGCTCTTTTTTATCAGTACTTCTACCATTAATTGTTATACTATCGTCAATAAATGAACTTTCATCGTTTAAATGCAATATCACATGACCAATTTCATGTGCAAGTGTGAAGATTTCTCTGGATAATCTGCTACAGCTATTTGTAAAAATAATAATATCATTATCCTTCTTTACTGCGAAGCCTAAATCAGCATTGTCTCCGAGAGGATATCTTAATAGCTTATATCCAAGTCTCTCACACTCTTTGAACAGATCAATTATTCCATATCTGCTTATTTTACACTTCACCCTAAATGAATCCGCTTTTATTCGGATTTCTCGTTTCCTACTATCCTGCATGCAAACCCTCCTAAATCATATCCTTGTGCTGTAGCTTTGCACACATATGCTTATTCGCATAAAACAAATCAAGCATATCAAATATCTTTTTAGAAGATGCGCCTTCCTCTCCTGCTCTATATTCAACCACCGGAGACTCGTCAAGTACTCTTGTTATATCTCCCACAGTTACGCCTAGAACTTCAGCAACCTTAGAAAGGATATCCAAAGTAACACTATTGACTCCACTCTCAATTCTTGCATACTTCTGTCTGCTGACACCAATCTGATCAGCGACCTGCTCTTGAGTGAAATTTTTTGCACTTCTCAACGCCTTGATACGGCTACCTAACATTTCATTCATGATAATCCCTCCATTTCTGCTTACTAATATTTTATCACAAAAATGAGAAAAAGTCAATCTGAAATGTTATGAATTTTGTAACATCATATAATATCATGTTATGTTTTCACATCAATAACAACCTTTTACTCATACCCCCATCTTCTATTTCGCGATTTTGCACAGAAGAGGGGGCGCCGGTCTTGGAGCTTAAGGCCTGTAGAGATTCAAATACCCCCTACCCTCGCTCCATCAGAACCGATATTCCTTGAATCTATCCTCGGTCATTGTCTTTACATTATGATGATGCTCACACAAAGCTGCCAGTTCGACTATCCCAGAACAGTTTCTGGTCTCCACGGTGTGGAATAATATGATCCACGACTGTAGCCATAGTAATATGACCTTCTTCATAACACTTCACACAGAATGGATTGCTCTCTAAGAACTTCTTTCTCTCTCGCTGCCATTTGGCACCATAACCACGCTCTGATGCATGGGCTCTGTCCTTTGTATGTAATGGCTTATGTTTCTCACAATACATCTGACCGTGCGGAATCAGTGCTGCACAGCCAGGATGTTTACAAGGAATATTACTTCTATATGGCAATGCATCCACCTCTTTCCCACTCGAAAACAATTTTTCTCGTTGTCGCGGTGCTCCTCAAATACTCGTGCAAGCTCGGCATTTTCATCGCTACTCGCGCAAAAAGCCCCGGAAGTTTTTGGCTTCCAAGGCTCTTCTCTGTCGTACAATTTCTACACTATCATATTAACATATATGCTTATGCCATGTTGGGACAAAGTGTGCCAACCTTATTTCGGTACGACAAAATTATTTAATGCTGATGCATGAATACGATGTACTGTGCGATATGATACATTAAGCTCGTAGGAAATATCTTCCCAGCTCTCGTTTTTCAGATAACGATATTTCAAAAGAAGTCTTTCCTCTGGGTTCTCCATACTTTCAATCGCCGCATTAATTTCTGAACGAAGGTCTACCAATCTGTTTATCTGTGCATCAATCCTCTGCTCATAATCCCATATCTTTTCAATGGTCTTTATAAACGGCGCTTCCAGATTTCTATTCGGATTGGTACCAATCTTTTCTCCATAAGAACATCCCTGAATCGTGCCTCTCATTTCACGAAGCGGTTCCAGCTCCTTCACTTCAACCTGTATCTGCTTATCCAACAGATATGCCTGTTTCAAATACTCTTTAGCCGTCATAAGCCACCTCCGAAAAGTTATTTCCCTCGGATTTACTCTGATTGTCTTATTTCGTCCTGAAGCTTACGGATTAAGAATTCTCCAGCAACCGAAGTCAGCTGTTGATACCACGAACTTCTGAAAAACTTCTCAATCTGTAAAGCCTCATCTATTGCCGACTTGCTTTTGGGATTACGCTTTACCTTTTTGAGTGCGGCTCTGTAATCAGCAACCGCGCTAAGGATAATCGCATTCGCAAGTCTTTCATATGGGTCTTCAAATTGGTTCTTACCTGCCATGTGTTACCCTCGCTTTTACTGCAGCAATCAATCTATTTTGTGTCATATCCTTACTTGCTAAAGCCTTCATAATATCCTCATCTATTGTTCCAGCAGTAATAATATGCTGAACTACCACCGTCTCCGCAGTCTGTCCCTGTCTCCAAAGTCTCGCCACCGTCTGTTGATATAGCTCCAGGCTCCAGGTAAGTCCAAACCAAATCAGGGTATTTCCACCTGATTGCAAATTCAAACCATGCCCGGCAGAAGCTGGATGTATTAATGCCACAGGCAGCTCCCCACGATTCCATTTTCTGATGCTTTCCTCAGAATCCAATTTTTCAAAAGGAATCTTTTTCTCAGTAAGTCTTCGCATAATCCTTGATAAATCATGTTTGAACCAATAAGCCACCATAACAGATCTGCCATTTGCCGCTTCAATCATATCCTCAAGGGCATCCAGCTTCTGATCGTGGATTACAATCTCATCGCCATCATCGGAATACACAGCGCCATTTGCCATCTGAAGAAGCTTCCCGGAAAGAGCCGCTGCATTTGCTGCTGTAATCTCTCCCTTTTTCAAAGGAATAAATAAATCCTCTTCCATGTCCGCATAAAGCTTCGCTTCCTCATCATTCATATAAACCGGATATTCATTACTAATAAGCTCCGGCATCTGTAAATGATCCAAGGCTTTCATAGAAATCGTGATATCGGAAATCTTCTCATAAATCTGTTCCTCAGCTCCATTTCTTAGCTTATAAGAATAAACAATCGGACCATTCATCCTGTCTGGCACAAAATAATTCACACGATACTGGCTGATAAATCTGCCAAGTCTTTCTCCCATATCCAGACTATTTTAATTCTGCAAACAGATCATCAGTCCATTGCTGGAAGGCGTTCCGGTAAGTCCAATTACTCTCTTTACCTTCGGGCGAACCTTCATAAAAGCTTAAAGCGTTTACTGTTCCAATTTTTAAAGCTGGATAGCTCATCCAGAACTACCATATCCCAGAAAAAATTCACTCCACTTTGTTCAATCAACCACTGCAGATTTTCACGGTTAATAATGTAAATATCTGCATCCGCCTCCAAAGCCTTTTTTCCGCTCTGCTGCTGAACCAAGAACAATGGAATATCTCAGGTGTTTCAGATGATTCCACTTATGAATCTCATCACTCCAGGTATTTCTTGCAACTCGAAGTGGCGCCACCACCAAAACCTTACTTACTTCAAAGCTGTCATAAATAAGCTGTTCAATAGCTGTCAACGTAATACTGGTCTTACCAAGTCCCATCCCAAGTATCACGGCTGCTATCGGGTGTTCTAATATATAATTGATTGCAAACTGCTGATAATCATGCGGTTTGTATTCCATCAAGAATCCCTCCAATCTGTCCTGCATCATCCAGGACGAATACTTTATATCCAAGAGACCTTAGCTGGTCATGCCTGTGCTCCTGTAAAACTCTTGGTTTCTTTCCTGACGCCTTCACTTCCACCAACCCAAATTTCCCATCAGGTAATAAAACAAGTCGGTCGGGCCAGCCCGATGAACCGGAATTCCACTTCTCACACAAGCCACCACGCTTTTTAACTTCTCTCACTAATTTCTGTTCAATATATTTTTCACGCATTGCACGCCTCCATCATTCTTAACAGGTGTGCAGGTCGAGTACCTCGTTCCGTAAAACTCTCTTAAGCAGATATTTATTCAAATTCTTCCTAAAGGGACTTTTATGTACTGAGGTTAACGACCTACACAAAAGAGCTTTTTCTTACTCCAAAAAATCCTGTCCTTCCTTAAGCTTCAATCCCACGACCTGCACTCCGGTATTCTTGCGAATACGGTTATAGCCAGCCTTGTCCATCGAAGAATAGAAATCCGTGGTACTACGGATATATTCGCCGTTCTGCATGCAATGCGCTCTGTAAGCCTGATACAGTTCACCCGATTTTTCCTTATAAGATGGATCAATCTCACAGCATTCCTCCAGAAACTGCCCCAGCCAGTCATTGTCCTCGCGATATGCCTGGATAGCAGCCTCTACGACATCTGGAAGTGTTGTATGGAAATTCTTATCAATCGCCCTCTTCGCACCTTCGATAATCCAGCTCATAATCGCAGGACCAGCATGCTCAAACAGATAATCCGCATAATTTTTGATGTCACTTTTACCTGTAATCTTTGCATTGAAGGGAATGACCACCAGCCTTCTCCAGATACCGTCATCATTGGCTCCTACCTTTGGAAGATGGTTGGTATAGAGAACCAATGTATGTGACGGTACAAAGGAAAACGGATCCTTATACTTCTTCTCTGCCTGAATCTCATCCGTAGAGCAAAGCTGCTTCACCACAGCGGTATTCAATCTCATACCTTCCTCCATTTCCGAAGAAATGATGAGACGTTTTCCCTTAAGCTCCGCCATCTCCGGCTTCACATTTCTCTTGCAATTCATAGTCAATGCCTCAGCAGAAAGCTTTCCGGCATAATTTCCAAGCACTCTGAAAATGGTATTCCAGAAGGTACTCTTACCATTGGCACCGCCACCATAAGCAATAATCATGTGCTCTTGATAAACCTTACCGATTGCAGCCATGCCAACCGTCTCCTGCACATAATCAATCAGTTTCTGATCCTTGCAGAAGAAAAGATTCAAGGCATCCAGCCATATCTGTTTCCCATCCTCTCCCGGAGAACACGCAGTAATCTTTGTAATCAGATCCTCAGGATTATGCGGCAGTTCCCCTGCAAGCCCTTTTCGAAGGTCATAGGTTGCATAAGGTGTGTTAATCAGATTCTCGTTTTTATCCAAATCAGACACGGAAATAGCAATCATCGCTTCGCCGTATTTGCCGCAGACACAATATATTTGTAATCACGTCTCTTCTGAACAAACTTCAGATAAGTCTGAGCACCCATCAGCATATAAACCAAAGGAATAAGCTTTCCATCTACCTCTTTTAAAAGCTCCTTCGGGCCAGCCTGGATAGATTCCTTCGGTACACCTGCATCCTCCAACGCCTTCTCAACTCTTGCCACTTCATCCATAGCATCCTGAAGCTGCAGATCCAAGAATTCCTCAACAGCACCAATCGCCATCTGCTTATCCTCTCGCCAACATTCGCCATCGAACCTTAAAAAGTCTGTAGCACTGGTATATTTCAATTCATTTCCATACTCTCGAACCAACACCTTTGCCTGTCCGATATCCGAATAATCTTCAGGCTTCAATGAAGCACTTTCAAAATCTGCGTTATATTCATCAGGTGGCACATACCCTTCCTGATTCACAATACTTTTCTTGAAGAACTTCACTGCGCTGTTCCAGATAGTCTTAAGCTCCGACTCCGGTAGCGGCGGATCACATTTCTTTGCATGTTCTAAGAATGCCTCGTGTGCCTTTTCCGTAATTCCATAGCGTTTCAGCACACGCCCGGCAAAACGGCTCATAGTATTATTTCTGCTACCTTCCAGAATCTGCCCACCAGATGCGCTCTCCGAATCCTCGGAATCAAAATCTTCTTCCTCAGCTACCTGACTGACATCAATTTCTTCATCAATAGTCATCCAGCCATCATGTACCAATACTTCTTCACAATCAGCACCGAAGATAAATCTTGCTGCATCCAATGCATTTCCATCAAAGAAGGGATACTCCTTCTGCAACGCCTTCTTCAGATTTCCATACACTTCTGCATCTGTAATCTCTGAAATAGGAAAATAGATGTGATATCTCGGCCTGGCAGACTTGCCCTCCTTCGGAAGCAAATGATGTCTACTGGAAGCAAGCATATATTCCATATCAGGGAATATTTTCTCCAGCTTTTCAGCCGTAATCCACTCTGCCGGTTCCTCTGAATGGTCATTATCAATATCCATGACAATCACATCTGAACGAATGAAATTACCAATACCTCGATAGCTTCCTTTGTACTCTGCACAAACATGATCTGCCTTCACCGCCTCCCGAAGCTGCTCCGGCGTACTCACCGTCACCCGGTTCGGGTAGCTGCAGTTTGCGGCCTGGCCAATGCAGTTTGCTGTAAAAATCGTTACCTGCATATCTCAAACCTCGTTTCTATAAAGTAAGGAACAAAATCCTCCTAACTTCCTAAGCGGGTTTAACCTACATTTTTCCGGTCGTAGGACAAAATTTGCAAAAAAATAACAGCCAGAGCAGTATCTCTTCCTTATAAAAGTAAAAAATGCCCTGACTGTTTTCAAAACTTTTTTTCAAAAAAATATGCTCTCGACCGGAAAAACAATTTCCAGATGCGCTTAGAAGATAGAAAGGCACGAAAGCCATTCGGAAAGCGAGGTGCTGCAGATGCAGACAGAAACGATTGATAAAAGCCAGCAGGCTACACCGTCCATCGATGAAGAGCTTATTGACACTCTCATTGCAATCAGTGTTGTAGCCAAACGACTGGCAGCCAATCTAAGACAACAGAATACAGAAAATGGAGGAAAACAAGATGAGCAAAATGAGTGAATTATCTCAGGTTCTTGATGAAATGATTCCTGCGGCGAAGGAATGATCAAAGTTGCTAACGCAATCAAAGACATCTTCTCTCTACCGAAGAAACACCCGAAAAAACAGAACCCAAGTCAACCAAGAAAGCCACCAAGGCTCCTGAACCGGCTAAAGCTGAGGAAGCACCAGAACCTATCTACACCAAGGAAGATGTTCGTGCCGTGCTCGCTTCTAAATCAGCCGCCGGATATAAAAAGGAAGTCAAGGAGCTTCTTGAGAAATATGGTGCTCAGCAGTTAAAGCAGGTAAATCCTGATGACTATGCAGCCCTTCTTAAGGAAGCCGAGGTGATTGGAAATGCCTAAACACGCATATCTCTCTGCTTCTGCCAGTCACAGATGGTTAGCCTGCCCACCAAGCGCAAAGCTCTGTGCCAATATTGCGGATCAAACATCCAAATATGCACAGCAGGGAACCGATTGTCATGAGCTGTGCGCCTACCTTGTAGAAAAAGCCACTTGGCAGAGCTGTCACTGATCCGACAGAAAACCTGACCTTCTACGATGCTGAAATGCAAATTTGCGCAGAGGAATACAGGAATTATGTCCTGGAACAAATCGAAGCAGCCAAGGAATTCTGCAAGGATCCGCAGGTCATGATTGAGCAGAGATTGGACTTCTCCCGCTGGGTTGAAAACGGCTTTGGAACCGGTGACTGTGTCATCGTTGCAGATGAAATTCTACAGATCATTGATTACAAGCATGGTCTCGGTATCCTGGTAAGTGCCGGTGATGAGGAACATGGTGGAAACAGTCAGATGATGTGCTACGCCTTAGGTGCCTTAGAAGCCTTCGGAGATCTCTACGACATCCATCAGATAAAGATGACCATTTTCCAGCCAAGACGTGACAATATCAGTACTTACACCATTTCCAAAGAGAAGTCTTCTGAAATGGGACTGACGAAGTTCTGGCACCTACCGCACAGCTTGCCTATATAGCGAAGGCGAATCAAAGACTGGTGACCACTGCCAGTTCTGTAAGGTAAAAGCCACCTGCCGAAAGCGTGCAGAGTACAATCTGGAGCTTGCAAAATATGACTTTGAAATGCCTGCCACCCTGGATGACATTGAAATTGCTGCAATCTTAGCAAAGGTGGATGAAATGATTTCCTGGGGAAATGACATCAAAGAATATGCCTTACAGCAGGCCCAGTCTGGTGTTCACTTCGATGGTTGGAAAATCGTAGCAGGAAGATCCAATAGAAAATTTACTGATGAAGCCGCTGTGGCATCCAAAGTAAAAGACGCGGGCTACGACCCGTATGAGAAAAAGCTTCTTAGCATCACTGCCATGAGCACAATGCTCGGAAAGAAGAAATTCGAAGAGCTATTAGGTGAGCTTGTGTATAAGCCACCAGGTAAACCAACATTGGTACCGGAATCTGATAAAAGACCGGCAATGAATACAGCAATAGATGATTTTAGCGTATAAGTCCAGTCTCAATGCTTAAAACAGATTGGCTGCTCGCAGACATATCTGTTTAAGCATTAGAGACGACAACGGAAATGAGCAAGTAGCCTGATAAGGCGGATTGCGAATTTACGTAGGAATCATGAAAGTGCAAAGCACGAAATGATTCCGTGGACTTATACCACAAGACAAATAAAGGAGGGCCAATATTATGGCAAAGATTCAGAACCCTACAAAGGTAATCACAGGAGTAAACACACGTTGGAGCTATGCGAATGTATGGGATGCCAAGAGCATCAACGGAGGCGCACCGAAGTACAGTGTCTCTCTCATCATTCCCAAGTCCGACACCGTAACCGTTAACAAGATTAAGGCAGCTATCGAAGCCGCTTATGAGGAAGGTCAGAGCAAGCTTAAGGGAAATGGTAAGACCGTTCCTGCACTCTCCATCCTCAAAACACCTCTTCGTGACGGTGATTTAGAGAGACCTGACGATCCGGCTTATGCAAATGCATATTTCATCAATGCGAACAGCGCTTCTGCGCCTGGCATCGTGGATGCAGACCGTCAGCCTATCCTTGAGCGATCCGAAGTGTATTCCGGTGTCTATGGAAGAGCTCCATCAACTCTATGCTTTCAACAGCAATGGCAACAAGGGAATTGCTTGCGGTCTCAATAATCTCCAGAAGCTTCGAGACGGTGAACCTCTTGGCGGCAAGTCCAGAGCTGAGGATGACTTCGCTTCTGATGAAGAAGACGATTTCCTTGAATAAATCAAACGTAACAACGACAACCAAGCAGGCGGTGGTAATACTGCTGCCGCCTGTGACAATCAAAGAAAGTAGGTAAAATATTATGACTATGGATCTATTAACGAAATATTAGATGCTATTATCCGCGGATCCCTTTTAGGCTTCTTAGCCGGTTTCTGGTTAATGGGACTTGCTGCAATCTGGAAGTGGTTCCTGGATGTTGCAAAACGTTTCCTTCACTGGCTTTTCCCAAAGGCAAAATGGTTCCAGCCAAAAGAGCAGACCCCAAAAGGAAACTAATGTCAAGGCGGCAGTACTCTCCGGTGCTGCTGCCATTTTTATAAAGGAATGAGATTATGATAAAAGAAATGTCAATTGATTTAGAGACCTATAGCGATGTAGATATCTCCAAATGCGGAGCTTACAAGTACGCTGAGTCTGATAATTTTGAAATACTACTGTTCGGTGTATCCATAGATGGCGGTAAAGTACAAGTATTTGATCTTGCCTGTGGTGATATCATTCCTGATGATATCCTTGCAACTTTATCTGATGATACTGTTACAAAATGGGCTTTCAATGCCAATTTTGAAAGAATCTGTTTATCCAATTGGTTAAAACGACATCACCCCGAACACTTCAAGGGCTATCGTATTCCCGAAGATCCTGCTTCCAAATATCTGGATCCATCCTCATGGAAGTGTACCATGGTATGGTCAGCCTATATGGCTTACCGCTCTCCCTTGAAGGTGTCGGTGCAGTCCTTAAACTACAAGATCAGAAAATGAAGGAAGGCAAAGATCTCATCAAATACTTCTGCTGCCCTTGCAAGCCGACTAAGGTAAATGGCGGCAGAACCAGAAACCTTCCAGAGCATGCCCCTGATAAATGGGAAATCTTCAAAACCTATAACAAACGTGATGTTGACGTAGAAATGGCGATTAAACAGAGATTATCTAAATTCCCGGTCCCTGACTTCGTATGGGAAGAATACCATCTCGACCAGGAAATCAATGACCGTGGAATTATGCTGGATATGGATGTAGTAGAAAATGCTATCGCATTTGATGAAAAGTCCAAGTCAGAGCTTATGATATCCATGCAAAATATCACGAACCTCGATAATCCAAACTCCGTAGTTCAGATGAAACAATGGCTCTCTGATCATGGTATTGAAACAGAATCCCTTGGTAAGAAGGACGTGGCTGCTATGATAAAAAATACTGATGGTGATGTGGCTACCGCATTGAAACTCAGGCTCCAGCTTGCAAAATCCTCCGTAAAAAAATACCAGGCTATGCAAAATGCAGTATGTAAAGATGGTAGAGCTCACGGTATGTTTCAGTTCTACGGTGCAAACCGTTCAGGAAGATGGGCCGGACGATTGATTCAGTTACAGAACCTACCGCAAAATCATATGAATGACCTTGCTGATGCTCGTGAACTTGTCCGTACCGGTGATTATGATTCTTTGGAACTGCTTTACGATGATATCCCAGATACTTTAAGCCAGCTGATTCGTACCGCCTTTATTGCAAGACCGGGATACAAATTCGTAGTATCTGACTACTCTGCAATCGAGGCCAGAGTCCTTGCACACCTCGCTGGTGAATCCTGGCGTTCCAAAATATTTGCAGAAGGTAAAGATATCTACTGTGCTTCCGCCAGTCAGATGTTTGGAGTACCGGTCGAAAAGCACGGTATCAATTCACATCTCAGACAGAAGGGTAAAATCGCAGAGCTTGCCTTAGGATATGGTGGTTCCGTCGGTGCTCTTATATCTATGGGAGCTTTGGATATGGGATTAACAGAGGATGAACTTCAGCCACTTGTTGATTCCTGGCGTGCCTCCAATCCAAATATTACTGCCTTCTGGTGGAATGTGGATAATGCCGTAAAGACTACTATAAAAATGAAGATTCCTACAGAGGTAAACGGAATCAAATTCCTCTGTCGAAGTGGGATACTCTTCATCAAGCTTCCTTCCGGTAGAACTCTTAGCTACGTCAAACCTCGTATCGGAGAAAATCGATTCGGCGGTGAATCCGTAACCTATGAAGGCATCGGCTCCACTAAAAAATGGGAACGAATCGAAAGCTACGGCCCGAAATTCGTGAGAACGGTAGTGTAAATTATTCTGTGTAAACATCTCAGATTGATGATAAAATCATAGGTTTATAGAATACAAAAATATAATGTGATGGGCTGAATGGCATACTTTGCTGTTCAGCCTGTTGTTTATTTA
>ENA-OQAN01000725-OQAN01000725.1-human-gut-metagenome-genome-assembly--contig:-NODE-725-length-16431-cov-2.381133_pt1 | contig 16431 bp, 19 predicted proteins | sample MGYA00242735_ERZ504527 | MGnify/ENA primary metagenome ERZ504527 (study PRJEB26092, sample SAMD00036230) | human gut metagenome | host: Homo sapiens | study: EMG produced TPA metagenomics assembly of... | reverse complement strand
GCATTGTGGGGTAAGGGGAAGGTATGCACAAATCGGACAAAATTCACGCTCATACTATCATGATGCATAGTGTTCAAGCTCTTTACTGCAATTGAGATTGCCATTGAGATTGCTTGCGGATTTTAGGATCAACAATCATAATCTTATTTACAATATTAAACGGATGTACATCCGAAAAGCTTTCTGAACAGAAATTGAAGCAGGTAATCATCACAGGAAAAGAATATGCCACTTTTGAAGAAAAAGAATCAAGAAACGATATTTCCGGACAATTGGAAGAAAACAGTATAATCTCTTTTTACAGCAGAGGAGGTATAAGTGCAGAAAATATACCGCTTACTTACACGCACGGAGTATGGAATTATACTTCCGAACTACAATGGAATACTGATCAGTCGGACGCGGTTGTCAGTGCCTATTACCCTTACATGGAGAGTGATAATTTTACGGTATATGAACCTGACGGAAAATTAAAAGACATTTTATACTATACAGGAAATACCCGATACGGTTCTCCTATTCTTTTAAAATTCAGTCATTTATTCTCTCAACTTGTCTTTCATGTTGATCCGCTTCTAAACAAGCAGCTCCAAGAAATACAGTTTACTCCTTCTGTTTCAGTACACTCATTCGATCCTTTTTCTGCTGAAATGGAATACACAGAAGAGCACCCTTATCCCCAAGTATTTACAAAACAAGAAAATGGTATATATACGCTACTTGTTCCTCCAGCTCCAGAGATACGGGTAGATATAAGTATCACAACTGAGGAGGAAACATACACAGCATCCGTTCATTCTTCAGCCTTTCAAAGCGGATATCGATATAATTATAACATAAAATCATCAAACGACGGATGCGGAATCAGTACAGCTGAAGATTTTATCGCTTTTACTTATCTCATTAATGGAGAAGCGTATGGCGACAGATGTTTAGAAGAGTTCGGAACATCTGTCAATGGAAAAATGACTTATTATCTATTAAATGACATTCATTTTACTCCCGAAGAGTGTGCACGTTTGCAAAGTATCGGACATTATAACCAATCAGGTTTCGAAAACTCAGGATTTATAGATTGCCTGGACGGACAAAATCATACACTGTACGGACTAAAATTAGAACCTAAAAGCAATATGGATTCATATGCTTTGTTTTCTTTTGTTGATACAGCTGGCATTATCAAGGATTTAAATATTGAGAACGTATCATACTCCAATGCCGGATATACCTGTAAATATGAAGCTATTCTTACAGGTAGAAACAATGGTACAATAACAGGATGTCATATCAAAGGGAACAATTCTTTTACAGGAGAATCGGTTAAGCAGGCTGGCGGTATTGCCGGAATCAATAAAGGATGCGTCATTAACAGCTCTGCAGAGAACATTGATTTTCAGCTGCCAAACGCTCAGGCTTCCGGTATTTCTTTCAGTAATTTCGGACAACTGTTAAACTGCTATATGGCAAGTTGTGATTTTACTAATACACTGAGCAGTGGAGGTATCTGCTATACCATGGAACCAAGAAGTGAAATGAAAAATTGCTACACATACAAAACGATAGGATATCCATCAAAAAAAGAAATATGGATCACTGGTATATAAAAGCAACAACTGTACGATAGAAAGCGGACTTTACTGCGATGTAGATGTCAGAGGAGTATACGACACCTACCAAACTACCCCGAAACAGATATACACATACGATGAAAACACGATGAAAGCAGAAAATGATATACCAGTTATCGACATACTTAACAACTGGATATCAGATAATGCACAGCTTTATCCGGAAAAGATCTTTTACCAATGGATTAAAGGAGATATTCCTCCTATAATACTGGAACTCCGCTAGATTTTGTTTTTTTTAGGCTAAAGGACGATGCTTATGAGTAAAATATTGTATTTTTGCCACAAAATCAGTTTTCATGGAAAAAAATAAGAAATTAATCATCGTTATAGCAGCATTGATTGTTGTAATTGCTGGAGTTTCATTTTTTAGCGTTCAATGAATTTCGCAAAAATAAAGAAATGACTGAAGTATTCGCCGTCGAAAAAGAAGAGATGGAAAACGAATACAGCACTTTTGCCACTCAATATGACGAGCTTCAGGTACAAATAAATAATGACTCTCTACGCGAAAAGCTAGAAAGTGAAAAGTTAAAAGACTCAACGTTTGCTCGAAGAACTCCGTCAGGTAAAAAGTAGCAATGCCGCTGAAATCATACGCTTGAAAAAAGAACTGAAAACTGTTCGTGCCGTATTGAGAAGTTATGTCATGCAAATCGACTCACTGAATCGAATCAATGCTGCACTGATGGAAGAAAATCAGGAAGTGAAAAGTAAATATACAGCAGCTACTGCACAAATCAATACCCTAGCCGCTGAAAAGAAAAATCTTAATGAGCGAGTATCACTGGCAGCCCAACTTGATGCAACAAATATATCTGCTCTTCCAATGAATAAACGAGGTAAAAAAGCACGTAAAGTAAAGGACGTGAAGAAAATTGCTATCTCGTTCACCATCGTCAAGAATATTACAGCCAAAACGGGTAATAAAACTCTATATATCCGTATTGCCAAACCAAACAACGAAATCTTATCGAAAGGTGATACAACATTCCCATACGAAGATCGCCAGATACATATTCTATCAAGAAATATATTGAATATACAGGTGAGGAACAAAGCGTTACCGTATATTGGGATGTAGAAGAATTCCTCCCTGCGGGAACATATACTGTATACATCTTTGCTGATGGCAATATGATCGGTCAGAACTCATTCGAAATGAAATAAAACTTTATGAGAAAATACTTAATTTATTTCATACTCAGTTCCATTTTTCCAACGTTTTTTCTATCGTCATGCGGAGAAGACCGTTCTGGTGAATACTATGCCTTAATTGCAAGTAAGACATGGATGTATGAAACCATGCAACAGAATTATCTGTTCTATGAGGATCTTCCAGCTGAAGACGGACTGGATTTTTTCGATAAGCCGGCAGATTTTTTAACATCGGTGGCATCTGATCGTGACCAGAAAAATGGTGTTCTTTTCTCTCACATCGATTCTGTTAAAATATCCCGTGTGCAAAGCAGTTATCCTACATTCGGCATCGAAGGAAGTTTGGTTCGCGGTGTAAGCGGAGACTATTATTATACAATATTATATACTCAACCGGATTCTCCGGCCAGTGAAATGGGATTGAAGCGTGGCGATCATATTTTTATGGTCGACAGTCAGAAAATTACGAGCAGCAATTATACAGAATACTTCCAACGCCCAAGCAAAACTTACTGCTATCAGGTTGCAAGAATGAATGACAACGGAACTCCAGACAGTCTGGAATTTACGACACCTGCTCCACGAATCGTTGAGGAACCAAGTGTATACTTAACACGCAATTTTACAACATCGGGCGGAAAAAAAGTTTTCTATATCATGTATAACAGTTTCGAAATAAACAGAGGAAACTGAGCTGAAAAGCAAATTTGCAGAAGGGCTAGCCTCATCACCCAATGAGATTGTTCTGGATTTAAGATACAACCCCGGTGGCTACGTTTCTACAGCTTTGCTGTTGAGTACCATACTTGCTCCTGCTGATGCAATGGGAAAACATGTTTCAACCTGATATTTAATGATAAACTGAATAAAACAGAAAATTATGTGTTCGACCAAGCTCTTCTGCAAGGAGTATCCAATGCTTCGTTCGACCATCTTTATGTGTTGACAACAGGAAATACAGCTTCAGCTTCAGAAATCATAATCAACTGCCTGCGCCCATATTTAGGTGACAAATTAATTCAGGTAGGAGAAAATACATTTGGTAAAAATGTAGCTCAAAGTTTATTCACCAATTCAGCTCATCCGCAACTAGAATTCTGGCTAACTACTTCGTACATAAGTAATTCAGAAAATTATTACGATTATTATACAGATGGCCTAAAGCCGATTATGAAGAAAGTGAGGATCTTACCGGATATTTGGGAGAACTGGGAACAGAACAAGATTCCTTGATGGTCCCTGTATTGTATCACATAGAGCATGGCAATTTCCCATCAACAACTCCTAGTGAAACTAGAATAATGACACGTTGGTTTGGTGTAAACTCTACCCCACAAGTGGTTTCTAATTCTATTGCTAATAAACCCAAACGTTCTAAACTGACCAGTTTCTAATTTTTCAAAAAGACAGTTAAGCTAAAAAAGCAAAAAAGACACAGAAACGCTCTTCCTTTTCAACCTTTTTACTTGGTGATTTGTTTATATTATAATACATTTGCAATGTTGCATAAGCAACTAAACACTAAAGAAAATTGGTAATGAAAAGAATTTTAAGTTTCATTTTATTGTTCGGGCTGGTTCTAAATGGTTATGCCCAACGAATCTTAAATTTGGACAGTTGCCGTGCACTGGCTCTCGCGAACAACAAAGAACTACGCATCGCGCAAGAAAAAATAAATGCTGCTCACTACCAGCAAAAAGCAGCATTTACGAATTATCTCCCAAAGATAGATGTGACGGGAAGCTATATGCGTACCCAAAAAGAAATATCTTTACTAAGCAATGACCAGAAACAAGTCATTGGCAATATGGGAACCAGCGTAGGAAACGAATTACAGCATTTGGGACAAGAATTGCAACAAATAGCAATGCAACATCCTGAATTGCTTCCCCTCCTTACCCCTTTAAGTAATGCTATGGGAAAAATTCCAGGAGCATTAAACAATGCAGGACAAAGTATTATTGATGCATTTCGTACTGATACCAGAAATTTATATGTAGGAGCTGCTACCCTTACCCAGCCTATTTTTATGGGAGGAAAAATCGTAGCATATAATAAAATAACGAAGTATGCAGAGCAGTTGGCACAATCACAACATGCTACAGGCATGCAGGATGTAATATTAAGTACGGATCAAGCCTACTGGCAAGTCATCTCTCTGGTCAATAAAAAGAAATTGGCAGAAAGCTTCCTGAAACTTGTTCAAAAGTTAGACTCTGACGTGAGTAAAATGGTTGCCGAAGGAGTTGCCACGACTGCAGATGAACTCAGTGTAAAAGTAAAAGTAAATGAAGCAGAAATAACACTTACTCAGGTAGAAGATGGGTTAAGTCTATCTAAAATGGTACTATGCCAGCTCTGTGGCATCCCATTGGATACAGAAATACGACTGGCAGATGAAGAAATTAAAGATTTGACATTACCCAATACATACACGGAAAGCAATGTAAATACCGCATTTGCAAACCGTCAGGAACTTAAATCGCTAGAACTTGCCGAAAAAATTTACAGACAGAAGGTAAATGTTGCTCGTGCCGAGTTTCTTCCTTCAGTCGGATTAACAGCAAACTACTTGTTCACAAATCCTTCACTGACTAATGGATTTGAAAATAAATTCCGAGGAATGTGGGGAATCGGTGTTGTCGTAAAGATACCGGTATTCCATTGGGGAGAAGGTATATACAAAGTCAAAGCTGCCAAAGCTGAAGCCAATATAGCACGCTACCAACTGGAAGATATAAAAGAAAAGGTAGAACTTCAGGTCACACAAAGCTCGTATAAAGTTAATGAAGCTGTGAAAAAAGCTGACCATGGCAGAAAAAAACATGGAAAAAGCCGAAGAAAATTTGCGATATGCCAATCTGGGATTTAAAGAAGGAGTCATACCTGCAAGCAATGTATTAGAAGCACAAACGGCTTGGTTGTCAGCACAATCTGGCAAGATTGATGCACAAATCGATCTGAAAATGAGTGAAATATATTTGAACAAATCAATGGGAACATTAAAATAATAAATCAATATGACTGAAAAATCTCAACACAGCAATATCATGCTGGCATTTTTTACACTTGCTGCAGTAATTGTCATTGTAAGTATCATCGGATTCTTTACTCTCGGAAAGGGTCCTGAAATTATTCAAGGTCAGGCAGAAGCAACTGAATATCGCGTTTCGAGCAAAGTGCCAGGACGTATACTTAAATTTTTAGTAGATGAAGGAGAAAAAGTAAAGGCTGGAGATACACTTGCTATACTTGAGCTCCGGATGTACAGGCTAAATTATCTCAGCACAGCAGCAGAACAAGCTGCACAGGCTTTAAATGAAAAAGCAATCCGTGGCACTCGTTCAGAACAGTTGCAAGCAGCATTCGAAATGTGGCAAAAGGCAAAAGCTGGTCTGGACATCGCAGAAAAATCATATAACCGTGTAAACAGATTGTATGAAGAAGGAGTTATGTCTGCTCAAAAAAGAGATGAAGCAAAAGCTCAATATGATGCTATGGCCGCAACAGAACGGGCTGCCAAAGCACAATACACAATGGCTAAAATGTGCACAACGTGAAGACAAAGCAATGGCAGCAGCTCAGGTAGAGCGTGCGAAAGGTGCTGTGGCCGAAGTTACTTCATATATAAACGAAACTTATCTGATAGCGTCTGCCGATGGAGAAGTTACAGAAATATTCCCTAAAGTAGGTGAACTGGTAGGTACTGGAGCTCCAATCATGAATGTTGCTCAGCTAGACGATATGTGGGTAACCTTTAATGTACGAGAAGATTTCTTGAAAGATTTTACCGTAGGAGGGGAAATTACAGCTTATATACCTGCATTAGAAAAAAATGCAACTTTCAAGGTCACATACATGAAAGATTTGGGAACTTATGCAGCATGGAAAGCAACCAAGACAACCGGACAATTCGATTTAAAAACTTTTGAGGTAAAAGCCAAACCCGTACAAACAGTAGAAAATTTACGCCCCGGCATGTCGGCTATTATTGAAAAATAAAGAATAAACTATGTCAATTACTGTCCATAAACGCCTGTTACAAATTGCGAAACGAGAAGTTATACGCATCGCAACCAAGCCGATGTATCTCTTTTGCATGGTAATAGCTCCGATTTTCAGTTATATTTTCTTTACTACGCTAATGAGCAGCGGGCTACCTACAATATGCCTGCAGGCGTAGTGGACCTTGACAATACTTCAACTACACGTACAATCATACGTAATCTGGATGCTTTTCAGCAGACTAAAATCGTAGCCCACTACGGTAGTTTCAACGAAGCAAGGGAAGCCATCCAGCGCGGAGAAATTTATTCATTCTATTACATTCCGGAAGGGACTACAGAAAAAGCAATAGCAGGCAGACAACCTAAAGTGTCTTTTTACACAAACTATTCATACCTGATAGCCGGTTCTCTACTTTACAGAGATCAACGTACGATGAGTGAGCTTGCTTCTGCTGCCATAGGTCAGAGTACCTTATTGGCCAAGGGAGCTACAGAAGATCAGGCTGTAGCATTCTTACAACCAATTGTCATTGATACTCATCCACTGAATAATCCCTGGCTAAACTATTCCGTATATCTGTGTAACACACTATTTCCCGGAATATTGATGCTACTGATTTTTCTAATTACAGCATATACAATAGGAGTTGAAATAAAAGAAAATACGGCAAAGGAATTACTTCATTTAGCAGATAATTCCATTGTCACAGCATTGGTCGGCAAATTATTGCCACAAACAATTCTGTTTTTTATCATAGCTGTATTCTACAATGTATATCTCTATGGATTTTACATTACCCATGTAACAGTGGTATCTTCCAATGTTATTGTCAGGACTCTTATTAGTACTGGCTTCACAAGCTGTAGGTCTGTTTTTCTTTGGCCTATTTGGCACGCTTCGTCTGGCTCTTAGTGCAGCCTCACTTTGGGGAGTTTTATCTTTTTCCATTTCAGGATTTACATTTCCGGTTATGGCCATGCACCCGACTCTTCAGGCACTCAGTGTGCTATTCCCATTGAGGCATTACTTTCTACTATATGCCAACCTTGCACTCAACGGTTATCCACTTATTTATGCCTGGCATTCTGTAGTGGCATTACTCATATTTATGCTGCTGCCATTCTTTGTATTGAAGAAACTGCGTACAATCATGTTACACTATACATATATTCCTTAAAAGGTCAATCATGGAAAAATATTCACTCCGACATATTATACGGCAAGGCTGAATGGACTGTTCTATATATTCAGAAAGGAACTTAAAGCTACGATAAAAGATCAGGGAGTCCTGATATTTTTCCTGCTGGTTCCATTAGCTTACCCGTTGATATATGCTTTCATCTATACAAACGAGGTTGTTCGTGAAGTTCCCACAGCAGTGGTAGACGCGAATAACAGTTCTCAAAGCAGAAAATACATACGTATGGTAGATGGAAGTCCCGATGTACATATACAGTCTTATTGTGCCGATATGGAAGAAGCAAGGCTATTGCTTAAGGACCAAAAGGTATATGGCATTATATATATCCCTGAAAGCTTCAGTCAAGATCTGGCCGAAGGTAAACAAGCTCACGTAAGCATTTATTGCGACATGAGCGGAATGCTTTATTACAAAGCAATTTTGCTGGCAAATACAGAAACCTCCTTGAAAATGAATAAGGAGATTCAGGTAAAGAGATTAGGTAATACAACAGAACGACAAGATGAAATCAGTACAACTCCAATAGAATATGAGTCTGTTTCTTTGTTCAATCCACAAGATGGTTTTGCCAGCTTCCTTATTCCAGCTGTTTTAATACTTATTATCCAACAAACTCTATTGCTGGGAGTAGGTTTGTCTGCTGGAACAGCACGCGAAAACAATCGATTCCGCGACCTTGTACCTATCAGCCGGCAATATCAAGGGACATTACGCATTGTATTAGGAAAATCGCTTGCATACCTGATGATCTATGCTGTTATGTCGACATATATTCTCTGTCTGGTTCCTAAAATATTCAGCCTGGTACAGATAGCTCAACCAGCTACTTTATTCTGGTTTACTTTACCTTATCTGCTGGCATGTATTTTCTTTGCCATGACCTGCTCTATATTCATTCATCACAGAGAATCGTGCATGCTGATATTTGTATTTACCTCTGTACCTTTATTGTTTATATCAGGTATATCATGGCCAGGCGCAGCTATTCCTAAATTTTGGGAAATATTCTCATGGCTCTTCCCTTCTACGTTTGGAATAAACGGTTATGTACGCATCAATACCATGGGAGCAACATTACATGATGTCTTACCTATAATCAGGGGATTATGGATACAAGCCGTAGTGTATTTTATTACAACCTGTATCGTATACCGACGCCAAATCATGTTAAGTCGTAAACACGCGTTAGAACGATTAAAAACTTACCGGAATAAAAAGCGTCTTCAAGCAGGATAAATCCATATCCATATTTTAAAAAGCATTATAAAAAACTCTTCTTTTATCATCTGTAAATGATTGTTTCCAGAAATAAAAGAAGAGTTTTTGTTTATCAGTGTATCAATATCCTCGAACTATTCATGCAGACTTTCTATGTAAGTATATAGCTTCTTGTAAAAAGCATGCCGAGTCAATGTCGAAGCATCCCCCAATATAATCAGTTTCATACGAGCTCGGGTAATCGCAACATTCATACGTCGTAAATCATTCAGGAAACCAATCTGTCCTTCCTCGTTAGCACGTACCAAACTAATCAGAATCACATCACGTTCCTGTCCCTGAAATCCATCCACAGTATTAATGGTTATAGCCTGCCGGTAAGGCTTAAAAAAAGCATCATTCCGGACAAGACGGCGCAAATATTGTACCTGTGCCTTATATGGCGAAATCATACCCACATCAATCCGTTCATCCAAGAAACGTTCCCGTCCTATTTTGGTAATATAACCTTTCAGCTGCTCGATAGATAATTCAGCTTCCGACTTGTTTATTCTTCCATAATTTTCACCAATAAACTCCTCATTACAATCTAATCCTTCAGTATTGATCCATTCAATAGGAGTATCAAAATCGAGAATGCTACGATATTTTACTTCAGGAGCAGACTGCAACATCCCTCCGTAAAACCACTCCGATGAAAAACGCATAATCTCATCATTCATACGATACTGGAGCTTCAGCAGTGAAACAGTATCGGGTTTACTCTTTACAATAGTCTGCATCAGCGTATGTCCCAGTCCTGCACGAAGAGCTTCCGGTGCCTTTACCGTCGGAGGAAGCTGACAATGATCTCCTGCCAATATTACCCGGTCGGCTTTCCGTATCGGAATCCAGCAGGCAGCTTCAAGTGCCTGAGCAGCTCATCAATAAACAATGTTCCGAATTTCTGCCCTGTCAACAAGCGATTGGCACTTCCAACCAATGTGCAGGCAATTACACGAGCCTCAGAAAACAAAGATTCATTGATGCGAATTTCCAATTCTGTTGCACGGTCTTTCAGCGAATTAATCTTTTGCCGGACAGCTTCTCGTTCAGCGCCTTTTCTGCTCCTGGCATACAATTCGCGTATCGCTTTACGAATACTCCATAGCTGCGGATAGTCAGGATGAGATTCAAAACGGCGTTCATAAGTGAACGATAACATCTTATCATTCACCCGACTAGGATTCCCTATACGTAATACACTCACTCCTCTGTCGACTAGTTTTTCACTTATCCAGTCGACGGCCATATTACTCTGTGCACAAACCAATACCTGATTTTCCCGATGAAGAGTTTCGTATACAGCCTCTACCAGAGTAGTAGTTTTTCCCGTTCCGGGAGGCCCATGTACGATTGCTACATCCTTAGCATGAAGTACTTTATTCACAGCTTCCTCCTGCGTAGCATTTAACCAAGGAAAGCGCAAAGGATGAAACGAAAAAGTAGAAGCAGGTTGAGTTCCATGAAAGATATCACGCAACTCTGCCAAACGATTATTTTTTGCTCCGATAACTTGCTTTAAAGCCTCGAACATCAGGCGATAACTTGTTTCATCAAAATAAAGTTGTACACCTACGACTTCTTTACTTTGCAAGGCAAGCAAAGCATCAACGGAAGGAAGAATCACAACCATCCGATCTTCATCCACGTAGTTTACTGTTGCGACAAAGTTCAGATAATTCAATTTACCCGAAACATCTTGCGTAAAGAAACATACCGGACGTCCATATTCAAACTGATGCTCGATATCCTTGTCTTCACGCCGCTCAACTTCTATCACCAGCTGATTTAAGGCGTTATAATAATTTCGTCCCAGATTTAACGGATACCAGCACATACCGCGCTTGATTTTCCGTCCAATGCCCATCAGCTCTGTTTGCTGCTTGAACTGTTCCTTCTCGTATTCATACTCTATCTGCAACAATTCATATTGATGTTGCAAATAAAGTACAGGAGATTTTATACACGGATCTTCTCTCATAGGCTAAACATTTATTCCTTCTCACCTTCAGCCAGCATCTGTGCCCGCGACTTACTCTGGGTTACAACATAAACACCTACAAAAATCAATACCGCTGCCAATGCTTTGGTCCAGCCAAAGACTCCCATTCCTAAAAAGACTGATACTGTAGTTCCGACAATGGGCTGTATATAGTTATACATACTTACGACGGTAGGGCGAAGTGTCTTCTGACCTACGAGCATCAAAATATAGGCAAAGAATGTTCCGAATAAGACAACATAACCAACTTCCATCATACCGTAGCAGAGAAAGACATAGTCGTCATTGCTGAAAAATCACGGTAGGAAAAAGGAATGAAACAGATAGCCGCATAAGTAAACATCCATTTCATCAGTGTAAACACATTGTAGCGCGAAATAAGTTTCTTAAATATAGTCAGATAACAGGCAAAACTTACCTGAGCCGTTATGCACAATGCATCTCCCAAAATGCTGCCTCCTCCATCTACCGATCCGCCCTGATTGCTTAAAATCAGCATAAGCGCACCGATTGAGCCTAGAAATATACCAATAACCTTCTTGGGTGTAACAGGTTCTTTCAAAAAAAGTGCAGCCAATATCATAGTTACTATCGGCATGGTAGTAGTTACAATAGAAGCATCTATAGGAGATGTAAGCGACAAACCAAATGTAAAACATCCCTGATTGCACACAATACCCAACAGTCCGGCAAAGAAAAGTAACATCAAATCATGCGAACTAACTTTCTCCTTTGGAGCAAACAATGACGCAATCCAAAAACAAACCGCACCACCTATCATACGCATTGTAGCCAACGACAATCCGGTTATACCAGCTTCCATGGCCGCCTTTCCCATTGGCGACATCAATCCCCACATACTTGCCGCACCCAGCAAAGCAAGATGTGCTCTTATAACTTTTACATTCATGTTTTCTATCATATTTTTTACGATGCAAAGGTAAGAGTTATCCGAAAAAAGAGAGCTGTAAACATTGATTTATTCCAAGATTATCCGTATTTTTGTTTAAAGCGTATAAACAAATACAACCATGAAGAAGCAAGCCGACTACATTAAACGTATCGAAATTAAAGGTCTATGGGGAAGAAAGAATATCTCATGGGACTTACGTGCTGATGTCAACATTTTAAGCGGAGTAAATGGTATTGGTAAAAGTACAATTTTGAACAATTCCGTACGATATCTTAACGAACTGGAAGGGCATGCATTGACTAATGGCGTACAGCCGGGAGTTTCCTTCGTATTCTCTCCTGAAGATGCTAATTTCATCCGATTTGACGTAATCCGTAGTTTCGACCGTCCGCTAATCAATTCCGGACTGCTTGAAAAGATAGGAAACTCAAATGTAAAAACAGAACTCGACTGGCAATTATATCTGCTTCAGCGTCGCTATCTGGATTATCAGGTAAATATCGGAAACAGAATTATCGAACTGCTTACAAGCGGAGTTATAGAAGATCAGGCTCGTGCTGCTGAAGTTTCACGTCCCAAAACAAAATTCCAGGACTTAATGGATGATCTTTTCAGCGAAACCGGAAAAAAAATAAACCGCAGAAGCAACGAAATCTTATTCGAGCAAGATGGTGATATATTAACTCCTTACCAGCTGTCATCAGGAGAAAAACAAATGCTTGTCATTTTGCTTACCGTACTGGTACAAGACAATCAGCCATTCGCACTATTTATGGATGAGCCCGAAATATCTCTTCATGTAGAATGGCAACAACGGTTGATTTCACTCATCCGAAGTTTAAACCCTAATGTACAGATCATACTTACCACCCACTCTCCTGCCTTAATTATGAACGGATGGATAGATGCAGTGACAGAAGTAAGTGATATAACTACTCATTAAACAATTACGGCTATGGGAAAAAAGACTTACAGAAAACCTTTCTTCACTCTATATTGGAGCAGCAACAGTCTGAAGCCAAAACAAGCAAAAAGAAAAATCGTTGCATATGTAGAAAGTTACGATGACATATCTTTTTGGCGTTCCCTTCTGGCCGAATATGAGAATGACAAACGTTACTTTGAAGTCATGTTCCATCCGAAGTTCACTTGCCAAGGGAAAGAAATCAGTTTTGATGAACGAACTGGGAAGTCGTCTGGGAGAAAATATGATAGCCTGTGTTGACAGTGATTACGATTATCTTCTTCAAGGAAGGACTCAAACGTCACGGTACATCATCAACAGCCCCTACGTATTACAGACGTATGCCTATGCCATAGAAAATTACCACTGCTATGCCGAAGGTTACACGAAGCGTGTGTTACAGCTACGCTAAACGACCATAAACTGATTGACTTTCCTGCCTTCATGAAACTCTATTCAGAAATAGCCTATCCGCTTTTCATCTGGTCTGTATGGTTTTACCGCCAACATAATTTATCAGAATTTTCCTTACTGGATTTCTGCTCTTTCGTAAAGTTAGACCAAGTCAGTACACGCCATCCTGAAAAAAGTCTGGAAATCATGTCCAAAAAAGTCAACCGTAAACTTCATGAGTTAGAAAGACGACATGTAGAAGCCCTGGAAGAGATTGAAGATATGAAAAAAGAGTTCCGTACATTGGGAGTGTACCCGGACAATACTTACATGTTCATTCAAGGGCATCACATTATGGACAATGTCATACTGCGTCTGCTGATTCCGGTATGCACAGTACTCCGTCGCGAACGTGAACAACAAATACACGATTTAGCTTTACACGACATTCAGTTACATAATGAGCTCACAGCCTATCAGCGTAGTCAGGTTGATATAGAAGTGGTTATCCGTAAAAATCCTCATTACCAGTCATCACTCTTTATCAGATGATCCGGCGAGATATAGAAGCATTTCTGAAAATAGCCAAATAAATATCTGAGAGTGTGCCCCGAAAGACATCACGACACACTCTCAGAAAAAATTATATCTCATACCCTAACCTGATTAGTCCGACCCAATTACATTCACGAGTATTGGCTATCAGATGGAAGGCAGGCTGTACATATCCACTTTTCCCAAACAAGAACTTACAAGTCAACTCACTTGCCCATTCATGTTCAGTTGTAAAATCTGCATAATCAGCAAACACACCTCCTTCTATTTTCTTATAACGCATTACAAGTCCACTACCTACATAACTACGGCATCCTTGTTTCTCTGTCGGATTTATGGAATATTGAAACAAAGCATACAGACCAGAAGAAAGTTTTTGTTCCGCATATCCCCAAAGTACTGTATTCAACTTTTTCTTTTCTTCCGTTTCACTATTTCCACTTTCATCACCAGCAGACATCCCGCTATGTAAAGCAATGCCCATATAATAACCGCTATCATTGTTTTGATAATTTAATGATGTAATACTCAATATTCCATCCGTTTTCGGACAAAAACGAAAAACATTTTCCTTTCCGACAAACATGTTATAGCCGGTTCCATTATAAATGGAAGTTTCCATATGCCAGTTTCCCAGCTTCAACTTATAATCCATACCTACTGAAGCCACCGGATAATTTGCAATCGGATAATTAGCCGACAAAGTAGGGAATATACCGCATGAGCTATTGGTAAACAAAGATGTACACGGTGAATTAAAATAATCTTCATTCAGATTCCGTATTCCAACAAAAAGAGAAGAAGCCCCTACATGCCAGTTTATCCCTAATATGGCTAAAGCCAGAGGCAAGTTTTCCTCTTCAATATTCGAATATACTTGCAAATCATCAACCAGCTTCTTATCACTCGTTCGTGCCACACTGATAGAAGCAACCTCAATGTTAACCGAATTACCTAAGGATTGCAGGAAATCAGTACGGAGTAAATTCACCCATTTTGCTCCTTTACGAAAATCAGTTTGAAATTCAGTAGTGTAGGTCAGATTAAAATCCTGAGCCGCAAGGTAATGGTTTGTAAATGTAACCATTACCATAGCAGCACACAAAACAAATCTCTTCACAATCATTTATCACAACCATTTTACAAATCGCTTGATATACCAGTTTTTTATCATTTGAGTCAGTACACAGTATGAAAGCAGAATACCGACAAGCAGGGGAAATAGCTTAATGGCAAAGGTTCAAGTCCGATTGAAGTTCCGAAAGGAGAGAAAGGAATGATAATTCCAATAACCATTATCAGCACAGTCAGTCCGGTAACCTGCCACGAAGCACAACTTTGTATAAATGGTATTTTCTGCGTACGAATCATATGAACAATCAATGTCTGCTCATGTGCACAATTTAAGCAAAAGCAACTGAAAGTGAAGATGAGAGAAATGAACTGCAAGTGGTTGAGAATGAGCAATATTTCATAATTCTGCCAATTGTCTGCAAAGCAAAGCCGAGCAGGATATTGAGTTATTTCAGTTACCAAACCGTTAGCGGTCAGTTACCGAAACCAACACTGCTAACGAGGTGAAAAGCAAATAGTTTGTCACCAGTGTTTGTTGCACTGTTCTGCACAACTTTCAATGACGGAGAATGCTTACTGATTGATTATTTTTGCAAACTAAAAAAGTAAGCAGATGAAAGTTGAAAAATTCAAGGTGCTGCTCTACCTCAAAAAGAGCGGATTGGACAAGAACGGTAAAGCTCCCATCATGGGACGCATCACCCTCAACCGAACAATGGCGCAGTTCGGTTGCAAGTTGTCATGTACGCCAAAGTTATGGAATCCACGTGAGAGCAGACTTGACGGCAAGAGCAAGGAGGCTGTGGAGTGAACGCCAAGATTGACAAGCTTGTTGCTGGCAATAAACTCAGCCTACGAGTCACTTGTGGAGCGCAAGACGGATTTTGACGCAAAGGCGATAAAGGATCAGTTTCAATGCAGTGCAGACACTCAGATGACCTTGTTGAAGCAGCTTGACGCCATCATTGCGGATATTGAGTCAAGAATCGGCATCGACTACAAGAAAGGCACGCTGCCAAACTACCAGTACACCCGCCTGACATTGGGATTGTTCGTCAAGAAGCGTTATGGAACTGACGATGTGGCATTCGGTGAGCTTGACGAGCAGTTTATCCGTGAGTACATGGACTTTTGCTTGGACGAGAGAGGTCTTGCACTTGATACAGTCCGCCACTATCTCGCCATCTTGAAGAAGACCTGCCGAATAGCTTTCAAGGCAGGACACTCCGAGCGTTATCATTTCATGCACTTCAAGTTACCTCAAAAGAAAGAGAA
>ENA-OQAN01000724-OQAN01000724.1-human-gut-metagenome-genome-assembly--contig:-NODE-724-length-16436-cov-8.225397_pt1 | contig 16436 bp, 13 predicted proteins | sample MGYA00242735_ERZ504527 | MGnify/ENA primary metagenome ERZ504527 (study PRJEB26092, sample SAMD00036230) | human gut metagenome | host: Homo sapiens | study: EMG produced TPA metagenomics assembly of... | reverse complement strand
ATCGTCGTATTTTGCATGCGATGAATCAATTGGGAATTACTTCAGGTGTTGCACATAAGAAGAGTGCACGTATTGTTGGTGAAGTTATTGGTAAGTATCACCTCATGGGGATATAGCTGTATATGATGCGATGGTTCGTATGGCCCAGGATTTCTCGTATCGATATCCATTAGTGGATGGTCATGGAAACTTTGGTTCTCTAGATGGAGATGGAGCTGCGGCAATGCGTTATACGGAAGCTCGTATGTCAAAAATCTCTATGGAGATGCTGCGTGACATTCAAAAGGATACGGTCGATTTTATTCCAAACTATGATGGTGAAGAAAGCGAGCCAGTTGTGCTTCCAAGTCGTATTCCAAACTTGTTGATCAATGGTGCTGTGGGTATTGCGGTTGGTATGGCAACAAATATTCCACCTCATAATTTATCAGAAACGATTCAAGCTATTTTTGCGGTAATGGATGATCCGGATATTACAGTTCCTCAATTGATGGAAGTCATTAAAGGACCGGACTTCCCTACTGGAGGAATCATTTTGGGTCGTAAAGGTATTCGTCAAGCATTTGAAACAGGACGTGGATCCATTATGATTCGTTCTAAGTATCGTGTTGAAGAATTATCAAATGGAAAGAAACAGATTATTTTCTATGAAATTCCTTATCAGGTCAATAAGGCAAACTTAATTACTAAAATGGCTTCTTTAATTCGTGATAAAGCCATTCAGGGTGTTACTTATTTAAACGATGAAAGTAACCGTGAAGGTATTCGTATTGTAATGGAGCTAAAGAAGGATGCGCAGGAAGAAGTAATTTTAAATCAGTTGTTTAGATTAACACCACTTCAAACTTCATTTGGTATCAATATGTTGGCACTTGAAAATGGTCGTCCTAAACAATTGCCTTTAAAAGATATTATTCATGATTATATTGATCATCAGGTTGATGTAGTTGTAAGAAAAACACAGTTTGATTTAAAGAAGGCACAGGATCGTGCACATATCTTAGAAGGTTTACGAATTGCGATGGATCATATCGATGAAGTTATTCATATGATTCGTAGTTCAAAAAAAGATGAGGCTGGTTTATCTCAAGATTTATGTGATGCGTTTGGATTGAGTATGATTCAGGCAAAAGCAATCTTGGCTATGCAGTTAAGAAGATTATCTGGATTAGAAAGAGATAAGATTGAAAATGAATATCAACAATTATTATTGACGATTGAAGATTTGAAGGATATCTTGGCAAATCATGATCGTGTTCTTCAAATCATTCGTGATGATTTAACTGAAATTGATCAGAAATATGGTGATGAAAGAAGAACTGAAATTAGTGATGCTTCTGTTGATATGGAAGATGAAGACTTAATTCCAGTGGAAGATGTAATTATCACATTAACTGAGTCTGGATATATTAAGCGTCAGCTTGTAGATACATATCGTGCTCAAAATCGTGGTGGTCGTGGAATCAAATCATTGACATTAAATGAAGAGGATTCTATCGATACTATGATTTCGATGTCAACACATGATTTCTTGTTGTTGTTTACAGATAAGGGTCGTGTATATCGATTAAAAGGATACAATGTTCCAAGTGGATCTAGAACATCTAAAGGAATTCCAATTGTGAATTTAATGACTTTGGAAAAAGGTGAAAAAGTAAATGTTCTTGTAGCTGTTCCTAAGGATGATGAAAGTGAAACATTATTATTTGTTACAAAGAATGGTATTGTGAAACGTACATCTGTATCTGAATTTGAAAATATCAATCGTAATGGTAAGATTGCGATTAGTTTAAAACCAGATGATGAGTTACGCTTTGTGAAATTAACTACGGGACAAGACGAAGTAATTATTTCTGGATCAAATGGTAAAGCTGTTCGATTCAATGAAGATCAAGTTCGTATCATGGGACGTAGTGCAAGTGGTGTATTAGGATTCAATTGTGATGGCAGTGAAGTTGTAGGTGCTGCACTCTCAAGTGAAGGTGATACAGTTCTTGTAGTTTCTGAAAATGGGTATGGTAAACGTAGTAAGTTCGTAGATTATCGTTTGACTTCTCGTGGTAAAAAAGGTGTTAGCACAATTAATATCACAGAAAAGACTGGTAAGCTAATGTGTATGCGTGCGGTTACTGGTAAAGAAGATGCGATGATTGTTGCGAGTGATGGAATCATGATCCGTGTAGCTTTAGAGAATGTAGGAATCTACGGAAGAAATACACAAGGTGTAAGATTGATCAACTTAAATGGAGATGCGAAAGTAACGCGTATGACATTGGTAGATCATGAAGAGCCTGAAGCAGAATCAGAAGGAAACACAGAAGAATAAAGCATGTAAGGAGTAGAATTATGATTTTACTCCTTTTTCATATGATAAATCAGATAGAAATAACCCAAAAATATTATATAAACGACACGTTGATTGCCAATTTGATAGAATGTATATAAATTATTATAGAAAGAAGTGATATATGTGAACGCAAAAGATATGGGAATGTTTATCTGTAAGTTAAGAAAAGAAAACAATATGACGCAAATGGAATTAGCTCAACAGCTACATGTCACAGATAAAGCTGTTAGCCGATGGGAACGTGGAATAGGATATCCAGACATTCAATTGTTACCTGCCCTATCTGAATCTTTGCATGTTTCTGTGGCTGAATTGATATCATGTAAAAAGAGTTTGAATTATTCGAATGAAGAAGTCACAAATATTATTCACAATTTAGATGTATACAAAATGGAAAGTTTTAGACAAGATAGAAAAGCAGATAAAATTTCCTTAGTATGTATGATCTTTGTTGCGGCATGTGTTTTTATTTCTGGTCATGGAAGCATTATAGGATCTTTATGTATTGGCGCTATTTTTGCAATGGCAGTAATTGGCTTATATTATTTGTATTATGATAATTCAACAAAACGAATTTATGCCTTCTTTTCTCTATTAGGGTTACTTTTGTTTATTCAGTTTTTAGTATTCATGGGAATGGATTATAGATGGATTTCTTATATTTTAATGCTATATATAATTGTGATATTGAATATGATTTGTAGATAAGTAGAATCATATGATAAATCCGATTTAATGAGGCTATTTCACAGAATAAGCGGTTGACTTTAGCTTTGTTTTAATGGTATAAATGTGTTGAAAACAAAGATAAGGATAAGTAGATTATTTCATATATTAATTAGAGACAGTATGGCTGGTGAAAATACTGATATGAATAATTGAATAGCACCTTAGAGTGATCGAATGAAATTAGTAGTTTGATCCGGTACATACCGTTATCATGTTAAGAGATCATATATGTATATATATGGTAAAAAGGGTGGCAACGCGAGACATCGTCCCTTTATGGGTCCGAGTGTCTCTTTTTTTATGCAGAGGAGGATATCATGTTAGATATGAAATTTGTCCGTGAAAATCCGGACATTGTCAAAGAGAACATTAAGAAAAAGTTCCAAGACTACAAATTGCCTTTAGTAAATGAAGTGTTAATGGAGGATAAAGAGCTTCGCCAAACACAACAACATGCGGATGATTTACGTGCTAATCGTAAAAAGATTTCTAAAGAAATCGGTAAGTTGATGGGCCAAGGTAAAAAAGAAGAAGCTGAAGAAATTAAGCAACAAATGGCTGAGATTGCTCACGAGCTAACAGCTTTGGAAGAAAAAGAAATTAAATTAAGAGAGTCTGTTACTGAAAAAATGATGCAGATCCCAAACATCATTGATGATAGTGTTCCTATTGGAAAAGATGATAGTGAAAACGTTGAATTAGAAAAATTTGGAGAACCTTTTGTTCCTGATTTTGAAATTCCTTATCACACTGAAATCATGGAACGTTTAAGCGGAATTGATTTAGATGCAGCACGTCGTGTAGCTGGAAATGGATTCTACTATTTAATGGGAGATATTGCTCGTCTACATTCAGCAATCTTAAATTACGCTCGTGATTTCATGATTGATAAAAAAGGATTTACTTATGTAATTCCACCATATATGATTCGTAGTTCAGTAGTTGATGGAGTAATGTCATTTGCGGAAATGGAAGGTATGATGTATAAAATCGAAGGTGAAGATTTGTATTTAATTGGTACAAGTGAACACTCTATGATTGGCAAATTCAAGGATACAATTCTTGAAGAAAAAGATCTTCCATATACTTACACTTCATATTCACCTTGTTTCCGTAAAGAAAAAGGGGCTCACGGTATTGAAGAACGTGGTGTGTATCGTATTCACCAATTTGAAAAACAAGAAATGATCGTTGTTTGTAAGCCAGAAGAAAGTATGGAATGGTTTAAAAAATTATATATGAATACTGTAGAATTCTTCAGAACATTAGATATTCCAGTACGTACATTGGAATGCTGTTCAGGTGATTTGGCAGATTTAAAATGTAAATCAGTGGATGTTGAAGCGTGGTCTCCACGTCAAAAGAAATACTTCGAAGTTGGAAGTTGCTCTAACTTAACAGATGCTCAGGCACGTCGTTTAAAGATTCGTGTTAAGGGTGAAAATGGAGAAAAGTACTTTGCGCATACATTAAACAACACTTGTGTTGCTCCACCTAGAATGTTGATTGCATTCTTAGAAAACAATTTACAGGCAGATGGATCAATCTTGATTCCAGAAGTATTACAACCTTACATGGGTGGTAAAAAGAAAATTGGTTAATCTTAAAAGCTGTCTTTGACAGCTTTTTTCTATTGCGAATTGAAAATGGATTTGATATAATAACTTGGCTACTACAATGATGTCTTATGAATCAGGTCAGGTCGGGAACGAAGCAGCCTTAAGTAAGCTCCATCATGTGTAGTAGTTTTTTATTTTTTGAGGATATGAGTATGGATGATGTGAAATGGATGAAGGAAGCTATCAAGCAGGCTAAAAAAGCAGAAAGCTATGATGAGGTTCCAATTGGATGTGTCATTGTGAAAGATGATAAAGTGATTGCTCGTGGATATAATAAGCGTGAGACTTTACAACAAAGCATTGCACACGCAGAAATTATGGCAATTCAAAAAGCATGTAAAAAATTAAATACATGGAGATTAGAGGACTGTATATTATATGTAACTTTAGAACCATGTCCTATGTGTGCAGGTGCGATTATACAATCTAGAATTAAAGAAGTTGTATATGGAGCATCCGATCCTAAAGGAGGCTGTGTGGTACATGTACAAATTTGTTTGAAGTGTCTGAATTTAATCATCATCCTGAATATAGAAAAGGAATTCTTGAATCTGAATGTTCAGATTTATTAAAACATTTTTTTAAGAAGAAAAGAGATATGAAAAAGAAGCAGAAATCATAAATTTGAAAGATTTCTGCTTTTCATATATATTGTACTTCCCTATTTCGATCAAATAAAATAAGTAAAACTATGATAAAATAAGATACAGATAAACATATAGAAAGGATTTTACGAATGGCATATCAAGCGTTATATAGAAAATATAGACCAACGAATTTTGATGAAGTTGTTGGACAAACACATATAATTCAGACATTGAAAAATGCGATTGTTCAAAATCGTATTGCTCATGCTTATTTATTCTGTGGTCCTAGAGGAACAGGAAAAACTTCAATCGCAAAAATATTTGCGAAAACATTAAATTGTACGAATAGTCAAGATGCTCCTTGTGGAGTTTGTGAGAACTGTAAAATGGCAGCGAATGGAAGTCATCCAGATATTATTGAAATTGATGCCGCCAGCAACAATGGTGTTGATGAAGTAAGAAATCTGATTGATAAAGTGAAGTATGCTCCAATGCAGGGAAAATATAAAATTTATATTATTGATGAAGTTCATATGATGACATCTGGAGCATTCAATGCATTGTTAAAAACAATCGAGGAACCTCCTGCTCATGTAATTTTTATTTTTGCGACTACAGAACCTAATAAAGTTTTACCAACTATTATTTCTCGTTGCCAAAGATTTGACTTTAATAAAGTGAGTATGCATGACATTAAATATAGATCATCTGTTGTTTGTAAAAACGAAGGAATTGAAATTGATGAGAATGGATTAACGTTAATTGCTCAATTAGCTGATGGAGGAATGCGAGATGCGTTATCCATATTGGATCAATGTGTTGCATACTGTTCATCTCATATTGATGTGAATGATATTCGTAAAATTTATGGTGTCGTAACATCTGAAGATATCGGAAAATTATTTTATTCAGTATATAAAAAAGATGTAGATAGTTTTGTCAAAGATATTCAGAAATATTCAGATATGGGAATGGATATTAAACGATTGACAGCAGACTTTATTCATATGTTGAAGGATAGCCTGATTTTAGATTATTCTGAAAATTCAACTCTAGTTTCGGATATGAATAAAGATATGATTAGGAAATATTTCAAATTAGCACCTATTAATTTCAGAATTAAGTGTATGGAAGAATTAATGGATACATATAATAAATATACATATGCATCTAACGCACTAGATTACTTAGAAGCCTCTTTATTAAAGATTTCAAGTTATTCATATGAATCGAAAACACATATTATTGATTCAGATCATAATGATTTTAAAGAGGCAGAGGAAGAAGAAAACTATGAAACATCATATGACGATACTTCTGATGACTCAGATATAATTGAGAAAAACACTCAAAAAGATGATAATAATGGGGTTTTAGAAAAATCTGAAATTTCTGATGTTTCACGTGAAACATTAAAACAGTCAGAAAATACAAATAATAAAATCATATTAAACGATGAATTTATCATTCAATTGTTAGTTGGAGCTACAAAGATGGAAAGAAGTATTGATACGAATAAGTTCAATAATATAGGACAATTCATATCAAGTTTAGAATTTGGAAAATATGCGGCTACATTGAGAAACAGTAGTATTATGGCTAGTGGATCTAATTATATTGTCGTATGTGTATCTAGTGAAATCTTTGCAAAACAAATAAATGAATTTGAACTGAATTATGGATATGAAGATTTTATGGAAGTGTTATTAGGAAAAGCTAAGAAAGTATTCGCATTAGATAAGACACAACAATCTCGCGTATTGGATGAGTTTAAAGAAAGAATGATTAGTGGTAATCTTCCAGAACCATATCAAGTTCGTTTAAAAAGAAAAGACGCAGAATCTGAAAATAATATGAGCATTGAAGATCATATGAAAAGTTTGTTTCCTAATATAGAAATAAAAGAAGATTAGAAGGTGAAGCATGTATCCAAAAACATTTGATGATTTAATATATGAATTTCAGAAATTACCAGGAGTAGGTGCTAAAACGGCAGAGAGATATGCATTTACTGTATTAGGTTGGTCTGATGAAGAAATATCTGAATTGGCAGAAACGCTAGTAAATTTAAAAAAGAAAGTAAAGAAGTGTACGCGATGTGGTAATTTAACAGAAGATGAGCTTTGTGAGTTTTGTAAGAACTCTAATAGGAATCAGAATATCATATGCGTGGTACAAAATCCGAAAGATATATCAGTAATAGAGTCTATGCAGCAATATAATGGTGTATATCATGTGCTAGATGGATTGATCAATACTCAAAAAGGAGTATTACCTGATCAATTGAATATAATGACTCTTTTAAATAGAGTGAATGAAAGAACAGAAGAGGTTATATTGGCTCTAGATCCAACAGTAGAAGGAGAAACAACTGCTTTATATATATCTAAATTATTAGAAGGGAAGTGTAGGGTAAGCAGACTTGCCCATGGTATCCCTGTAGGTAGTCATTTGGACTATACAGACGCTATGACGTTGTTAAAAGCGTTTGAAGGACGTAAAAGTTCGTAAATATGTTTAATCGTATGAATTATATATGATATTTCATACGATTTTTTATATTTATAGGAAAATAAGTGCAAAAATCATATAGAATTAATTATTCATATGAACAAAATAGTATACTATATAGTAAAATCATATAACACAGCATAAAAGTGCTTTAAATAAAGATTATTCATATAATTATCACATGAAGAGAAAGAAACTTCAAAAATAGACTTCTGAGTGTTCATATGAAATGATTATGATTTTTCATATCGATTTTTTATAAAAATACATTCATGTGAAAATAAGAAAAATAAAAAATAAAGAATATGAATTCGAATATGAATTAAAAATATGTATAAAACCGTTCATATGAATATTAAATGCTATGTATATTGATCATATGAAATAATTTATTGAATATTTTAAATCATATGAATTACAAATTTTGAATATGAATGGAATAATTAAATTCATGTGATATAGATATGAAAATATAAAATATGAAATAGAATACGATTTCAATAAATAAGCATATATGAAGGTTCATGTGAGAAATATATGAAAAATTGAATAGCATATTAAAAAGTAATAAATAATATAGGAAATTCATATATAGGTATAGCATTCTTGATAAAACTATGATAGACTTATCGTGACTCGTTAGATTATTATTATGAATTTCATAGGAAGGGGACGTGAATATGCCTGAAGAAGCATCAGCAATTGATGTATATTATGATATGGATATTGCGCAGATATGCCAACATTTCAATAAATCAAGAAATACAGTAGATAAAGCTATTGCAAAATTGGTAAAAGATAATCCGGATAAAGATTGGAAATACAAAAATCCAGCCACTCGTCGTATTACAATTAAGGCTGAAGGTGTTGAAAGATTATCTACTTATTTTAGAAAAGAAAAACATGAATTATCTACAGTTGAAATGGAACTTCGATTTGAAAATGAAAAGCTTAAAGCCATTATAGAAGAAAAAGAGAAGGCACAAGCCAGATTGAACAATTATATCAAGAAAAGCTTAAATTAGAAATCGAAAAGAGTAAACAAACTTTCCTATTAGAAACACAAACAAAAGATGAGAAAATTTCTGAATTAGAATCTGAAAATCAGAAATTAAAAGAAGTAGAAGAACTTTATAATAAGAATAAAGAAGAAGTGGAAAATTATAAGAAAAAGAAGAAGAATATAATTCTAAATCCTTCTTCTATCGTTTAACACACAAATTTTAATCATTTAATGCTCTAGCGATTTTGCCAGGGCAATTTTTTACCCATTTTAAACCATATTTTTCTAATATAGAATTAAAAAAATGGATTCCATCATGATCGGATGTGTATTCATACTCAATTTCATAATCTGTATGATTTTTATAATATGTCTTATCTAAACATAATTCTCCGTTTTCAAATGCATATACATTTCTTAATGTAGTAAAACTAGCTGTCGGATGTAAATTTTTAGGAATTTGATATTGGTTGAACCAATTTAATATTTCTGGGTCTTCAATCTCATTAATATTTTCTGCAGATATTTCCTTTTCGAATTCATAGTGTGTGTATTCATCTTTTCTGATTTTTAATGTGAATATTTTTTTATCTTGAATTGTTCGAATCCGGACTGCACCACGTTGTTTTTTTACATCCTGATTCTCTGTATCAAAATATGTATTTGTCTGTGTTATTGGATTATGAAAATCATATGAATGGAGTAATTCATTATAAACTTTTTCATTAATCAATAATTTCAATTCTCTTTCAATATTATCGTACATTCATATCACCCATAAATATGTTACAATAGATTTAACAAAAGAGGAAGTGATTTGATGCGTTTTAGTATAGTAGACAGAGGAGACGATAACTCAAAAAGAGTTGCAGAAACTCTAAAGAAAAAATGTATAGATATCGGATGGGAATATGATGATGAAAAATCTGAAATTATTTTTTCTGTTGGAGGAGATGGTACTCTATTAAGAGCAATTCACACTTATATAGATAGATTGGATGAAATTCAATTCGTTGCGATACATACAGGTAATTTAGGCTTTTTTACCGATTATACACAAGATGAAGTGGATCATTTGGTTTATGATTTAAAACATAATCAACCAAAAATAGAAGAGTTTAATTTACTACAAATGGACCTTCCTCAAGTCAATGAAACATTATACGCATTAAATGAAGTTCGTATTGAGAGTTTAGCTAAAACATTAGTACTTGATATTTCGATAGATGATGAATTTTTTGAAAGTAGTCAAGGCTCAGGTATTTGTGTGAGTACACAATCTGGTTCTACTGCTGTGAATAGAGCACTTAAAGGAGCAGTTGTGGATCCAGGTTTAAAGGTTTTACAGCTTTGTGAAATCATGCCTATCTCACATAAGAACCATCATTCTTTAAAAAATCCATACATTATGAATGATACGCGAAAAATAGGAGTTAGAGGGGATACGCTTGCCTATGCACATGTATGTTATGATCACTTAGAAAGAGATTTAGAATCAATTTCTGAAATAATTATTCATTCGAGCACAAAAAAAGTACGATTCGCTAGATACCGTACTTATTCATATTTGACTCGACTTAAGAATTTATATTAATTAACTTACGTCTTTTTGAACGATTCAAACGAATCGTTCTTTTTGTTGCTGGTGAAATGTTTAAAATAATTGCGAATGAAATGAAGTAAGAAAGAATACTACTACCTCCATAAGAAATCAACGGTAATGTGATACCAGTGATTGGAAGTAATCCAACAATCATCCTGTATTTTGTAGTTGTTGATATAGCAGCATTGCGATAATACCGATTACAACAAAACGATCTTTTTTATTTTTTGTTGCATAAGCTATTTTACATAAATAAATATCTAATAATAAACATAATAATAAGATAAATGTTGTTCCAATAAAGCCGAAGCATTGCCCGAAAGCAGCAAAGATAAAATCGGTATGTGCTTCTGGAATAGAGATGATATTTGCTTGTAATCCATATCCAGTTAATCCGGCACTACCTAATGACAATAACGCAGTATATAACTGATTCGAACTACCTCGAATGTTACTTTCTGGTTCTAACCAGGCATCAATCTTTGAAGTTTATATGCAGATATAAATGAGGTAAGAATATTGGGATACTCAAAATATAAGAATAAAAATGTTCCTACAACGATTATCGCAACGGCAAAAATTCCAATAATATACTCTTTACGAATACCGCTACAACATACTAAGACGAAGATATTGAATACGATGATAATACAAACACCAGTGTCTGGCTGCATCATAATTAACAATAATGGGGGAAATAATATTTTTGCGATTTCCAACAACAACATCAAGTCATCTTTATGTGTTGGATTTGGATGTGCATTTTGATGATCAACGATAATTTGTGAGACTAAAACAATTAAAACAATTTTAATAAATTCACTTGGCTGAAAACTACCAATCAAAGGCAATTGAAACCATGAAATAGCACCATTAACTTCACTGGCAAAAGGAAGTGTGATTCCCACAAAATTAAATAATAAGCGTGAGAAAAATAAATAAACAAGACATAGCATTAAAATTTTATAGGCCATATCCATATATGAATATATTTTTTTGTTTTGAAGAATTGAAAGGAAAAACATTGCGACAAATCCTACAATAAACCAAAATAACTGACGATATAAGTAGGAACTTCCGCTTCCAAATTTTATCAGGTTAAAAGAATTGTATAGTGCAAAACAACTTGTCATACCAAAAAGGATAAGAATTAGAATCAAACCAATATCAATTTGGATGGATTTGTTTTTCCATTGAATTGTTTGTTTCATTAACAAAACCTCCTTATTCAGTATTTTTAATTATAACATAATTATCTCGAATTTTTGGTATAATAGTCATGTTAGGATGATGATTTATGGCAGAAAAAAAAATATACACCAATGATGCAGCATTACTTGAAAATGAAAGAAGAAAATCCAGATTCGATTTTGTTTTATCGTTTAGGAGATTTTTATGAAATGTTTTTTGAAGACGCAAAATTGGTTTCTCAAGAATTAGATTTAGTATTAACAGGAAGAAGTGCAGGCGTTGAAGAAAAGGTACCTATGTGTGGTATTCCTTTTCATGCCGCAAATTCATATATTCAAAGATTAGTCAAAAAAGGGTATAAAGTAGCTATTTGCGAACAATTGGAAGATCCGTCTAGCGCAAAAGGATTGGTTGACCGGGGAATTATTAAAATAATTACACCTGGAACTTATATGGATGCAACAATGGATGCCAAGTCAACAAATTATATGGCATCTTGTGATGTTTCAAGTTTTGAAATTACAGTCATATATTGTGAATTAAGCACAGGGGAATTAAAGTATCAAACGCTACAAAGATCTTTGGTGGCGCTACAAAAGGCTCTTTTGGAACAAAATGTAAGTGAGCTTGTTTGTCCGATGACAATGGATAAAAAATGGATGGCTGCCCTAGAAGAAATGGATACGATGCTCATTTCAAAACATAAAAAGGCAAATATTGATCCTGAGGATCTACCTTTGTTAAATGGAATTGAATCCGAATCTTTGAAAGAAGCGTTTGCGCTTTTAATGGCGTATTTAAAAGACACACAAAAACAACGTATTGATCATTTTTTACCAATAGAATCTATGGACAAAGATAAAGTTCTTGTTATGGATTATGAAACAAAGAATCATTTGGAGTTGGTTTCAAGTCAATCTTCGAATGCCAAGGCAGAAAGTCTATGGTCTTTTATGGATAAGTGTCAAAGTGCAATGGGATCAAGAATGTTAAAACGATGGATTGAATATCCATTGATTGATGCAGAAAAGATTGCGAAAAGACAAGTGGCGGTCAAAGATTTAAAAGAAAACTTTATGTTAAGAGAAAATCTAAAAGAACATTTAGTGTATGTGTATGATATGGAAAGACTTGCGAGTCGTATGGCTTATGGGAATGCAAGTCCTAGAGATGTACTTCAACTTGTAGCAACATTAGAACACGCAAAGCCTATTTTAGATTTAGCGTCTTCGTTGAATTCATATCCAGAATTTAATGATGTGCCAGACTGCCAAGAATTATACAATGAAATAAAAAATGCGATTATAGAAAATCCACCATTAACACTAAAAGAAGGTGGAGTCTTTAATGATGGATACAATCAAGAATTGGATGAAGTTCGAAAAATAGCAAAACAAGGAAAAGACTTTATCCTGGAATTAGAAGCGAAAGAACGTGAAAGAACAGGGGTTAAATCATTAAAAGTAGGATATAACCGTGTATTTGGATATTATATTGAAGTTCGTAATGGAAATTTAGATAATATTAAAGAAGAATTTGGGTATCACCCGAAACAAACACTTGCGAATGCGACACGATTCATTACACAAGAATTAAAAGAAAAAGAAGAACAAATTCTACATGCACAAGAGACAAAGGTAAAACTAGAACAAAGTTTGTTTAATGATTTATTAATGCGAATCAAAAGAGATTTATTTGATTTGCATGCATGTGCACAAGCATTATCTACAATTGATGTCCTTGTATCTTTGGCAATTCTTGCCAGTGAAAAAGGATATGTATGTCCAGTTTTCCATCCAGGTTACAATGTTAATGTGGTAGAGGGTAAGCACCCAATTTTGGATGATCGTATGAAAAAGAAGAGATATGTTTCAAATGATTGGAAAATGTCAGAAGAAGAACATATACAATTGATTACTGGACCAAACATGGGTGGTAAATCTACATATATGCGACAAAATGCCTTACTTGTAGTTATGGCACAAATGGGAAGTTTTATTCCAGCTAAAACAGCACAACTTCCAATTTTTGATCGAATCTTTACGAGAATCGGCGCATCGGATGATATATTGACAGGAAAAAGTACATTCATGGTGGAAATGATGGAAGCCAATACAGCTTTACGTTATGCTACAAAACATTCCTTGATTTTATTTGATGAAATTGGTCGTGGAACTGCAACTTATGATGGTATGGCTCTTGCTCAAGCAATGCTTGAATATATTGATGAAGCAATCGGAGCAAAAACATTATTTTCGACGCACTATCATGAATTAACGGAATTGGCGGAAGAACATCAATCTATGCGTAATGTACATGTTGATGTTCGTGAAGAGAAAAATGAGATTGAATTTAGATATCGTGTTATTGAAGGAAAGGCTGATAAATCTTATGGTATCAATGTTGCTAAACTCGCACATTTACCAAAAGTGGTTTTAGACAGAGCTTCACAACTTTTATTGAATTTTGAAAATCAAGATAACAATCAAAATTATCAACCAAGTTTATTTGTGATGGATCAAGTTCAACCAGAAAAGTCACAACTTTTACAACAACTACAAGAATTAGATATCGACTCAATGACTCCTAGAGATGCTTTGGATTGTCTTTATGAGTTAAAAAAACTAAGTGAAAAAATTGAATCATAAACATGAAATTCATATGAATGGAGGTGCGAAGTATGGCTAAGATACATGTATTGAGTGAACATTTGACAAATATGATTGCGGCTGGTGAAGTCGTAGAAAGACCAGCTGGAATTGTAAAGGAATGCGTTGAAAACAGTATTGATGCAGGTGCTACAGTCATAGAAGTTGAAGTATACCAAGGTGGTATTGAACGAATTGTGATTACAGATGATGGCTGTGGAATGGATCATGAAGATGCACATTTAGCTTTTATGCGACATGCCACAAGTAAAATGCATTCAGAAGAAGAATTATTCAATATTCAAACTATGGGATTTAGAGGGGAAGCTTTACCAAGTATTGCTTCTGTTGCCCAAGTTGAATTGCAGACAAGCAATGGTGAAGAAGGTACTTTATTAAGATACAACTATGGAAGTTTGGATGTTGATGAAAGTTGTAATTGTCCACGAGGAACAAAATTAGATGTTTCTGGATTATTTGTTAAAACACCCGCAAGATTCAAACATTTAAAGAGTATTTCTTATGAATTTTCTGTAATTGCCGATTTAATGAATAAGATGGCATTATCCCATCCACAAATTCGTTTTCAACTATCTCATGATGGAAGAGTAGTGTTTCAAACAAGTGGCAATGGAAATATCCAAGAAATTCTATACCAAATGTATGGTAAAGAAGTAGCTCAGAATGCAATTCCATTTGAAGGAAACAATGAAGATTTTCATATTCATGGATATGCAATCCAGCCCAAAATCAATCGGGCCACAAAATATTTTATGTTTTTAACTTTAAATACAAGATTGATTCGCAGTGTCGCAATCCAAAAAGCAATTCTAGATGCATATAGTGATTATATGCCGCCGAATCGTTTTCCAATCGTTGTTTTACAAATGGATTCAGATACACAATTGGTTGACGTAAACGTACACCCTAATAAATGGGAGGTTCGTTTGTCAAAACAAGGCGAAATGCTAGATTTAATCAAGACAACAATTCAAGATGCTTTAAATGCTTCTTTAAAAACAGTAGCTGTTAGTAAACCTGAAAAGAAGAGTGTTGCATTTGAACAGCCAGAAATACAATATTCATATCCTGTTAAGCAACAGCCAAAAGAGAATAAATCGATTGAACAGAGTTTTAAAAATTATAATCCTGTAGTTATCAAAGAAAAAAAGGAGCAGATACAGATATATGAAGAAAAACCAGCTCCTGAAATAAAAATACAGGAAGAACCGATTTCATATCCAATTCCTAAGGAAGATAAGAATGATAAAGGTCCAGAATTTTTTTTGCACCTTCAAGTATTAGCTCAATTGCATGATTCCTATATCTTATGTAGTAATGAAGAAGGTTTGGTTATCGTGGATCAGCATGCTGCTCAGGAAAGATATCATTATGAGCAGTTAAACGAAAAATTATTGGTTCAATGTACAAACAAACAACCGCTTATGGTTCCTATTCAATTGGACGTCTCAAGTAATGTATTGGCTCAATATATGACTATTAATGAAAAAACAGCATTCTTTGGGATTGAATTTGAACCATTTGGAACGGATCAATTGATTCTTCGTGAAATTCCATTATGGTTTCATGATGTGGACCAAAAACAATTCTTACAAGATTTATTAGATTATTTTGTGGAAAATCAAGATGTAGATATGGCAAAACTTAGAAAACATATGATTGCGACTATGGCATGCCATAGTTCAATTCGTTTTAATCGACCATTATCTATGCAGGAAATGGAGCAAGTCATTTTAGATTTACAAAAGTGTAAACAACCATATCACTGTCCTCATGGAAGACCTACAGTTATTGTGATGAGTGATGGTGAGCTGAGAAAGGAATTTGAACGTGGATAGACAAAAAGTTTTAGCAATCGTAGGACCAACTGGAATTGGAAAAACAAGCCTTTCTGTATGGTTAGCCAAACAATTGGATGGAGAAATTATTTCTTGCGATAGTATGCAAGTATATAAAAAAATGGATATTGCACGGCCAAAGTAACACAAGAAGAAATGCAAGGCATACATCATGAATTAATTGATGTTCAAAATTATAATGAACCTTACAATGTAAAAGGTTTTTCAAGAAAAATGTCGTACAGCTATCGAAGATGTTGTAAAAAGAGGAAAGTTCCTATTTTATGCGGAGGAACAGGACTTTATTTAAAAGCAGCATTATATGACTATGAATTTCAA
>ENA-OQAN01000720-OQAN01000720.1-human-gut-metagenome-genome-assembly--contig:-NODE-720-length-16467-cov-3.892350_pt1 | contig 16467 bp, 17 predicted proteins | sample MGYA00242735_ERZ504527 | MGnify/ENA primary metagenome ERZ504527 (study PRJEB26092, sample SAMD00036230) | human gut metagenome | host: Homo sapiens | study: EMG produced TPA metagenomics assembly of... | reverse complement strand
TGTGAACACTGATACATCCGCAGTCCTCACAAACACTGATGTTTACACCAAAAACTCCTGTTTTACAGTTTCTGATGTGATAAGCCGTTTTTCTGTGATGAGCAGGAGGGTTACTCCTCTTTTCATAAGAAGGATAGAACCGTTCAAATACATCCTGTATCGTACATGATTTATCCATAATCATTCACCACCCATCTCATCAAATGGGCTTTTAATACCAAGCAGAGTTTTATTGCTTACATGCAGATAAATTTCTGTTGATTTTGGATCACGATGTCCCAAAAGAGCCTGAATGTATTTTATATCGCAGCCTGACTCAAACAGATGACTTGCAAAACTATGACGCAAACAATGTGTGGAGACATGTTTCTGAATGCCTGCTCTTTCGGCGCTTTCACGAAAAAACTGAATGACACTATCTTTTGTAAGATAATCCCCTGTCCATGAACTTGGGAACAGAATCCCCCTTGGTCTGCCACATTGAAACCAGTATTCTGTCAATATTTCGAGCGTCCGGTCTGCAAGCAAAGTATAACGATCAGAGCGACTTTTCCCATCACGGATGTGTATGGTTTTGTTCGTGCGTGAAATATCATCATAATGAAGATGTGTGACTTCTGAAACACGAAGTCCGCCTGAATACATAGTAGCAATCATAGCTTTGTGCTTCAAATTTGGCGTAGCATCAAGAATAGCTGATATTTCTGCTTTTGTAAGCACCGTTGGTAACTTTCTGTCCCTTTTCATACGAGGTATGTCATCATCATCCCAATTCTTCTTCAATATTTTTTTGTAAAAGAAGCGGATTCCTGAATGGTAGTGATTGTATGTTTCTGGTGAAATCCCGGAAAGTTTCTTTTCAGTTAGGAATATATCAACATCGTCAGTTGTTAATGCATCTATATCCTTGGCTGTGCGGTTCAAAAAATGAGCAACACTGGTACAGTATGCATGAATCGTGGAATCCTTGAGATTCCGTTTATTTGCAGCAGATCGAATCTGATTAAAAATTTCTTCGTACATAATAAAATCCTCCATGTAAAATCAGTAGTTAATGAAAAACCCTGCTTACATGGAGGTGCATTAGCATAATAAAACCGCTTGTCAGAAAAGCGGTCAAATGGTATTCTTTTCATAGGCAGTGGTGTCTTTCTGTATTGAATTGTTTTGTGTGGTAACTTTACAATATCAAATACTGGTAAGAATTGCCATTGCCTATTTTATTATTGAGAAAAAGAAAGCTGCGCCACAGCCTTGGCAAGCCATCGCGCAGCGATTTTGTTCAACTTGAATTTGTCAGTATCTCTTTTTGCATGTTTTGGGTATCGTTGCTTCATAACTCATATCAAGCAACATTTTGGTTTTGTCATCTGATACGCTGCCATCCAGTGCAACAGTAATCCAGCTATCCTTGCTCATGTGATACGCCGGGAAGAAGCCGGGTTCCTCTCGTAGTGTGCCAATCAGAATTGGGTCACATTTGAAATCGACCACTTTCAGCATTTCTTCGCCTTGCAGCCCCAGCTTGTTCTTTGGTACATCCATAATCAGAGCAAACCACTTCCGATTATTACAATGCCGGAACACCTCATAATTCGGATATTTGAGCCACGGATAATCTGTCTCAGCGTTATATGTCTCCATTATAAATGATTCTAATTCTGCGCGTTTCATAACCTCACCTCTACAACTTCTAGCTTTCTGCATGTTACTATATAGTTTTGATTACCTGTTCTTCTGCATTTTGGCCGAGGGATAATCTCTTCGTGGAAAAAATAATTGACCACGATAGGCGGATCGTTGAACGGGCGTTTGATGGAATCATCATCCGGACATACAGTAGCCCTTCCTCTTGGCAAAACTGCCGCATCTGCGCATCCAGCATTGACCAGTAGCTGCGTTCTTTTTTATTGTAAATGGTATCGTACAGCGGCAGCAGGTCTGGATGTTTTTCCGTTATATAGTCAAAAATCGTTTTCTTATAACCGCCCCGCAAGTTTAGGTTTTCCAGCCAGACCAAATTACATTGATTCTTCGCCCGGTGGATGATGGAGCAGGTCGGTGAGGCCGGGGAAAATCGGCGAGATAAAGCAGGTGGTGCGCACACCAGCATCATGGAATGCTTTCATAGCGGCCAGCCGCCGCTCAATGCTCACTGCATTGTCCATATCAGCGCGAAAATCTTCGTCCAGTGTGTTTGATCGACCAGGATACCCGCGCATTGGGGAATGTTTTAATGAGGTCAAGGTCACGCAGCACCAGGTCAGACTTGGTAGCAATACTGAGGCTACATCCGCTGCCCTGCATCTGCTCTAAAATGGCGCGGGTGCGGCAGGCGGTTTCCTCCAGCGGCTGATATGGGTCGGTCACGTAACAGAGAAACAGTTCTTTCCCTGCATACCGCTCCGGGTGTTTGATTTCCGGCCAAAATTTAACGTCTATGAACTCTCCCCAGGGCTCCGGGTGATTGGTAAAACGCTTCATAAAAGATGCGTAGCAATATTTGCAGCCGTGGCCACAGCCCACATAAGGATTGACCGAATAATAATCACTCACAGGCAAATTGGATTTTGTGAGGACGCTTTTTACTTCAACGTTTCAGATGATTGGCTCCATTGTATGTATGCTCCTTTGATTTTGCTTATTTTTCACGGGACAGTTTCATCATATCCTTCATATCGGCAAAACCGATTGTTTGATACAGCGGCCTGCCTTTGTCTGAGGTTTCAAGATATATTTTTGAAATATGCCGCTGACGAGCCTGCTCTACAAGCCACCTGACGATTCTGTTCCCTATGCCGTGTCCGCGAAACTGCGGCCGGGTATAAATGTTCATCAGGTAGGCACATTTCCCGTTTAGATTGTCCGGTGAGGGCATCTCATGATAGAGGCATATCCCGCCGCAGCCGACGATTTCCTCCCCTACGTAGGCAAAGCAGGCAATATGTCCGCCCTGCGGCAGTTCTGTTTGATAGTAGCGGCGATTTTCCGATTCCAGCTCTGTTACAGACCGCTCCGAGGGGATGGAGAATACCTCATGCAAGACTTCCATTCGCCATTGCATCAATACATTCAGGTCCTGGATCGTGGCCTGCCGGATCTGAATCTCCATTATAATGCCCCCGCTTTCATTACCACCGGCAGTTTCGACACATCCGGCTTACCGTTGACATTCAAAGGAATCTGCTTCATCTTCACAAAGAACTCTGGGATCATAAAGGAAGTCAGATTTTCAGACAGTTCTTTTTTTACTTCCGAGACTTTCAGCTTATTGTCGGAAGGCACCACATAGGCGGTCATATAGGACAGTCCATCCTCGTCTGTAAAAGCCCGGACAATAGCCTGCTGCACATCCTTGCACCGATAGAGCCGGGACTCCACCTCGGCAAGTTCCACCCGCTTGCCGTAAATCATGATCTGGTCGTCCTTGCGGTGCAGGAATGCAATGTTGCCATTCGGCAGGATATAGCCCAAATCGCCGCTGCGGTACATGGTGCTACCGTCCGGCTGCCGCTCAAAAGCGCTGTTTTCCTCGGCATGGTCGCCAATGTAGCCCAGAGATACACCGCCGCCATAAATGCAAATCTCACCCGTCTGCCCTTTGGCAACCTCGTTGCCAGACTGATCCAGAATCCTGATCTGCGCACCTAGTACAGGATGACCGATGGGATAGGTACCGTCCTCCAGCACAGTTCCACTATTACAACGGTAATAGGAGGCGCAGACCGTTGTCTCGGAGGGGCCGTAGGTGTTGTAAACCTCTGCTTTGTTCAGCAGGTGATCCACATAACGCCCCGCAACACATCGCCGCCGCTGATAAGCAGCCGCAGAGAGGACGGAATGACAGACAGGTGTTCATTTCTGCCAGCAGATACGGAAAGCCGCTGATCATAGTCACATGGTGACGTTCCACAAAAGCCATCAACGCATGGATGTCGGCCTTATCCTCGTCAGCGGGGATGGCCAGAGCGGCACCATTCAGCAGACTGGTGAACACTTCCTCCACAAAGATGTCAAAAGAACAGACGGAATATTGCAGCATGACATCACCGGGGCCGGGATGGAACTCGTTGGCAAAGGCACGGACATAATGGCAAACATTGCGTTGGTGACACAGACACCTTTGGGCCGCCCGGTGGTACCTGACGTATACAGCACATAGGCGGGGCGTTCCGGGTCTTCGATGGCGTTGCGCTTCCAGGAGGGCGTCTCCACGCCGCAGATCTCACAATCTGTATAGCGGATGGGGAAACTGCTCAGTTTGGGCGCAAAGGCGTGTTCCGTCAGCACAAAATCCACCTGTGCCTCGGTCATCATGTCATGGATGCGCCCGGTGGGAAAATCCGGCTCGGCTGGGACATATTGGCCGCCGCATTTGAGTACCGCCAGAATCGAGGCAATCATCTCGGTTCGGTGACGCATGACGATGCCGATGCTGTGTACTTCCTGCGGAAAGCTGCACGTGATCATATCTACCATGTTGGACAGCTCTCCAAAAGTCATGGCGCGGTCGTTTTCAATGATAGCCGGGGCATTTTCATGTTCTTTAACTACTTTCTGAAAAAGCGAATAAATCGTATCCATCGTTTTATCTCCTTGTCGGTTTATCTATTTAATATCCAGTGAATGCCAGCCGCTGTGCGCTTGTTGCACGCCTGATAGTGGCTGCCACTGTTCAGTACGAAGGTGGTTTCGATGCCTTTCCCGTGGCACAGTGTTTCTATCTCCTGCGTATTCTGCTGCACAACGTTCAAAATCGGATTATCGGTGGAGCTCTCCTTGTCTCCGAGAGAAAAATACAGACAGTCAGGTTTGCGCTTCATCTCATGGGAGCACACATATTCCATGATGCCCTCAAACCAGAAGGAACCTGACATACTCGCTGCGCGGGCAAACACATCCGTTTGGTAGAGAGCGTAGAGGGCGAACAGCCCAGCCAGCGAGTAACCGGCGAGGCCCCGCCAGGCGGGCGCACCGGGAAGGAGCGCTTCCGCTTCCGGCATAATTTCATCCAGAAGCAGTTTCAGGTAATCATCCGCACCCCCGGTGCAGGGCGTATCGTGTTTAGAGATCGGCCCCATATACCACGGTGTCATGTCATGATCCCATTTCAGATTACTGACCGCCACCAGACAGAAATCTGGGCAGCCGAGCGCCATCAGGTTTTTATACACACTGTTAACGGCATTGGAAAAGGTGTTGAGATAGATAACTGGGCTGCCCGGCTTTGCGCTTGGGTATATGTCCACTCTTTTTTGTTCTATGGTTAAAGAAGTCACCTTGTTGCCTCCTCTCTTGACGATTCATTGTATAAATATTGTACGGTATCCGAAAACGAAAGCAAGTACGCAGAAAGTTCGTACATAGTATCAAACTACTGACCAAGGCTATAAACAGGAGGAATCAAGATGGATCATATCATGACATATGAGGAATATCTGCGCGATGTCAAGAAGGGAATCGTCACCGATCTGGCAACAGCCCGGTCACGCCGCTGCTTCTGATGCTTCAGGGAAAGTGGAAAACACAGATTACCATGACGATTTGGTTTGTGTTGCTTTCCGCTGGAATTAAAACGTCAGCCTTCTAGATATCAAAATTTCGAGGCTCAATCACACTCTCTATTTTCTCGCTGTCTACGCTTAGCAACTACCATTACTGGCAGTCACCCAAGACTCGCTACTGGCGGTTGGTTAGACCTTACCAGACAGGCATTCCACCTGCTAGACTACTCGCCCTTGTCTGGGCGCACAATTCCGATTTGTTAAATTCATATCCGCATTATAGCATAAAAATAACGACACTGTATATCACTTTCGTAACATACAATGCCGTTACTTTTATTTTCTTCGATACACCAAACAAAACATATTCCTGTATACGATAATATCATATACAGAGTTCGACTTGTTCAGCTTTAGTGGGGAAAATGTAAAGTGAACTCCGCCTTTTGGCATAGGAATTGTTTTGTTAAATTAAATAATGAAAAAGAAAATAGTCATTTTGATAGAACATATTAACTATAAATAATCAGAATTTGAATAGTGAACTTTTTACACTGAAATATGTACGATTCTAATAATGACATGAACTTATGGGAACGTATTGCGGATACTTTGTGAACTTTATCCTGATACAATGATTATGCTGATGAAAGAAGGCATAGATAACTGAATACAAGAAAGAGACGAAAGCCTCAGTAGTTAAGAAAAAACTACTGGGGCTTTTTTTCGTGCCTGAATTTTTCAGCCAATAACTGCGGGCGTATCCCGGCAGGATAAAGGCGGAGCAGGCATGATTCTAAACAGAGGTCCGCCTTCTGAATTTGAAACGAGCAACAAGATTTCAAATTCAGGAGGAACGGATATGTATATTGAACACCCATATTTTTATGAAGGAAAGTATTACGCAAATATTGATGGAGAAATGATCGAAGTTACAAAAGAAGTTGCGTATGCGATGAACAATTTTTACAGAAGCAGCAAGGCAAAAAAAGTTGAGATCAAGAACGAACTGGGTGAGGTCGTGGATAAGATGCTGCGGGAGGTACCTTACAGCGGTCAGTCCATTGATGGAGAAGTCTTCATGATTGAGGATTTTCCAGATCTGAACTGTGATGTGGAGCACTGTGTACTGACAAAAATGGAACAGCAGGATATTCACAAAGTGATCAATCAGCTGAACTCAGAGGAACGCATGATTATTTATGGCATTTTCTTTGAAAACAAGACACAGACACAGATGGCGGAGATTATGGGGATTTCCAGACAGATGCTGTCATACAAGCTGAAATCCACTCTTAATAAGATGCGTGAAATGTATATGAATAAATTTTTTTAAAAATTTTTCAAAATCTTTTGCATCTGCCAAAGTCATTTGACTTTAGTAATTAGAGGAAGTTAAAGGACTTCCTAAAATGAACCATGATAACTGAATATTCAATAATAACTGATGTGACATTTCATACAGTGAGCACGAGGAAGATGCCGCTATAGGATTATAAGACAAAACAAAGATTTTAGTTCAGTCCGTAATGCTGCGAAAAAGCACTGACCGAAGCTAGCTGGCAGGCTGGTGATGCGATGACATATATGAGATGCGATACACTTGCAGACCCTGAGAAGTCTGTAACTGGTAAACCTATGAACTGCTGGAGCCTGGAAACGAGAGTTTCCGGGTTGTGGTCCGGAGCGTGCATCCGGGCAGGTTATTATTCCCTTCCTGCACATGCGGGAGTAACGATTCGGGGTATCGAGGATAAATAGAATCGAGCGAGCACTGTTTAATAATCAAATTGGCTATAGAGGTTATGCGGCAGAGCTTTCCTTATAGGAAAGAAACTCTGCCGTATTCCTGTGGAGCAATATAGCGCTATGGATGCTTTACAAATAAAAAATAACAGATTGGAGAGAGGACAAATGACAATCCGAAGAGGAGATATCTTATGGGCAGATCTCGGTATGTTCCCGACAACTTCGGTTCAGGTGGAGTAAGACCGGTGATCGTAGTGAGCAATAATAAAGCCAATACATACAGTTCAGTCATAACGGTAGTTCCGCTGACATCAAGAATTTATAAGAAACGGTATTTGCCAACGCATGTATTTATCAGCAAATATGATATGACGGGAATCCGAAAAGGAAGCCTGGCACTGGCTGAACAGGTTATGAGCATTTCTACGAAATGTATTATTGAGAAATGCGGAAGAGTGAACAAGTGGAGCCTAGATCGGGTACTGAAAGCAGTACGGATTCAGATGGGAATGGAAGAGAAGACTACATAACTGTTACGAATATTTATTTTCGATAATGGTAACTATAGGAAAAGGAGGCGATGTCCATGACAACAGTTGAAAGATTAGAAGAGTTGAAAACAGTTGATATCAAAGAGATTGAACGAGATAGTTTGCCCAAGTACAAGGATTTGATTTCAGAGCTGGATAGCAGGAAAAGCAATAAGATGGAAGTGCTGCTTAATCACTCTGATAACCCATATGTATATGAAGATATGGGCTATGTCGTAAAAAGTGTTTTTAATGCAGCAGCTTCCCTTTCCTATATAGACTGTACAAAACAGCTTGTAGCAAAGAAAGCTGGATTGGCATAAGGGAATAACTGGAACAACAAAATTTCATATTCACACAGAAGACGAAGTGTGCTATAATGCTAACAGGACTAAATTTGAATAGAGCACTTCTATTTAAGGGTTCTGTTTTGGCAGAATCTTTGGATAGGAGTGTTTTTTATGCAAAAAAATATCTGGATAGCAGCCAAGTACCTTCGTCTTAGTATTGAGGACGGAGATAAGGCTGAAAGTGAATCTATTGTAAATCAGTCAATTTTGATTGATAACTATATGAAATCGACATCTGATATTACTATTGTTGAGACATTTAAAGATGATGGTTTTTCAGGTACTGATTTTAAGCGTCCTGGTTTTCAGGCAATGCTCAAGGCAATCGAAAATAAGGAAATCAACTGTATCATTGTAAAAGACTTGTCTCGATTCGGTAGAGAGCATATAGATGTTGATCGGTATATTCAAAAAGTATTTCCACAACTGGGAGTACGATTTATAGCAATCAATGATAATTATGATTCTGAAACAGCAAACATTACCGATACGCATCTTGTATTACCGGTGAAATCCTTTGTTAATGACACGTATTGCAGACAGAATTCTCAAAAAGTAAGAAGCCACTTGAGTGCAAAAAGAAATATTGGAGAATATGTGGGAAATTACGTGTCATATGGATATAAAAAGTGTGATGCTGATAAAAGTCAGATAGAAATTGATCCGGTTGCTGCAAAGCATGTAAGAGATATTTTTAACTGGAAGATGGAGGGCATGAGCAATCAGCTGATTGCAGATAAACTGAATGAACTGGGAGTTCTTGCACCGGCTGATTACAAACGTGCGACCGGAGTAAACTTCAAATCGTCATTTCAGACACATCTGACATCCAGGTGGTCAGCAGTAGCAATTATCCGTATCTTAAAGAATCCAATCTACTATGGAGTGCTTCAACAGGGAAAATCCCAAAGAATTAACTATAAAGTTAAGGTGCAGAGGGCATTACCAAAGGAAGAATGGGTGATTTTTGAAAATCATCATGAAGGTATCGTTACAAAAGAAGAATATGAAACAGTTCAGATGTTGCTTGCGAAGGATACCAGGATAGCACCCGGAGAAAACAGACTTTATTTGTTTGGTGGGTTATTATCCTGTGGAGACTGTGGAAGTAATCTGATCCGGCGAACTAACAGTTATAAAGGAGAAAAGACAGTTTTTTATATCTGTTCTTCTTACAATAAAAAGAAGGATCAATGTTCCAGACATAGTATCAGAGAAGATGTGCTGATTCAGCTGGTAATGGATTCTTTGAAAATATACAGTAAGATGACGGATGCCATACGGAGTGCAATGGAGTATTTGAAAGAGAATTCTTTGGATACACAGACATTGATACAGCATGATGACCAGATACTTGAGTTACGAAACAAAGTCAATAAATATTATAAGTTGTTACATTCATTATCGGGAAATCTTGCGTCAGGAGTTATTTCTAGGGATGATTACGCTTTGCTTAGAGAACGGTATCAGACAGAAATTAAAAGTCTGGAAAGCAATATTGAAAAGCAGGAAGAGTATATGGAAAATCTCCTTGAAAATAAACTGCTGTGCGAAGAATGGGTAAACACATTTCTTGAGAAACCGTCGCTGGGAGATCTTGACAGAGATATGCTTCTTCAGTATGTGGAAAAAATAAATGTCTTTGAAGGAAAAAAAATAGAGATTGTTTACCGATTCCAAGATGAGTTGGTAACAGCTGCAAGACTGGCAGAACAGATTGGAAAAACAAAACAGGAGGTGGCTGTATAATGGCAAGAACAAGAAATCGCCAGATGAAACAAGCTGAAGCATTTGTGCAGGCATCACCGAAGAAGATCTGGAAAGCCGGTATTTATACCAGAATATCTGTAGATATCAATGGTGAGAAGAGAGAATCGCTGGAGACACAGAAACTGATCGCTCTTTCTTACGCAGAATCTCATCCGGATATTGAAGTTGTAAAGTTTTATAAGGATGACGGTATATCAGGTACGAAATTTGATCGAGATGACTTTGTGAGAATGCTTGGTGACATCAAAACAAAAGAAATAAATACGGTCATAGTAAAGGATTTATCACGATTTGGTCGAGATTTGGAAGAAGTATCAAAATATCTGGAAAAAATATTTCCATTTATGCAAGTGCGCTTTATATCAGTCAATGATAACTATGACAGTATCAGTCCAGAATGTGACAATCAGATGCTGGGAATCATGATATCGAATCTGGCAAATGATATGTATGCAAAAGATGCATCTGTAAAAATGACAAGTGCCATGAAAATTAAGATGGAGTCAGGTGAATATTGTGGTGGAGATGCTCCTTATGGGTATAAGAGAGCTAGAGATGAAAAAGGAAAATCTACTACTGTTCCCGATCCTTTAACTGCACCGTATGTAGTAGAAATATTTGAAAAACTTGCTGCAGGGCAGTCATATTTGAAAATTTCGAGAGAGTTTAATACCATGCTGCTGGCTTCGCCAAGGGTATACGCAAGAACTGGGAAGTTATTCTTGGATAGAATTGACGAAACGGATATGCATTGGCAATCATCTGTAATTAAACAGATTGCGGAAAATAGGCACTATTTGGGAAATACTTATTCACATAAAACAAGAACTTCACTTCTTACAAAAGAAAAAAATGTAATGTTGGATAAAGAAGAATGGATTGAACATGTGAATACCCATAAGGCTATAGTGAGTGCTGAATTATTTGAAAAAGTACAAAATGTAATCAAATTAAAGCAGGAGAAAGCATTGCCCAAAAAAGATTTATCGAATATGCAGACTCATGGAAAACAGGATAATAAGTATGTTGGATTGATATACTGTGGTGACTGTGGCGCTAATATGGTTCGGAGATACTATTACAGCGAAAAGAATGGTGTTTTGTATTACAATTACTATTTCATTTGTGGTAATTATGCAAAAATTTCCAAGGAAAAATATAACTGTAATCGCTGGAAAGAAGAAGTAATTGATGAACTGGTGTATCGGGCACTCATCATGCAGCTAAAAACAGTATGTGAATTAAAAACGCAACTGAAACGCTTTAATGGTGAATATTTTGAAACATTCCAAAAATATTTGAACAGGGAACAGAGTAAAATTGTTCAGCTCAATAAAAGGAACGAAGCAAGACGATTTGAATTATATGAGCAATATGTTTCGGGCGAGATTGATACGGATGCATATAATCGTATGACAGAAAGAATAACCGTGGTCGAAAAAGACCTGGTTACAAGACAGAAAGAAATTGAGAAGAGTAGAAAAATTACAGAAAAATTGTGTAAAAAGAACTTCTCGTGGCTTGCTGAATTCAGTAAAGGAAAGAATTTGGAATTCCTTACAAAAGATGTTGTCCGTTCTTATATAAAGAAAATCTCTTTATATGAAGACAAACGTATAGAGATCGAATTTAAATTTCAAGATGAAATACAGGCGTTATCAGAAATTTTAGAGGAGGGGGTGATCAGATGTCAGATGGTAAATGCATAGTAAAGTATTTAAGATTGTCGCTGGAAGATGAGGATATGCTGGATGAATCCAATAGTATTACCAATCAGAGAATTGTGATTGGGCAATACATAGCCAGTAAAAATGAGTTCAAAAATACGGAAGTGTTAGAATTCAAAGATGATGGCTATAGTGGAACGAATTTCGATCGCCCAGGATTCCAAAGTATGATGGAATTAGTAAGAGATGGAAAAGTCAGCACAATTATAGTGAAAGACCTTTCTCGATTCGGCAGGAATCATATAGAGGTTGACACATATCTGGAACAAATTTTTCCATTTATGAATGTGAGATTCATAGCAATCAATGATAATGTTGATAGTATGAAATATGAATCTGGTATGCCGGGAATAGATGTTGGTTTCAGAAATATTATTAACGAACATCATAGCATTGATACTTCCGTTAAAGTAAAAAGAACTTTGATACAGCGTCAGAAAGCTGGAAAATATATGGGAGCGAGAGCACCGTATGGATATTTGAAGCCTGATGAAGATGTGACCAGCCTCGTGATTAATCCGGAGACAGCGCCTGTTGTGAAGATGATATTTCAGAAATATCTTAATGGAATGAATATTACTCAGCTGGCACGTTACCTGAATGAGCAGAAAATTATGAGTCCAGGTCAATATAAAAGAGAAGTTCTGAAAACTGGTGTGAAGAAAACAACAGAAAAATATATCTGGTATCCAGTAACTGTAAGACTGATACTGATGACAGAAACGTATACGGGAACTACGATTGGCGGCAAGTGGAAAGTTGCTTCGGTAGGAAGTAATAAGCATTTGAAAACAAAAGAAGAAGACTGGATTGTGGTTGAGGGTACGCATGAAGCGATTGTTTCTAAAGAGGTGTTTGATGCTGTACAGGAAAAGTTGGAATTAAATTCCAGAAAGAGGAGCAAAACCCACAATAATAATTATCCGCTGAAAGGATTGGTAAAATGTGGGGGATGCGGTCAGAATCTACAGCATGTAACCAGATGCAATCCGCACTTTAAGTGCCCAAGGAAATTTAATGCGGCAAATCAAGATTGTGTAACAGACAATTTATATGATGACGAGTTCAATGAGATGATTTTCAGGGCAATAAAGCTGTTTGCAAAGATCAGTGATGATGCTGAACCGGTACTCGAATTACAGAAAGTAGAATTAAAATCAAAAGTGAATGGAGCTGCAAAAAAAGATTCGGGATGCCAAAGACAGTATTAGCAGATACAAGCACCAGAAGACTGAACTATATATGCGATATGCAATGGAAGAAATCTCAGAAGAAGAGTTCACCAGAAAAAAATGACAAGCTGGATAAACAAATTGAGAAAGAAACCTTAGCGATAGCGCAAATGGAGACAGAACAGAGTGAAGCGGCTGAACGTTTATTTGAACTTCCGCCCGATGGCAGACATGCCTGACGGACTGATCGAAGGAATAAGCAATTAACCAGAGAGATAGCAGTAACTTTTATTCGTGGTATCAAGGTATATAATGATAAGCGAATAGAAATTGAATGGAATTTTGCTGATGAGCTGGTGAAGTATGTAGAGCAGGTGCAGAAAATCTGCAGTTGAAGTGATGATGGACAAATTACAAAATTTTGTGTCATTAGCTTGACACAAGGGGGACGTCACGCTGACAATACGGTGGATTTACAGGAATTCATGATCATGCCGACGGGAGCGGAAAATATGGAGCAGGCGATCCGAATGTGTGCGGAAGTATACCAGTTTCTCAGAATTATCCTGAAACAAAAAGGTCTGTCAACAGCAGTCGGGGATGAGGGAGGTTTCGCACCGGATCTTTCCGATTCAGAAAGCGTCCTGGAAGTGATTCTGGAAGCAGTAAAAAAGGCAGGGTATGAACCCGGAAAGGATATCAGCATTGCAATTGATGCTGCGGCAAGTGAACTGTACGATGAAGAAAGAGGCGTTTATGTTTTCCCCGGAGAAGGAAAAATGAAAGGGGAAGAAGTTCTCAGGGATTCCGGCGAGATGATAGAATATTATGAAAAACTTGCAGAGAAGTTCCCGATTGTTTCCATTGAAGATGGACTTGAGGAAGATGACTGGGAAGGCTGGAAACAGATGACAAAAAGACTGGGAGACAAAATACAGCTCGTAGGTGATGATCTGTTTGTCACGAATATCAAACGTCTTGCATGTGGTATCAAACTGGGAGCGGCAAATGCCATTCTGATAAAATTAAACCAGATAGGAACACTTTCAGAAGCATTGGATGCAGTGGAAATGGCACAGAAAGCGGGATACAGGGCAGTAATTTCTCACAGATCAGGAGAATCGGAAGATTCATTTATCGCAGATCTGGCAGTTGCCACAGGTGCCGGCCAGATTAAGACAGGTGCACCCTGCCGTTCGGACCGAAATGCCAAATATAATCAGCTTCTTCGTATCCATGAGGCATTGGGAGAACTGGCAGTGTATGAAAATCCTTTTAAAGAAAATGAAAAAAATTGTTAAGAAACCTGACAAAAACTCTGAATTGTGGTTGAAATCCCCATCCGGCTATGTTACAATGAAACTCAGTTGATTAGGAGGTGTAACGAAGTGCAGATTATTAAGATCATTCTGAGTGTCATTTTCATAATAGATTGCATCGCTCTTACAGTAGTAGTTCTTATGCAGGAAGGTAAGCAGCAGGGACTTGGTGCTATCGCCGGAGCAGCAGAAACATACTGGGGTAAGAACAAAGGTCGTTCCATGGAGGGCGGACTTGTTAAGGCAACCACTATTATGGGAATTTTATTTTTTGTAATTTCTGTAGCATTAAATATGCTTGGTTAATCAGAAAAGAAATTTGAAACACTCTTGTTATGTGCAAGAGTGTTTTTTGTGTCATAAAGAGCTGAATCAGATAAAAGTCCTCTGCGGAGGCTGTGAGGAGTAATATGAGTAAAAAAGATATGGACAGAAGAAAAAAGTTTATCCTGGAACTGATGGGAGATCCTATTTATCAGCCAATGAGACTCCGCGAGATTTCTTCTCTTCTGAGACTTTCAAAAGAAGAGAAAAGAGAGCTGTATGATGTTCTGGACGAACTTTGCGAGGAAGGAAAGGTATCTGTAGACCGCAAGGGCAGATATGAAAAGGTCAAAGGAAAATGGAAAAGAAAAAAGATGACCGTTATTACGATGACCGAAGAGAAGAATACGGATCAGAGTATGGCAGAAAGAAGAAAGATAAAAATAAAAAAGATAAAAATAAAAAAGAGCAGCCGGAGGGAATCCAGGCTGAGGGAACATTCATCGGACATCCCAAAGGTTTCGGCTTCGTAGAAATTGAAGGGCAGGATGAGGATATCTTTATTCCTGAAAGTGATACAGGAACAGCTATGCATCAGGATAAAGTAAGGATCATCATCAGAAATGACAAAAAAGAGGGAAAACGCCAGGAAGGCGTAGTTGTGAAGGTTCTAGAGCGTGGTATGCCTGAAATTGTAGGAACTTATCAGTTAAATCGGGATTTCGGTTTTGTGATCAGTGATAATCCGAAATTTTCCAAAGATATCTTCATTCCGAGAAAAGAAGCGGCAGGAATAAAAAATGGTGATAAAGTAATCGTGGTGATTACAGATTATGGTTCCGGAAATAAGAATCCTGAAGGAAAAATTAAGGAGAATCTGGGAAATATCCGAACACCGGGTACAGATATCCTGGCAATCGTCAAGAGCTTCGGAATCCCAAGTGAATTTCCTGAGAAAGTAATGAAGCAGGCTCAGCGTGTTCCGGATCATGTGCTGGATGCAGACAGAGATGGAAGACTGGATCTGAGACATCTGCAGACAGTCACTATTGATGCGAAGATGCCAAAGACCTGGATGATGCGATTTCCCTGACAAAAGAGGGGGATATCTATCATCTGGGAGTCCATATCGCAGATGTAAGCAACTATGTACAGTATAACAGTGCTCTGGACAGGGAAGCACTGAAACGTGGAACCAGTGTTTATCTGGCAGACCGCGTTGTGCCAATGCTGCCGGAACGTCTTTCCAATGGAATCTGTTCTCTGAATCAGGGAGAGGACAGACTGGCGTTGAGCTGCCTGATGGACATTAACGAAAAGGGTAAGGTAGTTTCCCATCAGATCGCGGAAACAGTGATTAACGTAAATGAGAGAATGTGCTATACTGATGTAAAGAACATTCTTGAGGACACAGACGAAGAAGCAAAGAAACGGTATGATGCACTTATCCCGATGTTCTTTATGATGAAAGAACTGTCCGGAATCTTACGAAACAGCCGCCATCACAGAGGTTCCATTGACTTTGATTTTCCGGAGAGCAAGATTATTCTCAATGCAGCAGGAAAAGCAATCGATGTTAAGCCATATGAAGCAAATGTGGCAACCAAAATCATTGAAGATTTCATGCTGATGGCAAATGAGACTGTGGCACAGGAATACTGCACAGAAGAGATTCCGTTTGTATACAGAACCCATGATAATCCGGATCCGGAGAAAGTGGAGAGTCTTCTGACATTACTTCACAATCAGGGTGTGAAGATTCAGAAAGCAAAAGAAGAGATCACTCCAAAAGAAATTCAGCAAATCATCGAAAGTATCGAAGGGCTTCCGAATGAAGCAATGATCAGCCGTCTGGTGCTGCGTTCCATGAAACAGGCGAAATATACAACAGAATGCAGCGGTCACTTTGGACTGGCAGCAAAATATTACTGCCATTTTACATCTCCGATCAGAAGATACCCTGATCTGCAGATCCACAGGATCATTAAGGATAACTTACGAGGCAGACTGATGCGTGAAGGCAGAACCGAACACTATGCTGAAATCCTTGATGAAGTTGCGAGACAGTCCAGTGTATGTGAA